>Ga0315282_10013141_pt1 | contig 12526 bp, 10 predicted proteins | sample YL17G07_20_MG_FD_203693 | JGI IMG/M metagenome (GOLD analysis project Ga0315282, IMG submission 203693) | Sediment microbial communities from Yellowstone Lake, YNP, Wyoming, USA - YL17G07_20 | ecosystem: Environmental > Aquatic > Freshwater > Lake > Sediment | place: USA: Wyoming | collected... | reverse complement strand
AGATTTATGATTTGATCCGATATTTTTTCTGCGTCTTTTCCAGGATTCACGATTCCTTCAGACTCTCTTCCTTGGAGATTCAAATAAATTCCGCAAGATAAGCCATGTGAATATGCAAAAGTCTTAGACCAATCTAAATTTGAGAATACTTTATAGCGGGGATCTATCTCTCCTTTTATTATGCTTACATCTTTGCTTGGCAAAGGTCTAAAAGGCAATTTTTGCTTTAAAAGGTCGTGCCAATGGTGTCGCAGATCATCGGGAAAAGATTGGTCTGGAATAATATAAGAACGGACTTTTTCGGGAGAAAAAGCCATGAGATTTTCTTGAAGAAACAAGGCATTTGGAAATAAATCAAATTCAAGTTTGGAAAAACCATGGTCGGAGATGATCATAAGAAATGCTCCATGAGCCTGTGCTAAGTTTGCCCAATCATCGATGATTGAATCGATTTCGATATATGCTCGCTGAATTAATTGATCCTGATCAGATCCGAAAAAGGCATGGCATAAGCGATCCAACTCTACATAAATCGGCATAGCGATGTTGGGAACTTTTTTGCGAATAAGATCCATGAAAAATGAGTGACGAATATGCATCATACGGATAACTTCATCATAGAAACCTGAGATATTGTTTCGCCAATGAACCATGGTATCAATGAGATAATCGGCTGGGATTTCATTTATCAATTCAGGGGGCCAGACACCCTTTTGAATAGAAGGAGTGTCCATGCCGCAAATCATAAATCCTGAAATAGGTCGAGGCGGCCAACAGAGCGGTAAATTCAATATGCCGGCAGTTATTCCTTCCGGAAAATAATCCCAGAATCTTGGTGCAGAAATATCGTTGGAATTAATCAATCTTATCTCATAACTATTGTCCAAGCGGGTTCCAAAATCAAAAACGCCGTGCGTTCCAGGGTTTGTTCCTGTCGCGATTGTGGTCCAGCATGTGGGCGTGATTGGCGGAATCGGGGATTTTGCCTTTAAAAAAGCTCCGTTTTGTCGAATTCTGGAAAGTGCCGGCATCAGTCCTGAATCGGAAAACTTAACAGCCATTTCAAAGTCCATACCGTCTATGCCGAGTATGATCGCTGAAATCCGACTCAAGGCTTGTATCTTTCTCTCAGAAAACGATCGAACCCCAATGTTTTAGATAAATCATGCATGCGCCTATTCGTATCGTGATTGTCGCAATGGTGGCAGGCGTCAGTATACAAGGGATTTCCATCAGCCAATCTGATTAAACCAAGGCTTGGCAAATCAAGAGCGGCATTTCTTAAATCGCTATAAGAGGGTGACCACCATATGGAGTTAAAAGAAGATTCTTTTAAATTGGCAATTGGCTTGACAGTACAGCAAAATGAAAGATCTAAATTCTCTTTCACGATGGCCAATGTGTAACCAATTAAACATCCGTCATGTAAAAAATCATCGCCAGACCAATTTGCCGAATTGCCTGATATTGCATGATGAACCTGATGATGAAAAGCGGGGAACAGCTCGAGATTGTTTTCCTCGCAGAACAAAATAAGTTTTGGCAAATCACGATCCAATTGTGCAAGATCATTCGGCGTCAAAGCCAAATGTCGATTGTATTGGTCTAATCGGATTAATTGCGGTCTAATACCAGTGCAACCTGCATGGAGTGTATCTTGCGCCATTTGAATCAATTCGTGAGCATTTTCATGGCATATTACATGAACAGTATAAATTCTTGGGAGCTCATTTGAGCCCTTTGCATGCGATAATAATTCAATATTTTGCATAACTTTTTTAAAATCGCCATGAACGGCGTTTGCATGAAGTTTCAAATAAATTTCTTCTGAAGCCGCCGATACAGTTATGAATAATTCGTCAACATGAAGGTCCTTCCACAATTGAGAACGATGGGGATTTAGCAGTAATCCGTTTGTAAAAATATTGACCATAAGGTTTTTTGATTTTGCAAAACGCGCCATTTCATCGATATCAGGATGCAACAATGGTTCACCGTTCGCTAACAACGTAACGCCGGTTGTACCCATGCCGGGCAACTCTTCGACAATCCTTTTATAATCTTCAAACTGCATCCGGCTTGTTAAAAATTGATGCGAAGGCGAACGTGAAGGGGAATGGATGTTGCAATAATAGCAATTCATATTGCAAGAATTAATAGTCTCAAAGACAACCCATTCGGGGCCTACCAAAGGGGTCTGGCAACATGCGCCCAAAATGCGCAAAACTGAAGGTTCAGGGGCTGTTTGCGCTGCTTCAGCGGCTAAGGTCAATAATTGATTTAATTGGTCATCGACAATCCGAATAATAATACCCTTAGTGCCTGCAATCCTACGTATTATATTAAGAGAATCATGAAACCTGATGGGAAGATCCGATAATGGCGATGGGCAAATTGGAAGAAGATCAAAGTTAGTACCCTTTAATAAGCCCACAAAAGAAATTAATTTATCCAGCCAGAAAATATTGTAACGGGTTACTGCAATTTCAACGGTTTCTCCCGCTTGCGCCCTATGAACACAGGAAACGAAATCACCGGAGTGAGTCATGGAATCATGGCGATCTTCACCGTTTGCATAAAAGGTTACGGCCATAAAAGCGGCTCCCGTTTCAAGTATTTTATAAGCTCCAATCGTTGCAAATCATTTTGAGCCGAAACCATAAATTCGTAATTGCCGCAAAATGAACATTCAGAATCGATCAAAGTCGAACCGCAACAATCGTCGGTCAAATCCGGATTCATCTTATCGGGAGCAAAAGCCTTGGCCGCCTGTCTTATCCGGCGGTATTTTTCCGATTGAAAAGTCGAGCGAAAGCTTCCTCGTTTAAGATTGCCTATGATTTTATCATGGCAACAAAAACTTAACCTTCCATCGGAAAAGCAGCGGGCAAAATACCAACCTACGAGACAACCCGTCTGTTCGAATAAATTTCGGCTCCAATGAAAAACAGGAGCATCGTTATTCAAGGCATATTTGGCTTGATGAAGCTGATAATCGATATTTGCGACGATATCAATGCCTTTATTGCGGGCCTTTGCTTTTATCCTTTCCAATGTCTTTATCAATTCATCAATTTGATTTGGATTTGGAAGAAGAATATCGGTTGATGAACATGCATGCATGATTTGATAACGAACGGCATTGACCCCGGTTTTGACTGCTAAATCGAAAATAGATTCCACCTCGTGAGCGTTTTCATTATTAATAACGTGAGCACAAATCACATAGGGCCGGCTTTTGCCTTTTCGACTGCACAATTCGGAAAATGCATTGACCATTTTTGGAAAGATGCCTTTTTGCTGACTCGGTTGAAGTTTCAAAAAAGTATTTTCGGTTGATGCGGAAAGAGACCAATATAAAATTGAAGGCACCGCATCTAAAATAAAGTTTATCCAGTCATCATCAAAAAGTAATCCATTCGTAAATAATGTCACGGGAATGGAAGCAGAACAGGCAACCCTGATCATTTCCTTAATACGAGGATGAGTCAGTGGTTCTCCTTCACCTGTCAAAAGAAGGTCGGAAACATGTCTTAATTCTTGAAGATCGGAAAGAATACTTGTGAACTCCTCCCAAGAAATCTGAGAGGTTTTCCAACCTTCAACAAAACGACGGCCCATAGATCCTGGGGCTGCGGGTTTAAGCAGTGGGCTGTGCAAACCGCAAAAAATGCAATTAGTATTGCATAAATTGGAAATATCCATATGAAATGTATTTGGACCGGCGAAACAACCGTCAGATAAAACTCCTAGCAAACGAAGTACGTCTCCCTTTGATATAGACGAGGAATTTTTGTCTAAAATAGTTAAAGTATCAGTAAGCTCATGTTTCGGATCGCTCACTGAAAGACTTGTGTTTGATAGTTGCGTCCGGATCGCCCCAAGATATTCTTGAAACCCCAAAAGGAGCGAAGTCTGATTTTGGGGTAAAAAATTTTGGATCGTATTCGGAATATCTTTTCCAAAGAGAGACAAGCCGAATCGAGCCAGATCAGCCATACGATGGAAATTTGAAAGAGTGGGAACTAAATTAATCTTGCCAAAAGACTTGTCCTGAAATTTTTCCAAGAATACGATGAAAGAACCTTTCCGGTCGTAATAATCATGTCCGCTGCCATTATCATCAAATAGATTTGGAATATCAGATGTGGTTGTCATCCGTTTAAAATCCTTTGGTGACTTTCAAACAAGAAATTCCGGAAAGCGCAGTTTTGACAAGATTCGGGCCAAGGTTCCAAACCGTAAGCCGCATTTCGTGCAGACAGCATCAGAGGATGATTCCAAAGTTTTGCAGCATCATCCGATGGCAGTTTGCCCAAAATTAAATGAGGGACATCGGCATTAAACATCGCAGAACAGCATCCTTGCACAGTGCCGTCATGTCTTACTGATAAAAGCTCAAAAGGCTGTAAACAAGGAACCGTTCCTTCCAAGAGTGGCAAGCTTAATTTGACGTTTAATGAATCAGCCAAACTCTGAGATTGCTCAAATACAATCCGGGCTTGTTCTTTGTATTTAAACAAGGGAGCCTCAGAGAGTAGGGCTGTGTATGCTTTTAAATGATTAACCCTAAGATCGCATCCGTCCTCAGAGGCTAATCGGATCAGCGGATCCACTTCGGCCAGATTATGAATCCCGAGAGTCATTTGATAGATCGTACGACATTTAGGAGCGGCATTTTTTAAAATGGCAACATTTTTCCTCAGCGAATCGAGTTGTATCCCTCTTAGTCCGAGCAATTTAATTGGATCAACTGCATCAATTGAAATCACAATTTCGCTGACATGATTTTCATTTATAACAGAAGCGATTTCTGAATCGATTTGTGTGCCATTTGTGATTATGGCGATCCTGCATTGAGCTTGCTGCGCCACATTCAGCAAATCAGAGAGATTTTTATATAAGAGCGGTTCTCCGTAACCCCCGATTACAATAGACTCCGCCGCTGGAAGAAATGGGATAATTGCATTGAGAGTCTCGCTTGTTATATCGCCGGTCGGATTTTGGCGTTCATCGTATACTGTTCTTGCGCATGAAGTGCAGCGTAAATTGCATCGCGAAGTCACTTCAATTTGCCATTGTGGCGGCAGGGAATTCAGAAAAGCTTTTTTTTGTGATCGTTCCGTGTTTGAAAGTAGTCTGTTGGATTGCTTGAGTTCGATAACGCTGCTGCTCATCAAAATTTCTCCGGCAAAACAGACCACTTGCCTAGTGATCGGACCAATCCTCCTCCGTCCCGTCGATGGCTGATGACACGCAAGACATGTTGAAATTCATGCACATCATACGGAGTACGAGAGGCGAAGGATTTCCATTCGTCCGGCCAGATGCCGACGTTTACATAGTAATCACCTGCCAAGAGATTGAATTCATCAAAAATAAGAGATGCTTCATAACGACCTTCAATCGATCCGATATCCATATCGACTCTGTAGGTATTGGTTCCCATGACCAGCAAACCGTCATTTCGCAAAAATTGCACGCGAAGGCACGGATTTTTCAGCGGACGGCTGCACAAAAAACCAATCACGATTTTTAAATACTCACCTGTGCGAATTTCTTTGATTTTTAAACCTGAACGATTTTCAATTTGCACTTTGGTGATGGTGGCGCCTTCGACTGTTTCCATGCAGCGTTTCAGCCGATTATCTCCCAACATTGCTTGAGCAATAGATCCTTCTCGACGTTCACAATCTTCGACATAATATTTAATGAGAGCCTCGGTGCCGCCTTCCATAATGAGCTTGCCTTCAGATAATAGAAGTAAACGATCGCAAAAAGTAGAAACGTCGGATAAAGCATGGCTTGTGACGACAATGGTTTTGCCCAACTCTTTAAAAGCGCGTATAGCGTTGGCGCATTTGCGTTGAAAAAGGTAATCCCCGACATATAGCACCTCATCGACCAATAGAATATCGAAGGGGACATGGATAGTCACAGCAAAGCCGAGTCGCATGAGCATTCCGGTGGAATAAGTACGAAGAGGGTGATGAATTCGATCACCCAATTCAGAAAATGTAAGTACATCAGAATAAATGGATTCTGCTTCCTTTTCTGATAATCCCATCAACGCTGCTTTGGCAAATACGTTTTCTCGGCCCGAAAAATCAGGGTCAAAGCCCGTCGTCGGATCTAAGATTGAACTTATGCGGCCTTTTAGGTTAACATCACCCGCAGTTGGACGAGTCGAGCCTGCCAATATTTTTAACAGTGTAGTTTTACCCGAACCGTTTTCGCCAATAACCCCAATGCATTCGCCTTGGCTAACAGAAAAGCTGATATCATACAGCGCCCTTTTTACTTCGTGATGAGAAGACCGACCAAGGCCAAATAATTCTTTAAGCCTCTGTCCTCGGCGCGTATAAATCAAATAGTCTTTGGTCAGGTTTTTTACACGAATAACTTCCATTTCACGCCAACTCTAATTGATCAGTAATTTCTAATCCTCGACGACAAAGCTCATTATAAAAACTTTCATTCATTGCATGGTTGTAACAATAATCGCAAGATTCGTCTCGCAACATTGATCTATCCGGCAATTGCATATTTCCATTTGAGGGAAACGACAGAGCCGCCTTTCTTGCCTGATTCATTGTATCGCCATACCAATAATCCTCCAAAGAAACATTGCCGGTATTGGCTAAAAATTTTAGTCCGCAACAAAAGCTGATCTGCCCATCTCTACGTATCCGCATTAATTCAAAGCCCATAAAACATGGTATGCGATCATATAAACCCTTAGAATATAAACCGGTCTCAACATCTATACGATTCAATTCGAAAAGAATTTGATCTGTAAATCCTATGCCGAAAGTGCCCGCCAAATTGCGACAATGAATGATTTCCTTTTTCAGAGAATCAATTTGCTCTTTCGTTAATCTCAAATTTGGAGCGAAAGAGGCCAGTTCTGCAATTTTAAAATGAATTTCATCAGCTCCTATTTGGATCGCTTGCTCTGTCATTGGGATGACTTCTTGAAAATTTTCCGAGCAGATTACATGAACAATGCTGATACGAGGCCCATTTTGATATCGCAATGCTCTAAATTTTGAAATATTGTCCATAATAGAAATTAGCTTCGAATCCATTTCCGGTCGAAGCCTGGCCCAAGTAGATTCTTTTGCTGCACTAATCGAAAATGCTATTTTGCCGTTAGGTCTTAAACTAAAATATCTTGCTATTTCTCCATCAAAAGAAAGGCCATTTGTATACAGCTCATATTCAAGATCTGAATGATAAATGACATCAATAATGTCGAAAAGATATGGATGCAGACATGGTTCGCCTGCCCCGAGGATAGGAATAATTTCGGCGCCAAGTGAAGCGGCTTCATGAATTAAACGAATTGCCAAAGCTTTATCCATTGGATTATTTCGCCAAGATTCACGGGGAGATAAGGCAAAAGGTGAGTGATCGCGACAATAAATGCAATTTAGATTGCATGTGCCGACGATATCAAGATGGACGACTCTTGGAGGCGCTATGGCAAATCCAAACTTTGCAGATAGAAGCCTTGTATATTGTGACCTTTCTTTTTGGGGAGTATCTGAGCTTCGGATTTGAGCAATGAGTTTGGCTATTGCAGAATCTTTTTCAGCCAACCGAAGAATAGATTCGTCAGAAAAGTATTTTCGAAATCGACTCATTACTAAATGTTATCACGATATTCTATCTTATTTTTAGAATTCCCGTCAGGAGACCCTAGTTTGCTTACAAATTTAGGAAGCCAAAATAAGCCTATAAATGCAAGCAACAGGGCGTCGGTTATGGAAAATAAAGCTGCGCCGGCTACGATGGACGAAGATGAAGCAAGATTGGAGAATAAAAAGCATGCAACAGTTTCGCGTGCGCCAATTCCTAAAAACGCAAAGGGAAAATTCGATGCGATCAATAAAATAGGCGCTCCAACCAATAACCGGCTGATAGGAATTTTGACTCCTGCAGCCGCCATGCAAAGAGCCAGTTGCATTGCCTCCAACAAATAAACTGCTAATCCTGTGGAGATCAAGCTTAAAAGATTTTGAAAAGAAAAATCCGTAATAATGGCAAGCCCTCGTACTTTATCGCTCCAGCCGGTGTTTGGCAATCGATTCCGTATTACCTTGGCTATCGGAAATACCACAATCGATAATATTGTCATCGTGCATAGAATTGAAGTGACCGAGAATGGAAGACCGGAAAAAGGCGCAGCAATCGCGGAGGTCGCCAAGAGTAATATCGTATCCAGAGCAATAATTCCAAAGGTTAGACCGACAGATTCTGATGTTCTTCCTTTTTTTACTCTTACTAAATATAACGCCCTGGATAAATCTCCGGTTTTAGAAGGGAGCACAAGGCGAATCGGGTAAAGCGACGCTTTAATCAGAACCGATTCGGCCATGGGAGTAAAAAAACCTGCTGCATCGTGTGCAATTTTCCATTGATAAGCTGAAAGAAAAAAATTAACGCCAATAGAAAGTATTGCAGCGGTTATTAACGGAAAAGGTTTACAAAGAGCGAGAGTAGAAGCGACTTCTTTTAAGTTGACCACGTACCCAAGCAAAAAAAACAATAATATGGTGCCCAGTAACGCAAAAACCACCATAAGTTTTTTCAGAATTGATCGACCATCCCGGTGAGGATCAGCGGTCATTTATAATCCTTCATCGCTCGCCGCATTTCACGCTCATGATCTCGGCGTTTGATATCTTCACGCTTGTCCGACATGGTCTTTCCTTTAGCCAGAGCAATCTCGACCTTTGCAATTCCATTTTTAAAAAACATTTGAACAGGGACGACAGTGAATCCACGCTCTTGCACTTTACTCAATATTTTTTTTATTTCACGCTTATGAAGAAGCAGTTTCCTCCGGCGCAAAGGAGGATGGTTATTACGATTGCCGTATGTATAACCGGATATATTCACATCGACTAAAAAAGCTTCCCCATCGACAATATCAACGAAACCGTCCGTTAAATTAATCCGGCCTTCTCGAAGAGCTTTGACTTCGGTTCCGCGGAGTACCATTCCGGCTTCAAAGCGATCGAACAGTTGATAATTAAATCTGGCTTTTTTATTAACGGATATTATTTTAACGCCGTCAGGCATAATTCGCTGCGTCCTTTAAAGATTATCTTCAAATAGGCTAAGATTATCAGACACCCATTCCACAAGCTTTTTCGTGCCTTCCGCCGCGCTTATTTTCGGACGCCAATTGAGCAACTCAGATGCCTTAAAAATATTTGAAACATAGATCGGTTGATCTCCCGGACGCGCTTCTGCAAAAAAAATTGGGATATTTTTATTGATGATGTTTTTGATCAGATCGATCATCTCTGAAACAGAGCGGGTATTTTTGATCCCACCGCCTACATTAAGGATCTGACCAGCCGATTTTTGAACACTTTTTGCTGCGCGTAAATAAAGATCGATCAAATCGTCGATCCAAAGAATGTCTCGCACTTGTTTGCCGTTTCCGTAAATTGTGATTGGCTTGCCAGTAAGTGCGGCGATGACAAACCAAGCAACCCAACCTTGATCTTCAAAACCGAATTGATGTTCTCCGTAAATGCAGCTCATACGAAATATGCATGTAGGGATGCCATACATTCTATGATAATCCGTCATATATTGATCCGCGCACGCTTTTGAGCACCCGTAAGGAGAATGAGGATCCAGAGGATGGGTCTCTGAAATGCTTTTCGGCTCTTCCGCGAATTCGTATCGCGTTTCGGACTCCAATACTTTTTTAGAGGAAAGAGAACCATAAACTTTATTTGTCGATGCATAGCCGACAAAGGGAAAAATCCCCGCCTTTCGAATCGCCTCCAGGACGTGTATGGCGCCCTGAGCATTGGTTTTAAAATCTTCAATCGGATTTTTAATCGAAGTCGTTACTGCCACTTGGGCAGCCAAATGGTAAACAATCTCTACATCACGATGTTTATCAATAATTGATTCAATGGCTCCAAAATCGCAAACATTTGCTTGAATCCATTCATAAGGACCTTCCTTTTCCAGAAAGTCCAAATTATGCTCCACCCCCGGCCGTGACAGATCGTCAACGATGACGACTTCAGCTCCCATTTTGATCAATCTGGCTGCTAAGTTTGAGCCTATAAATCCTGCGCCTCCGGTGACAATCACTTTCATTTATAAAACTCCGAATTAGACTTAGCCCATTGGACAGTCCGCGTCATTCCTTCCATGAATGAAACAGCGGGAATCCAATTCAATAAAGTCATTGCTTTTTGGATATCGGCCTGCATGTGTCGCTGATCGCCTGGCCTCGCCGGTGCGCTGACCATTGGATATCCGCGAGCTTCCAACCCGGCAGCGCGAATAATATTCCATGCCAAACTTTTAATGGACATCTTTGAACTTGAGCCCAAATTAATAACCTGTTTGTAAGTTTCGGGATTATCTATAGATCTCATCCATGCCTCAACTACATCGTTGATATAAATAAAATCGCGGCTTTGTTCGCCGTCTCCATGGATTTCGATAGGTTCATTTCTGAGTACTGCGCCTAGAAAGATGCCGCAAACTCCTTGGTAAGGATTATCCAGCCTCTGTCTTGGGCCATAAACGTTGAACATCCGAAAACTGGTTACATTCAAGGATGTTTTAAGATCATTGCGCAAAGCAGTAGCCATTACGAATCTCTCAGCGGCTAGCTTGCTGATTCCGTAATAACTGATGGGGTTGCATATTGATGTTTCCGATATCGGCAGAACAGTATTTTCGCCATAGACCGTCATTGAGGAGGCATAAAGAAGCCGTTCGACCCCGGTTTTAAGGCAAGCATCAATCATATTTGCTGTGCCAATCAAATTTATTTTCACATCGTCTATGGGATTATGAAAACTTCGAATCGTGCTTGCTTGTCCTGCAATGTGAACAACTAAATCAGGCGTTGATTCAAAAGCTGCAGATATGGCGACGGGATCTGTAATACTCCCCATAATAAAGATAGCATCAGTTGGGATGTTTTGTTCCAATCCGGTGGAAAGATCATCCAATATTTTTACTTCCCATCCTTCTTGTATTAGCCTCTCCGCAATATGGCTTCCAATAAATCCGGCTCCGCCGGTAACGAGTGCAAGACGTTTATTCAATGGCATTCCCTCCCTTTTGCAATGATTCTATAAGCCTTTTTCCCGCCTCTAGAACCATAGGGCCGGCTTTAGAACCAAGTGAAGCGGTTCTTTCGTAACTATATGTTTTATCCGACCACTGATTTTCTGTCATCATATATCCCAATTCATCCGTTGCCAAAGTAAGCACAAATCGTGGCCCCTGAGGCATTGCATTGCTCAATTCATTTCCAATGATGGGAAAAAGTTCGCCAGGCGCCGTAACAAAGTAACCTTTCCCGATAGTAAAAGCGTGAACTTCAGCTCGAATTGCTTTTCCCTTCATATCTCTTTCTTTCCAATTGAAAATGCCAATCGTAGCCAAAGCCTCGAAGATGTGGTTTTCAAGTGGGATATAGATATCTTTCTGCAAATGGCGAATTTGAGGATTGGATTCCGGAACTGCTGATTCAAGCGCTTTTATGGTTAATTCGGAAAGGGTTTTCCCAAATTGATCGGCCCACTGGATTCGCCTTGACAATGGATAATATTTTCGCTGATCAAATCGACTGACAAAGGGCACAACCATTCCGCCGCCTGCTTTTGAAATGAACAATGTCACACCGCCGGAATCATTTTCCAAATGTTTATAAAGCCTTCCCGGCCAATCCGCGCTGACATAATTGTTCCATTGGTAAAGCGATTCAGCGTGACATGCAAGATTGACTAACGTAGCGATGCGTTTTCCGTTTAAATCATCGACAGCAGCAGCCGAAATCGTGTTGTCTTTTGCGGATTCGTCGCCCGGAAACCAAAGATTCTGAGTCCAACCGGGCGGAATTCGGCTTTCGCCATATCTTATTTTTGCAGGTCTCGCGTTGTTCACCGCGTCAGAGATCGCCATTGCAGCTCTTTTTCTCATGTAATCCTGATATTCCGGAAGTACTCCGGAAGAGCCCGGGATTAAAAAGCCGCAACCCCACATTCCAATTGTATCCGGGCTTTGATGGTTATGGGTCGAACCGATAATTATGGATTGTTGATTAAGGTCTGAGGAAAGTCTGCGGATGATATTTACATCGGGCAAGTTAAGGCCGATTAAGTCCAGCCAACAAAAAACAAGCATATGTTGTCCGTCATGAAGCACAAGGGCATGTGCATATATCGGATCTCGCACCCCTTTGCTGATGCGCCCTGGTCCAAATCCGCCGATCCATACCCGGTAGTCGTAAGGAGAAATATCGACTGAGGCAGCGCCTGCATAAAAAATGTTATCGTTGGCTATGCGACGCTCGTTCATCCAATAATCAAGCAGTTTTGGCGGTTCAGCTAATCCTTGTGGGGGAGAACCGGTTTTCAAAAGACCGGCCTGACAGCTTATAATTCCAAAGCTTATCAGCACAATAAAAATGAATATCCTTGATTTCTTTATTCGCTTCATATGATTTCCCTACGTGAAAAGGGTAATAATA
>Ga0315282_10013140_pt1 | contig 12526 bp, 8 predicted proteins | sample YL17G07_20_MG_FD_203693 | JGI IMG/M metagenome (GOLD analysis project Ga0315282, IMG submission 203693) | Sediment microbial communities from Yellowstone Lake, YNP, Wyoming, USA - YL17G07_20 | ecosystem: Environmental > Aquatic > Freshwater > Lake > Sediment | place: USA: Wyoming | collected... | reverse complement strand
ATATGCCGCCTGCTGGCCCGGTACAGGCCCGCGACGACCACCGTTTTGATGGTGGGACGACGCTTCCTTCCGGAGATTTGGGCGAGTATGCGGCTGCGGGCCGACTACATCCTGGCAAAGCCCTTTACGGCAATACGGATCGTCGAACAAGCCCGGCTCCTGATTGCGGCGGCGCACAGGCGGGTTGTCGCCTCTGTTCACTGGGTGCCCTGCGAAGACCGCCTGACTTCACCGATTCAGCCGTGAACTCATCCGTCGGGAAGAACCGTCCGTTTCCTCCCGGTTTGCGATCGGCAGAACAGCCAAGAACACAGTTACAATGCGATGAGCAGGCACTAAACGGTTGCACCGATAGATCCCGACCCTAGCCATGGGGCAACCGTCAGACTGGATAATCCTTCCAGTCTGTGCCTGCTCATCCTTTTTTCCACGCCACTTTCGCGACAGCCGTTCACGCTACCCCATGTGATTATCGCCGGTTCCGCGCCCAACTTTAGCCCCTGACGGCCGGATTGCGGATCCGCATGATCGCGAGTTTATTGTCATATCGATGCGCCTGACTTGCCCCGCTGCTAAAGCACCCATCGGTGGTGGACGATAGTATCGGTGGCGACGGTCGGATGAAAGCAGTTTGGGCATGGCCTCTTCGTGGCTAGGCATTCTGAGCGCGATCAAGATGCGTGGTCTGCGCCGGGGGACCGCGGCGTCAAGGACGCGGGCGCAAGACGAATCGGCGGACTCACGTGAAAAGGCTCCTCCACGGCAAGGCGCTCTTCGGAAGATCGCTCGCTTGGCGCGCCCTCTCATCCTGACTATTGCCGCCGGTCTGGCCTTTGGGGCCCTGCTTCGATTCCACCACGCCAAGTTCGAGGACGGCATGGTCCGCAGCTTCCAGAAGCAGCAACTGGACGCCGCCCGGAGTTGGGCCGATGCCGTGGCGGAACAGGTCGCGGGCATCCGCCGCGACCTTGTTGCCTTGGCTAGCCACCCGGACGTATGCCGGTTTGCCCCGGGCATGAAGGAAATCCTCTCGGCCAGCCTGGCGCGGGAGAACACGGTCCTGGACAACCTCGAAGTGCTTGACGCCAAGGGGGCCACGCTCTGGAGCGATCCGCCCGCCGCGAGGGGCAGATCCCGAAACGAAACGAGCCAAACGCAACCCTCGCCCACTCAAGGTGAAACCAGCCGCCAATTGAGCATGCGCCTGCCCCTGGAGCTGGACGGCAAGCGGGTTGGAACGCTTGAGGCGCGAATCAACATACTTGGCGCGGCCCTCAGGTGCCAACCCAAGGCAAACAGCACGTATAAGAGCTTCTGCCTCCTGATCACCGCTGCCGGCGAGGTCATCTATGGCAGCGACGCCGTCTCCAGGCCGCGACAAGTCGTTCACGGCCTTAGAGATACCGACGCTCCAAAAGAAACGGTCCACAACGTGGATCTGCTTGCGTACGTGACAAAGCTATGCATCACGGCCGGCGGCTGCGGGCTGGCGGAGGTGGTTCGCCAGGAAGGCCACATCGAGGAGATGGTTGCCTTTGCCCCAATCAACATGGAAGGTCGTCGGTTTGGCCTGGTGATGGGTTCGCCCAGGTCGGACGTATCCGTGCCGATCGCCTCTCACGAACGAGTCACCTATGCGTTGATTGTGGCCCTGGCGCTATTGTATTTCGCCACGGGGTATACCGCTTATCGCAGCGAGCGCGCACACGTCCAACTTGAGCAGCAGCGGCGCAAGGCAGCCGAAGAGGCCAGCAGGGCCAAGGGGGATTTCCTAGCCAAGATGAGCCACGAGCTGCGCACGCCCATGAACGGCATCATCAGCATGACGGAATTGGCGATGGGTGCCGGGGATTCGGCCGACCGGCAGAAATACCTTTGCGTGGTAAGAGAATGCTCTGATTCGCTGCTGTGCGTCATCAATGACATCCTTGACATGTCCAAGATAGAGGCAGGCAGACTCGAACTGTGCCATGTCCCGATCAACGTGCCGGAGTGCGTGGCCAACACGCTGGCATCGCTGGCCCCGCTGGCAAAGAACAAGGGTTTATCCCTGTCCTGGGAGATCGACTCCGGCGTGTCCCCGGTTGTGTATGGGGACCCGGGGCGGCTCCGCCAAGTGTTTAACAATCTCGTCGGCAACGCCATCAAGTACACTTGCCGCGGGGAAGTAGTTGTTAGGGTCATGCCCCAGACGGCCAGCCACGATCAGGCCGAACTGCGGTTCGACGTACGCGACACCGGCCCCGGGATGTCGCAGGATAACCTGAAACGGCTGTTCAATCCCTACTACCAGTGCTCCGGCGACCAAGCGTACCGAAAAGACAGCACGGGCCTGGGCCTGGCTATCGCCAAACAACTTGTCGAACGCATGGGCGGGCGATTCTCCGTCGCCAGTGAGATCGGCAAGGGGACGGTCTTCACCTTCACCGCCAAGTTCGGCTCCGCGACTGGCAATGCCTTGGCCTCTGGAAAAACGTCGCTGCCGTCTCTGGGAAACACCCGGGTACTTGTGATCTCCGCCGTCGAGGCCAACCTGCGGCGTTTTTCCGGACTCATCGAAGCCTGGGGCGCCAAGGCCGGCTGCGCCGCAAGCGAGGAAGACGGGCTGCTGGCGTTGAAAGAGGCGCTCAACATAGCCGAGCCTTTTGGCCTGGTCCTCGTCGATAACAGCGACCCTTTAGCGGATGTCTTTGCCTTTGCTGAGAAGGTCTCGGCGCTGAATGGGTACGAAGAGGTCGCGTTGGCCGTCATCTACCCGGCCGGGCTGCGAGGGGATGCCGTTCGATGCCTTCAAACGGGAATCGACGCGTATCTGGGGACGCCTGTCGATGACGATAAGCTCCACACCACCCTCCGTCTGGCGATACAACATGCCGCGTCCCAGAAGGGCCGGTCCCTGGTCACCAGATACTCGTCCCCGGACGCCCCCGGGCGGAAGATCCTTCTGGTGGAGGACAACCCCGTCAACCAGCAGGCGGCATCGCTTCTCCTAGGCCAATGGGGGCACCAGGTTCACGCCGTCGGATCGGGCGAGGAGGCGCTTTCGGTCCTGGAGGGGCAGGAGTTTGACCTGGTGCTCATGGACCTTGAGATGCCCGGGATCAACGGCATAGAGGCGACAGCCCGGATTCGACAGTGGGAAAAGGAAAACGGAAGGCACACGCCCATAATCGCCATGACGGCCCATGCCATGGATAGCGACCGGGAGCGATGCCTGGCTGCCGGCATGGATGCGTACACGTCAAAGCCCTTCCGGCCGGATCAGCTTCGCGGCCTGATCGCGAGGGTCGCCTCCGGCGCCGCCGGCAAGTCTGCTCCGTCTGCGCCACCGGCGGTGGCGCTGACGGCCACCACCGACGAGCCCGTTTGGGACTCCTCGGAGGCCTTGCGGCTGGCCGATGGGAACCGGAAGGTCGTCAGCCTCATCATACGCACGTTCCTCAAAGACCTCCGCGAGACGCTGCCGGCGGCCCAAAGCGCCGCGCTGGCACGGGATGAAAAGGCCCTTGCCGGACTGGCACACCGCTGGAAGGGCTCGCTGGGCCTGCTCGGCGCCAGGCGGGCATTGTCGTGCGCCGTCAAACTTGAGGAAACCTGCCGGCTCGGCGAGCCGGAGCGTCTGCTGGAAAGTTTCCAGAGACTGCATAACGAACTACTCGTGCTCGATAAAGCCTTGTCCAACGCGGAACAGGAGTGTCTTTCATGCAAATCCTCGTAGCCGATGATAACCCGGTGTACCGCAGCCTTCTGCAAAGCCTGCTGGAGGAATCGCATTTCGAGGTGGTTTTGGCCTGCGACGGCGCGGAGGCCTGGGAGATTCTACAGCGGCCCAATGCGCCAACATTGGCCATTCTGGACTGGATGATGCCGGGAATGGACGGCTACGAGGTCTGCCGGAAAGTCCGCGAGTCCAGAGGCAACTCCATCCCATACGTCCTGATGGTGACCAGCAACAGCAGTCGAGAGGAGTTGCTCAAGGTCCTGGTTGCGGGCGCGGACGACTATCTTCTCAAGCCGTTCGAGCCTCTGGACCTGAAAATCCGTCTTCGCACCGCTATCCGAATCCTGAACCTTCAGGAACGATTGGAACCGGCAAGCATCAAGTAGAACTCGCCGGCCTTGGAGCGGCCGGAAGATTGGGCGGGTCAACACATAAAGGAGAACAGTGATGCATTCCAAACCGGGGAACATCCTGATCGTGGACGACGACCCTGTGATGAGCGAGCTGATCAGGGAGGTGCTTGCCGAGCACGGCTTTCTCTGTTCGGCGGCGATGGATTCAACGCTCGCCAGAGGACTCATCGACGGCAGTTCGGGCGACGGCCGGCCATTCGACTTGCTGATCCTGGATATTGAAATGCCGCGGCTTGGCGGGCTGGAACTGCTGGCCCATGCCAAGAAGCATTCTCCAGAGTGCAAGGTGATCATGGTCACGGGGCACACAAAGAGGGAGTACATCTCGCAGGCACTCCTGCTGGGCGCTTATGACTACATCGGAAAGCCGTTCAAGAGCGGCGAACTTGTGGAGGCGGTCGCCAGGGCCCTCGGCGGGCAGGATGAGGGCTCGCTCTTATGCGACCGGGCCGCGGCGGCGATGGAGTTGAGTTCGCAAGCCAGGCGGGTTTCCCTGGAGAGTGTCTGGGCCCTGGTTCGCGCGGTCGAGGCCAAGGACCCGTACACTCGCCGTCACAGCGAACAGGTGGCCCACTACGCCTTGAACATCGCGGCGGCCATGGGCCTGTCCGGGCCGGCTCTGGAATCCATACGCGTCGCCGCCCTTCTCCACGACATCGGCAAGATCGGAGTGCCCGACCACATCCTCACCAAGCCGGGGCCGCTCACGGAGGAGGAATTCCAGCACATCAGCCGCCACCCGGCCCTGGGCTCGGACATCCTGGCGAGCATCACGCTGTTCAGCGACGAGGCGAACCTGGTTCGACACCATCACGAGAGATGGGACGGCAAGGGATACCCGGACGGCCTGGCCGGAGAAGAAAGCCCGCTGATTTCTCGCATCATCCAGGTCGCCGACAGCATCGACGCGATGCTGATGGAGCGAACGTACAAGAAGGGCTATCCCGTCGATACCATGCTGGGCGAACTGGTCCGTTGTGCCGGCACCCAGTTCGACCCGAAGGTCGCGGCCGCCGGGCTGGCCTGGTGCCGGTCGCATCGTGAGTCGCTGTTCCTGCCGGGCAAGAACCTGGTGGCGGAACCCATCTCTGCTTAGGAGAAGCCGCAAGTGCAAACCGGAAAAGCCATCCCCCGCGAGCAGGCCAGCCCCCGCCAGGGGCCGTTGCGCGCCGCGGGTGAAGACGTGCATGACGGCGGGAATATCTCGGCCGCGGCGGTTCGAGTCACAGGAATACTGGCCGCGTTGGCGGCGCTGGTCACCCTCGCCACGGGCGTGGTGGTGCTGTTCGGCTGGCTGCTGGACATCCCCTCCCTGAAGAGCGTCCTGCCGGGGTTCGTGACCATGAAGGCCAACATCGCCGTTGGCTTCGTTCTGTCTGGGGTGTCACTGGCGCTGCTGGGACGCGCGGGCCGCTCCGTGCGGAATCGACGGCTGTCACAGGCATGCGCGGGGATCACGGCCTTGCTGGGCCTGCTCACCTTCAGTCAGTACCTCTTCGGGCTGGACTTGGGCATTGACCAACTGTTTTTCCGGGAGCCGGCCGGGACTGTGGGAACGTTGTCCCCCGGCCGGATGACCCCGGCGACCGCGATCGACTTGCTCCTGCTGGGCGGCGCCCTGTTTCTGGCCGGTTTTCGCCGAACCATCCTGGCCTCGCAGTGGCTGGCCCTGCTGGCCGGGGGGATCGGGTGGCTGGCCCTGGTGGACTACCTATACGGGGCCCCCAACCTGTACGGCATAGGCTGCTACACGCAGATGGCGGTTCACACGGCCGCGGCCTTTATCATCCTGGGCCAGGGGGTGCTGCTGGCGCATCCGGCGGACGGTGTCATGCGGATGGTCACCAGCGACACCATTGGCCGCTGGCTGCTGCGGCGCCTGGCGCCGCTGGCGGTGGGTGTGCCCCTGGTCCTGGGGTGGCTGCGGGTGCGGGGCGAACAACACGGCTACTTCGAAGACGCATTCGGGGTGGCCCTCATGATGATAGTCCTTATGGTCATTCTGATGACCATGATCTGCTGGACCTCCCGTGCCCTGACCCGGATCGACACCGTTCGCCGACAAGCTCACGTCCGGCTGGTCGAGAGCGAGGAGGCCCTGCGGACCAAAACCGCCCTTCTGGAGGCTCAATCCGAGACATCGCTAGATGGAATCCTGGCCGTTGACAATCAAGGGAAATCCATTCTGTTCAACACCCGCTTCGGCGTGATGTGGAATATCCCGCGGGAGGTGCTCGACACGGGAGACGATGGCCGCATGCTTCACCACGTTATGGGCCGGCTAAGCGACCCGGATGAGTTTCTCGCCAAGGTGCGGCGCCTTTACGCTCGCAGGGATGAACGGAGCAGGGATGAAGTATCGCTCAAGGATGGCAGGACTCTTGATAGATACTCCTCTCCGCTCGTCAATGTCGATGGCAGGTATTTCGGGCGCATCTGGTTTTTCCGCGACATCACCGAGCGCAAGCGGGCAGAGGAGGCGCTGCACTTATTCAAGGATTTGGTGGAACATTCCTCCGACGCCATCGGCATGTCAACACCCGATGGGAGACACTATTATCAAAATAAAGCTTTCGATCTCTTGTTCGGCGATATCGGAGATTGTCCACCCGCGACACTGTATGTTGACCAGGCGACCGGAAAACAAGTCTTCGACACGATCATGGGCGGAGGAAGTTGGCAGGGCGAAGTGAAAATGTTCAAGAAAGACGGGGCAATCCTGGACATTTTCCTGAGAGCCTACGCCATCCAGAACCAGGACGGTCGTGTCATCGGACTCGTCGGCCTGCATACCGACATCACCGAACGCAAGCGGGCCGAGGAGGAGCTGCGCCGTCTCGCGGCCATTCTGGAGGCGGCACCGGACTTTGTCGGTTTCGCCGATGCGAAAGACGCCCACATTCTCTACATCAACAAGGGCGGGCGCCTGATGACGGGCCTGACACCGGATGAGGATGTCACGAGGCTGAAGATTTCCGATGTCCACCCGGAGTGGGCCAACCGGATACTCTTGGAAACCGTTCTTCCGACCGCCATGCGCGACGGCGTGTGGACCGGGGAATACGCCTTTCTGCATCGCGACGGACACGAGATCCCTATCCTGATGGCGCTGCTCGCCCACAAGAACTCCTCGGGGGAAGTGGAAGTCTTCTTCACCATCTCGCGCGACATCACCGAGCAGAAGCAGGCAGAGGATGCGATTCGTCAAGCGAAGGACCAGGCCGAGCAGGCCAACCGCGCCAAGAGCGCGTTCCTGGCCAACATGAGCCACGAAATCCGGACCCCCATGACGGCGATCCTGGGCTTCGCCGAGATGCTGAACAACTCCCTCGAGTGCTGCACGGCGTGCCCCGAACACCAGACCTGCCCCACGCGAGCCCAGAACAAGGAGAGCATCCAGGTCATCCATCGCAACAGCGAGCACCTGCTGGGGCTCATCAACGACGTCCTGGACCTCTCGAAGGTCGAGGCCGGCAAGCTGGACGTGGAGCGCGTCGCGTGCAGCCCAGTGCAACTGGTGGAGGAAGTGGTCTCCCTTATGCGCGTCCGCGCGGTTGCCAAGGGCCTGTCTCTCGACGCTCGGTACGAGTTCCCTCTACCGGAGGCAATCCTTAGCGACCAGGCGCGGGTCCGCCAGATCCTCGTCAACCTTCTGGGCAACGCCGTAAAGTTCACCTCCCGGGGCCGTGTGGAAATCGTCCTGCGTTGCGCGGCGGACGTCCCGGCCGGGCGGGCGACGACGGCGTTCGACGTGAAGGACACCGGCATCGGCATGACGCCGGAGCAGGTTCAGCATATCTTCCAGCCGTTCGTCCAGGCGGACTCCTCCACGACGCGGCAATACGGAGGCACCGGCCTGGGCCTGGCCATCAGCAAGAAGCTGGCGGAAGCCTTGGGCGGCGACATCCAGGTGGAGAGCAAGCCCGGCGAAGGCAGCACGTTCACGTTCACGCTGAAGACGGAACTGCCCCGGCCGGTTCGCATGATAAACGACCTATCTGAGGCGGCCCACGTGTCCCATCATGCCGGATCGGGCGGCTCAGTTTCAGTGAAAATCCGCGGCCAAATCCTGCTGGCCGAAGATGGCCAGGACAACCAGAAGCTCATCTCCATGATCCTCCGCAAGGCCGGGGCGGAGGTGGACCTGGCCGACAACGGGCGAATAGCCGTGGAGAAGGCCATGGCGGCGTGCTCGGCGGGCACGCCCTACGACGCGATCCTCATGGACATGCAGATGCCCGAGATGGATGGGTACGAAGCGACAGGGAAGCTTCGTCAGTCGGGCTACAAAGGGCCCATCATTGCCTTGACGGCCCACGCCATGTCGGGCGACCGCCAGAAGTGCCTCGATACCGGGTGCGACGACTACGCCACCAAGCCCGTGGACCGCATCGCCCTGCTAGGTACGCTTGCCCGGCTTATGGGCAGTTCGCGGCCCGAACCACAGGATCTCCCAGCCGAGGCCGCGACGGCACCGACAAAGGCGCCTTCGGACGAGGCCATCGCCTCGACCTTCCGCGACGACCCGGACCTGGCCGGGATAATCGCGGAGTTTATCGGCCAACTGCCGCAACGCCTGGTGGAGATGCGTCAGGCGGCGGCGAACAACCAATGGGATGCGTTGCTGCGGGCGGCTCACCAACTCAAGGGCGCCGGCGGAAGTTACGGTTACGCCTGCCTGAGCGAGGCGGCTCGCGAGTTGGAATCGCACGCGAAGCGGCAGGACGCGGAGGCGGCCATGCTGGCGTTGAACGATCTGACGAACCTGTGCGAAAGAACCCAAACGGGACTCGCGGCCCAATCCGCGTCCCAGGTCCCGATGGCCCCCGAGGGGGATGCGAGCAAGATATGAAGATACTCATCATAGACGACAGCCCGGACGCCCTGGCCGTGGCGAAGGCCCGACTGGCGCACGAAGGCCACGAGATCCTGTGCGCCGACGGCGGCAAGGAAGGGTTGGAGGCCGCGGGGCGCGAGAACCCCGATCTGATCCTGCTGGACGTGGACATGCCCGACCTGAACGGCTTCGACGTATGCCGGCGGCTGAAGGCGGACGCCGAGTTGTGCATGGTCCCCGTCATCTTCCTTTCCGGCTCCGGTGGCCAGGAGGAGAAGGTCAAGGGGCTGAACATCGGCGCGGTGGACTTCGTGACCAAGCCGTTCGACGCGTTTGAGCTTCGGGCGCGGGTGAACGCCGCCCTGCGCACCAAGCACATGCAGGACCTGCTGATCAAGCACGCCAAGATCGACCCGCTGACTGGGCTTCGTAATCGCCGGGCGCTGGATGAACGCCTTGCCCAGGAATGGTCCAGGCTCTCGCGGCACGGCGGGCGCCTTTCGGTCATCATGGCGGACATCGACCATTTCAAGAACGTCAACGACCGGTTCGGGCACCCTGTCGGCGATGAGGTGCTGCGCCAGGTGGCCCGCCTGCTGGCCGAGGGCTGCCGCGACACCGACATGCCCGCCCGATACGGCGGCGAGGAGTTCGTCGTCGTCGCCCCGGAAACCGCCGCCCAGGCCGCCACGGACTTCGCCGAGCGCCTGCGCGCGAGCATCTGTTCGGCGCCGCTGGAAGTCCATGGCCAAGCCATCAAGGTAACCGCCAGCTTCGGCGTCGCGAACAACGAAGGGCTGGACTCGCCGGTAAAACTGATCCAGGCGGCCGACGAGGCCCTGTACCGCGCCAAAGAGGCCGGGCGAAACTGCGTCAAGATCGCTGAGGCCCCGACAACTACCGACGGTTGAGGCCGACATGCAATCCGCCCGCCAAGGATGCGGGCGGCATTGGGAAGGATAAAGGCTAATGAGCGAGCAAGGAAAACCGGCGAAGGATAAGCATCGCGGCAGCGCGCTTGACGAAAGGCATTCTCCTGGCCAGAATGCCGGTGCAACGTTCTACTGCTGTCACGGTCATCCTATCCGGCGACGGTCGGGGGCTCGGGACGGCAGGGAACCCATGTCCCTGATGTCGGGGACGAAGGAATCACGATCATGAAGAAGCGGACAAAGCCCCAAGGCAGCAAGAAAGAATCGCCCAGGATCGTCTCCAAAGCCAAGCCCAAAGCCAAGCCGCCCCGGCCGGAGAGGGCACTCTTGCCCATCGTCGGCATCGGCGCCTCGGCCGGGGGGCTGGAGGCCCTGGAACTGTTCGTGAGAAACGTCCCGCCCAAGAGCGGGATGGCTTTTGTCATCGTCCAGCACCTGGACCCGACCCACAAGGGCGTCATGGCGGAGTTGCTCCAGCGCGCCACCGCCATGAAGGTCATGCAGGTCAAGGACCGCACCCAGGTCCAGCCGGACTGCGTTTATGTGATCCCGCCGAACAAGGACATGTCGATCCTGCACGGAATCCTGCACCTGCTGGACCCGGTGGCGCCCCGCGGGCTTCGCCTGCCGATAGATTTCTTCTTCCGCTGCCTGGCCGATGACCGGCAGGAGCGCAGCATCGGCGTCATCCTGTCGGGCATGGGCACGGACGGCACGCTGGGTCTGCGTGCCATCAAGGAAAAGGGAGGTGTGGTCTTTGTCCAGGAGCCTTCCTCGGCCAAGTTCGACGGCATGCCCCGCAGCGCCATTGACGCCGGGTTGGCGGACGTGGTCGGCCCGGTGGAGGCGTTGCCAGGCAAGATCATCGCCTATCTCCAGCACATTCCCCTTATCGAAGCCCCCAGGCTGGCCGAGGAGGACAAGGCCCATAGCGCCTTCGAGAAGACCAGCTATGGGCAGTCAAGTGTGACTCGCAAGGATTTTCACGATTGTTTTCCGGCATGTGAATACTCCTCAGGACTTCACCGTCGAACAGGGACGCTTAGCTGGGCAACCTTCCGGAACGTAGTCGCGTTGATCGGTGAGTACGCGCCAACTGATACGGCAGAGTTTGGCGGCAGCAGCCGTGACGGCGGCCAGGTAGTGTAGCCCCTGCTCTCGCTTGCGAAGCCAGAAGTCCCGAAGGGAACCTTCCTGGCGAACGGCAGCATGGGCCATCAGCCAAAGTGTTTGGCGGAGGACAGGCGATCCGCGTTTGGAGATGTGCCGCCGCGGCGCTTCATACTGTCCGGTCTGGAAGACAACCGGATCCAGGCCGGCGAAGGCCACCAACTGGTCGCTGGAGGCGAAGTGGCCGATGGGATCGGTCTCACCGTAGAGGCTGACCGCTCGCAATGGGTCGGCGCCCGGGAGTGTCAGGACGTACTGGGGCAATTGGTTGGCCAAGGACTCAATCTCTGCTTCCAAGTGCTGCCGGATGGGCCGCCAGGCGTCCAAAGTGGTCAGAAGCGTTCGGATGCCGATGCGGGCGCCATCGAGTGCCCGCTTCATTCCGATGGAGTCTTGGGCGGATGAGAGGATCTCCTGGGCTTTTCCCGCGGCGAACTTGCCGCGAGAAGCCAGGCGGATCAAGTCAGCCAAGGTCTGTGGGTCCATCGCCAAGACGTCAGCCGGCGTAGGCGCGGCAGCCAGGAGTTTGCGGCTGGTCGGGGCGAAGAGGTCGGTGAAAAGCCCTTCGTATTCGGGCCAGACCGGCTGGAGCCTCGATCCGATCAATTGCTTGATCCGGGAGGTCTGGCGGACCATGGCGTAGCGCAGGCGTGTCAGTTGCCGACAAGTCATGGCCAGCTCACCAGGGATCAGGGCGGGCCGGTACTCGCCGTTCTTGAGTAGGATGGCGAGTAACCATGGCGCGTTAGGAAGTCGTGCAGGGCGTACCAGTAGTGACCAGTGGCTTCCATGCCAACCAGGACCTGGGCCGGGCCGCCCGCCTGCTGGAGTCGAACGAGGATCTGCTGATATCCCGCGGCGTAATTGAGGAAGGATTGGGATCGCAGGACAACCTGGCCATCGGCTTCGATGACGCAGGCGACGTGCTTTGCCTTACCGACGTCGATGCCACAAAAGCGTGCATGTCTCGTTTGCATGGGTCTATTCCTTGCTGTCTTCAATCGGGGCTTGCCGGCACGATCTCAGCCCGCAACCTCATGGGTGATCCGGAGCGTTCCCCTTGCGGGGTCTCCCACCAGCTCATACGCGGCCATCTGAGAAGGGCCAGGGCGCGGCAGTCTTCTATGCGAGGCCAAGCCTCAAGGTCGTTGTCGCCGCCTTTGCCCTGATCGAAAGGGTTCGTTGGGGTCAGACGGATCTCAGTGTCAGCACCTTGGAGGCGTCGGCCGCGAAGTCCGGCGGCTGGCCGTCCACTGGTAGCACCTGGTAGAAGCCGTTGGGCGACAGGATGCTGTAGGGCTGGAAGGCGATGAGGTTCATCCCGATCAGCCGATCCTTGGCCACCTCGAATTGCTGAAAGTCCAGGCCCAGGCAATCGCAGATCTTCTCCTTGCGGTAGAAGCTCACGCCGTTGCGGTCCGCGGCCAGGGCCAGGAAGAGGTAGAGGCTCTGA
>Ga0315282_10013139_pt1 | contig 12526 bp, 15 predicted proteins | sample YL17G07_20_MG_FD_203693 | JGI IMG/M metagenome (GOLD analysis project Ga0315282, IMG submission 203693) | Sediment microbial communities from Yellowstone Lake, YNP, Wyoming, USA - YL17G07_20 | ecosystem: Environmental > Aquatic > Freshwater > Lake > Sediment | place: USA: Wyoming | collected... | reverse complement strand
CTCTTTGCGTCAAAGTTCTGACGGCATCTTTTGCACTATCGGCTATGTCATCGATCTTCTCAGTCAACAGAAGAAGTTCACTAAAAATACCTCCAAAGTAAGATCCTTCGCAGATGGTTGTTACAATGGATTCATGCGCGTGATCCGCTTCACTTTCAAGCACATCTAGAATCCCCCAGATTCTATCTAGCTCGTTCCAGTTCATGTTCTTGATACAGTCGGAGGTATTCATCAGCTGGTCGATCATTTGCCTTACGATTCTCAGATGGCCTTCGATCAATTCAAGAATCCTGTCTCCACTATTCAGAAACTTAACTCGTCTAAACACACAGAATCTTCCCTCGATCCAAGAAATTTCAGCCTCTCCCTCGAACAACGATTTATGAACGTATTGAGGTCTTAAATGATCGATCTCTTAACTCTTCACTTCGTCACTCAGCTAGACGGAGTAAACAACTATCGGACAAGTAGCAATGGTCACGCAAACTATTGGGAAATAATCTCGTCAGAAACTAGAGCTGCAATCAAAGATTGTGACTCTTCCACATGATAACCATCGCGAAACAAATTAGAACGTGCAACAAGGACCAAGAGACTCGCGTCTAACGAGTTTTGCATACATGCTATAATGCTGCCTTGAAGCCGCCAAAGACATCTTTCGCCGACTGGATCAAGAGATGCTTAACTTGAACTGGTGTCTTCATCTTTTCCAAGCGGTTGATTCTAAAGTATGTCGGTGGATGAGGGTCCCACGTAAGCCATGATTGGACTCTGAACTGGGGAAGCTTTTCTAACTGAAGTCTTCGAAAAGCTATCTTGCGCAGTGACTCTGCCAAGACTTGAGGTTCACCCATAACGACAGCTGAATAAAGGTCTGCTCGGGCTTCAAAGAATTTTGCGATGAAATAGACGATGCTCATGGCCACCATGAAGTAGATGAATGATGAAAAAGTGGAAAGTGGTAGGAACCATAACAGCATGTATGCGAGCGACATCAAACCAAACAACCACAGGGGATCACGACCCTTTAAGTGGCCCATCTCATGTCCAACAACATTCAATACTTCGTTATCTTCCAACTGAACAAGTAAGCCTGTAGTTATCAGAACCGTTCCATGGCTGGGGCTTGCTCCAGTCGCAGCAGCGTTTGGCAACATTGTGTTTGAGATAACTATCTTTGGCGTTGGCAGACCAAACTTCTCCGCGGCTTTCTGCACAATGTTGTAGACATTCACTTTTCTTCCTGACATTCGTTCGGGTTCACAAATCAATCCGTACTTTTGAAATGTCTCTTGGGCAAGTTCGCAGGTTGGCTCAATTCCGGCTGCAAATGTCTTTTGATAGATCTCTTTCTTCATCTGTTGAACGATTTTCTTCCCATACTTCCTATAAAACTCAGCGTGGTCGTCTGTGGGAAGTTCATATTCCAATAAATGCACATAGGGGTTTGTGGAATCGACTTTCCAGTTTCCAAGTCTCAAAATGATTCTGTCGGACAGGATTACTGTTACAAACTGGAACCCTATTATGAAGATTGCAGCATAACGTCCCAGAAAACTGAATATGATAATGCTAAGCGCTATCGAGATGAGGTACATGACAATCATATTACTTCTGAAGAGTTTGTCAAGCGACCGTTTTCTCACAGAAGGCATTGTCTCTGGAATGATCCTTTCACCCTCGACCCATGCGAAGTAGAGCATTGTTTTTCTGACTTTTTCCTCGTAGAGTTCTACGGTAAACTCCAGATCTGTTTTCAGACGGTCGAAAGCCTCTTGCGGGACTATTTCGCTGTTCGGCCGCATTTCAACCTGTATCGGCCTCTCACCCTTCACATCAACATCAATCCACCACAATCGTTGCGGGTCAACCGCTCGAAAAGAGAGAACAATCTTGGTATCGATGATTCCCTTCCAAGTGAAGCGTAGTACTTCAGGGTTAGGAAGCACATAATGCTGGTGTATGAAGTTCATTAGATCAGCCAGGTCAACAAGCGCGACCCCAGTATCGATAGTGAATGTCATCTCTCGCGTTGTCAACTAGTGAGCTTCCTCAGCTTCTTTTCACTTACTGGTCCAATCCTAGCAACGACAGGATGATATTGTATTTTGGACCAAGTTTCACTTCTATTCCAACTCGAAATATAAGACTTCAACATAGTCATTATTGAAGTTGCCATATTCTCAGTTGGAAAGCGGAGATGAGCAATGAGAGTTTACAATCAGAGAGTAGAGCGGATTCGCTCACCATAAGATGTCATGGGAGTATGGGTCAGAGAAGGGTCTTAGTACTTTTACTTCATTCACTTGACACAAACTCTAAGATTTTGACCAAGGTAGTTGCGTGTATCCCTTGGTGCGCACACACACAATTGCCTTGGCCCAACGGTACCGATTTGAGCGACCGCACCAAGGCATACGCAAACTTGGCCACTATTCTACGTCTGTGGCGGCAGTTTGTCTCGAAAATCCTTGCAGAGCAGTCTCACACTGGTAGCCCAATATTCCGAATCGAATGGGATTGATGTAAACCATTTCTTATCAATCTTGCACGGAGATCGCCAATTCGCACCTATCCAGTCGACATGAACCCCGATCTCCCTTTCAAGACTGAACCATTTCCGCCACTCCTCCACGGCTTTCTTAATGTCATCTTTCAGTTGCTCAACTGACTTTGGTGGAGTCGATCCATACAGAATATCCATACTATTGACGTACGCTACCCGTTTGGATTTATGATCGCGCAGAACCTGATGCCAGTCTTCCACAGAGATATCTTGCTTCCGTTGGTAGTACCCGAACAAGAGAACCGCCTTCCCTAGTTCTTCCCAAGCGTCGAGGCTAACTGAATAAGCAGACTGAAATCTATCATTCTGTCTCAGCACTTGGGAGTCCTCAGCCAGTCTCTCCGCATTCTCAATAGCGAGTCTGCATCCCTCTAGCGCTTTTGTCCAAGGAATTGGAAAACTCTTCATACGATAGTGTATGTACGCACTGGTCAAAAACTCTCTGGTGGCAGATGCGCACCATGAATACTCAGTATACACGATTTTTCTTTAGGTACTCCAGGACTTTACGCTCTCGCGCCAAGTCTGTGTCATTCTTGTCAGAAAGCTTATAGAAGAGATCTAGAGACGGTTCGTCTTCAAAACTATCAATGTTGTCTAGAAGGAACAAGATCGCGTGTTCACAGCAAAGTTTGATGAAATTCACATCCTGCAGGTCAAATTCTGATATTAATCCATCATGAACTAGATCGTTTCTTCTATCGCGTAAGGCGTTCAATAGATCACGCATGGTCTCATCATTTAGGATGACTCCAATCCGATTACTGACTTCTTTCTCTGACATTGGCGAATAATAGTCTCCCAATGCAATTATCTCAAGCAGCTGCCAAAAACTGATGAAGGACGTACCTGTTATGTTTCCGTCTAGTCCCTCGTTATACCTAATTATTGTGGATATTAGCCTGTTCTTCAAAGAACTATCTTTTAGCGAACCTAACCTATCTATCAGTTCCACAGCGAAATCCATTCTCTCTCTTGTCAAACTCTCCGGTTGGTAATCAAACAATCCAATAGCAAGCCAGTAGTTCTTAAGCTTCTTCTCTTGGTCGAAAACCATGGTCAGTCTCGAAGGTTGAATCCGACTCAAGATTTTCGGTCGACCATACTGGTGTGTGAAGATCCCAAATTTTTCAGCAAGATTGAGGATTCCTCTAAACAACTCAAATTTCTCGTGGCCCTGCCGATAGGCATCGTCGACGCCTGTTGCGTCGACCTCGATAACAGAATATGACAGCCTACGTAGCTGTGAGATCTCTCTGCTATCGTAGATGCCAACTTTAGGAAAAGTAATAATTCCAAAATCTCTTTCAAGCTGAACATAATTGATGATCCGGATTTCCCTGCCGTTCACAGCAAAATTGGTGTTGGGTAGTTTGTCGATGTCTAGATTTATCGAGCAAACTACGTTGAACGTGGACGCCTTTTCTCCTTGAGACTTCAGATGCATAGAGTCTAGAACTTTGAAGAAAGAACTTTCATCAGTGATGCCTTGCTTCTTCATTTCAAACAATGTGGTCTCGATTAGCAGTCTTAAACGCGAGGAGGTTAGACTCTTATCGCATTCAATTAGGTTGTGAAGAACGTACAAGTCGAGTTCGAATTTTCCGATATTTGGTCCAGTTAGTTTTGCTTCTCTTTCGTCAAAGAGGGAAAGAAGTCTGCGGACATAATGTTCGAACTTCTGTCTGGACTTATCACTTCTAAGATGAAAGGACATGAAAACGCCCCTATGCACAATAATGATGCTGTTGTTCGCTTCTATTTATAACCTGAAAGAATTGCTGCCTCAACGCATAATTGATGGGGTGCGCGAACGTAGCGAGCAGGTAGGAAAAGAAAGAAAGGGTTTGGGGAATTCTTTCCCCATCATTAAGGGCCATTTTATTTTTTTTGGGGGGTATAGGCTGGTGCGGCCGCTCAAATCGGTACCGTTGGGCCAAGGTAATTGTGTGTGTGTGAAAGGATGAAAAGTCTCAAGTTCCAGCGTGCGAGTTATTTCTCGTGGTTGGTAAGCCCGATGGTGCGCTGACCTGTGTCGGTCGGGTGTGTGAATGGGCAGTCTTCCAGAGCGGCTCATTGAATGCGCTTCACGCGCGAATAGGTGAGTGCCGCGTTCAAGCCAACCAAAAAGATTGAAGGTGAAAACAGAAGAAAAGCATAAACGTCTTGGCAGAATAGTCAATACGGCTTGAACGCCACGCAGAAGAATCACCCGAGAATCACATGCAGAACCAGACTTTTCATAGGTGCGCACCATGATATACACACAGAAGAGACACCTTATCTTCTGCTCCTGACTCCTCCAATTGTTAGGGGAAGAATCTCCCTAGCGAGAGATGTTTGAATATGTTGACAGAAAGGTCCATGGAGCTGAAGCGTGTTTGAACATTGATGGGAACATTGTTCTGATTACTGGCGGCGCCACAGGCATAGGGTTAGCCCTAGCTGAGAAGTTTGTTGGAGCAGGAAGTGAGGTGATAATTTGCGGGCGCCGTAAGAGCCGACTGCAGAACGCAAAGCGCAAGCTACCGGAAATCCATATCAGGCAATGCGACGTTTCCGTCGAATCAGAGAGACAAGATCTACTCCACTGGACAATAACACACTTACCACACCTTAACATGCTAGTTAACAATGCTGGAATTCAACGGCAGATAGATTTCAGGTCACCAGCAGCAGCCAGGCCGACACTCGCCAAGGACGATGAGGTGAACATAAACCTCTCCGCACCCATACGCCTTTGCGCCCTATTCACACCCAAACTCATGAAAAGGCAGAAAGCTGCCATCATAAACATCTCATCGGGACTAGCGTTTGTACCAATCGCCACGATGCCAATCTACTGCGCAACCAAAGCAGCCATTCACTCCTTCACAATCTCACTACGCCACCAACTCAAAGATACGCCTATCAGAGTGTTTGAAGCCGCACCTCCAGCCACCGACACCGAACTCGACCGCGGCTTCGCCGGCGAACAGGAAGCCTACCGGGGAATCAGCCCCAAAGAAGTCGCCGCAGCAATAATAGAAGGAATAAAGACGGATAATGAAGAGATAATCATAGGCGAAGCCCAAAGACTTTACCGAGCAGCTCAGCGAAACCCAGAAGCCATATTCAACCAACTAAACGGCTAGAAAGCCAGAGGCGAAAGGGGCTAGGCAGCGATTGGTACATGCCCGATATTGAAACAGGTTCCAAGTGAACAAGCTAGGAAGGAAATCATAGCCGCGTTTGACTCTTCAAACATGAAAAGGGGCAGGGCATTGTTGGAGTGACGACACCGAACAGGATAAACCCTCCTTCAATGTCAAACAAGAAGAAGATGCGCCAATTCAGTTATTGGGGATGGATTTCACAGAAGATCCCTTGGTGCACACACAATTACTTGGTTTTAGAGAAAGCGGCATGCGGTTCTTGCTATGAGTTTAATTCTCTCGTTTAAGTCGTCTAGAATTGGACTCTCCTCTGTAATCATAAAGATCTCGGTCCTGTGCGATATGAACAAAATTCTTTGCAGAGTAATGGATGGACGTTTTGGTTATTCTTGAAACGGATGCAAAGGGGCAACTATCGTGACACTGATCGAACATAATAGAGATGATCGGGAAGGTATAAGAGGGAATTCATCGTGATCTGTCTTGGGTTGCTCCGTTTGATAGAAGTTGAGTTAGGCGACCTCAAGAAAATGAGTGGGGAAATTTCTCGTCTTCTGGGAAAAAAGTTGAGGACAGAAGTCGCTGTGAAGGGGAGTAAGTTGATCGTATCCGAAGTTGAAAATTATCCGCAGTCTGGAGTCAAGGAGGTAAAGATGCAAGTAAAGCGTATTCTTCATCATCTCGGCCTTTCCCATTACCGGGCTCTGGAGGAGCACCACAGAATCCAAATTGTCAGAGTGAAACAGAAGCGTAAGCTGCACACAGAAAGAAAGGGATCACCTCTGCCACCCTCACAATCCCTACCGTATTTGTTCCCTTAGGTCATATACACACAAAATTGCTGTGGCCTGACAGTCAGGATAAGAATCTCCCAACCCCCCTCTTTACTTGGTTACGTGGCTCGAGCCACTTCGTCAAGTCAGTCATCTTGGTTACTTACTAGTCCTTATCTGCTTGGTGAAGGGGAACTTTATTGTGATGAATTATGAGATTTGTGCTTCATGTTCGGGTACCGACCGAAGCCGGCAACAAGATGATGCAATCCCCTGATGGAATACGTAAGCTTGAGGAATACATTAATAAAGTCAAACCCGAGGCCGCGTATTTCTACGAGGACTGGGGAGACAGGACGTTTCTATTCGTGGTTGATATTGCCAGCGCCGATATGATCCCCAAAATTGCTGAACCGCTATTCCTCCTCAACGCCAAAGTGGAATTTCACCCAGCGATGGTACTGGCTGATCTAAAGAAAGCGTTTCAAAAACCATAGCTACACATTTTTTCCCTGGCTAATCTTTGGAGGTGAAGTTGAATATGAAAGCAAGAACTGTCTGTTGTGGAGTGTTGGTTGATACAGACAAAGCACCATTGGCAAAGACGAAAACAGGGGAAGAATACCTAGTCTGCCATGATCAATGCAAGAGAGTCGTTGAAACCATGACTCCAGAGCAACTCAAGGAAATATCAAAAACCCAATTGGAATAATCTGAGTCGATGTCTATTCAGGAGTGAGTGGATAAAGGCTTCACGCCCCTCTTCCAGTCTACTGGACAGAGGCCTCCCGATTTTAGAGCCTCCAATACCCTGACTATTTCTTCAACGCTTCTTCCAACTTCCATGTTATGGATATTAACGAATTGTACAGTGCCTTCGGGATCGATTATGAACGTACCTCTCAAAGACACAGAGTCATCTGGGCGCAGAACCCCATACTGCTTGCTCACTTCTTTATTGAGATCGGACAGCAGCGGGTAGTCGAGACCTCCAAGCTCCTTAACCCACTTCTTGTGTGACTCAACATCCTGTACACTAATACCGAGAACTTCAGCGTTTAATTGTCTGAACTTATCCAACGTTTCGTTAAACTTGGGGACTTCAGTGCTGCATACGGGAGTGAAATCCTTGGGGTAAAAGAACATCACTACATACTTTCCTCTGTAATCGCTAAGAGAGATAGAACGATCGAAAGTGCTGGGAAGCGTGAAGTCTGGCGCCTTCATTTCCACACCGACTCTAACGAAAGATCTCTGACTCATATGATTCCCTTGACCTCTTTCGACATCTTTCGAGCATATAAGCTTCTTCAATTATGCCGACTAATCTAATCATCTCAAGAGACGTTCTTCATTAGTGAAAAATCTGGACTTGTGTGTGGTATTGCATGGTATTTGGCTCCAACTACTATCCATGGGAGAACACAAGCCGAATACCAGCGTAGTTGGGCAAGTCTGAACCAAAGCAGGAAACGAAATGCAGCTAGTCCCTGAATAGTCGCCACATAAGAAATCCAAGGGCTGAAAAAGCGAAGGCAAGCACTCCCACATCATCAACGCGCCAATTGAAAGGAGGAACCCCATAATGTGCAAATGGGTCAGTAATCCATTCTGGATGTGTTATTTGAATTGTCACCACGTGTAACCAAACCAGTAACCCAAAGACGAAGATGGTTAGACCGACTTCCCTCAATTCTCTTTGAAACCGCAAATCAATCAGCCCAACGTGAATAAGTTGTGATTAGAGTTAAAAACTAGGATAAAACGATCATCTAAGCAGTCAAGACTTGGTGAAGGCCGGTAGGGGTAGGTGCATGGGAGTTCCCTACCGGCCGACTTCTTCCGCAGCTTGATCTTCTACACGAGTTCGACAACCAATAGATTTCAAATTATACTTTGGTCGCTTCCATGACTGCGGTCACTGGCATACCTATTTTGGAGAGAGCTTTGTTAACCGCTTCTTTGTCAGGTCCCCAAAATTCGGCAATTACTTTCTTGTCTGGAGTACAACAATATGCCGTTTTGAATGTAACATCCTTGATTCCTTCTTCTGTCAACATCCTTGGAACACCAAGAACCCATCCAGACGCATTAGGTAATTTATCACGCGGGATGTCACTATGGACGATGAAGGTTTTCATGTCATTCACCTCGCCAATGGATTGAGACTGAATCATATTAGCATTGGTAAGTCACAAGCATTGATGACAAATCGCAGAGAAGTCGATAGATAGAGAACACATAGTATCATGTGATGATGACTAGAGAGAAGACATGACGATAAACGAGACCATTCATTATTCATCGTGAGAGGGTCAACGCACACACACAATTATATTTGCCTAATAGTTCGATTGTGAATTCTCAGAACTCTGAATGCTCACATCACAAAAATAGACCAGAAGACTGCAGAAGAACTTTTCACATCTAGAGTAACCGGAAAATACGAAGGAAAATGCACGAAACCATCCGACAAAGTCTACGTAATCTATGGAAAGACAGAAGGTGAAAACGAAGAACGAAAACTCGGCGTGGTCAACGCCCCACGCAACGCGCAAGGCATACTATACGCAAACTCTAGACTCTATGAGCTTCTCGTCAAGTCTGGCATAGAGCCATCCAAGGTTGAGACCATTAGCGACGACTTCCGTGAACTCAAAGGCCGCAAAGTATCCGTCGTAATAGACTCGAAAGGCTTCGTGAGGCTCTAGAACAAGACGAATCGACACGAAACGTAGGCGATGAATCCTCTGCACAAGTAGGATGATGAGCCTACGCCGCGCCAACAATGACAGAACATGACTCAAGATGGTCGTAAGATGACGAGACATGTCCAAGGGAGTGAGAATGACGCATATTGACTCTCGCAGAAGTACAATCTTTCCCATGGTTTTTGTTTGGAGGTCCGTTAGCGCCTGAATATGGAGGTGAGTTTAGACGTTCAATAGGAAATATACGTTAACGGTTACGGATGAGATGGCGAATAGGTTGGAGGAGGAGCGGAAGAACCGCTTCTTAGACTCGATACCGGAGACTATTAGAATGATTCTGAGCGAGTACCTTTCAACTTTCAGAGTCCCAGCATGATGCTAAGGGAAAGCCTCATTCATTGTTCACTCGACCTAACACACACTCGACCCAACTAGGCGGGACGCACGCAACTTAGGCTGAAGAAGTACTCTTACCGGTTCGCAGAGCAAGTCATCAACAGTAAGTCTCTTTTCTGGCAGACGACTAGCATATATCTGCTTAATGAGAAGTGTTTGACGATGGAGATGAGTTCCCCGTGAAGCACTTCAATTGGGGTCTACTCTCCGACGACGAATTCGAAGAGTTCAGCAGAGCGCTGTTGGCCAAACGCGGCTTTAATGCTATCAGAATGGGTGGTGCTGGAGCGGGCGATCGCGGAAGAGATATCCATGCGGAAGAATTACTGACCTCTGGAGTGGGAACGAGCATTGTTTCGAAAGTCTTGGTACAATGCAAGAACTATTACGGCTCAAGAACTACAATCGGTCCTGGGGAAGTTAAAGAAATCGCAATGGATGCCAAGACATTGCACTATGACCGTGCTCTCATAATAACGTCACATGATCTTTCTGCGCAGGCAAAAACAACGGCCAAAGAAATAGCTGAAAATCCTGATTGGAGGGTTAATGTCCAATGGTGGAATGAGTACGATCTAGCTCGTTTTGTCAATGATTATCCAGATTTAAGGAGACTTTTTGAGATACGCTCAGACGCTCCACACAGAATGAGCATCGCAGTTCTCAATGGACACATTTCTAAAACGTCTCATAAGATCTGCGATTCGGCTTTCTCACGTGTTCCAACTGAAAAATGGCAGACACTCTTGGAAACTGGAAATGCAGACGTTTCACAAATAGCAGCAACTGATATTGGAAGTGATTTTGATGCAATAGTCAACCCGTTTGGAGAAGTGTATCCTGAAGAAGAACCGGAATCGAGAAGAACGTACGGGCATATTGTTGACTACATAAGATCTGGTGGACTTTTTGTTAATACAGCAGGTTTTCCATTCTTCTACTACTGGGACGGAAACGTTCGTCACATGGCTACGAAACCCACGATGAACATAATTCATGAAAAGGGTTTTTTTGAATATTTCTCCTGGGCCGACACTTCCTTCTACAAAGATTTCAAGCAGACAGTGGATGCTGGAGATCCAAGAGATGTCGAGATTTTCCAGGAGAATGAAGACAAGCGTTATGTCGGAGATCTCTTGTCTCTTGGTCTGAACAAGGTCAGACAGTTCAGATCATTGACTTCTCGAAGTTCTTGCATACCGATGTTGCGAGCTGAAAACGGAGGAATCTGCCCTCTTGCGGCAATAGGACATGGAGATGGGTACTTGATTGTAGCTGGATTGGACTTGCACGAAGAGGAGGCTCAGCTTGTTGCACTGGCAACCAAGAACTGGATTCTCACAGCTGGAGGAGAACTAGCGTTGAAACAGTGATCCGAATGAACCGATCATGAAGGACATCGGTTTGTCTGGGTCAAGTTACCAAGGTATAACACAGACGACTCTGCCCTACTTGTAGCCTCGAACGGATACTCTCAAATGTTGAAGAGTTACTTAGATTCCAGCAAGCAGGGATACCAGCAGTGAACAAAAAGGTATCCTCGCGATGGCGCGAGGTTAGCCTCGGACTAGGGGCTATAGTTGTATCGGTAACGATCTTGTGGCCCGGGTTTCACTCACGCATTGCCGTTTTTATTTGGGTGCTGACTCTTGGAGTTCTCATATTGATTGATGCCCTGATCAGACCGCTGCCAGATTCAGAAGTGAAGAGCTCGCCCGAGTCAGTACCACAAAATGACCCAAACATCCAGAAGCAGTCCGTGTTGAAGTATCTAGAGCTTACGTACAATTCACGAATGCATAATGAGAACCGCTCGCATCAAATGTTTTATGTCCTATCCACAATAATACTCGGAAGTTTTGCTGCAAACGCATATGTCTCAGGCCAATATGCAATACCTGGCGGCTATGTGGCATCCTTTTTTGTGAAGTTGGGATTCGGGTTGTTCTCCGTTCTGTTGGCCATTGCAGGACTGGTGGTAACCTACAGGCTACAAAATGCAAACGACCTACATGCAACGATGCTGAACAACATGCATAGGTTCCTAGGTTTAGAGAATCTCAACGTGCTTCCCTCCGGTTGGGATCAGTACCAGCTGAAGAAAATATACGACATCGGCTTGGTTGGACGAAAAGGCATAGCTGCACGGGGAGACTACAGTTGGTGGGCGACATACAAATGGATCTACATGATATTGCTGATCATTGCGGTTGTCTGGGTAGTGGGACTACTATGGCACTTTCCAAATCCTGCCTATGCTCAGAGCTCAGTGCAGGCCTGGTCTGCCACTCTACAAAGATGAGCGTAACGAGCAGGCAGAAGAAGAAAGGGATGTGTTGGGATTCCTCCCCCAACCATTGGGTCGCAACAAAAGTGTGTATATCTTCTGGTGCGCGCCGCCGCCGAAAAAAGAAGAGAGGGTTAGGTTATCTGATTACTTTTTCAAGTTCACTGACCCTTCTTTCCGAAGATTGGAAAGACCGCTTTCAGATGATCTTGGTACGCTGAGAATCTTGGACAACGCTGGAAGTCAGCTTTGCAATATTGCTTCTTATCATCCTCACTCGGTTTGTAGTAGTTCTTCTTCTCTCCCAGATGCTGTCTAGGTTGCGCTCTGCACTCACCGTCGTTAAGGTAGATACATTCCACTAGTATTCCCTCAGCTTCAACTTCCGTGTAGAAGAATAAGGAACTTTCGATGTCGCGTCATTATTTCCCGCCGACGCTACTGAATACATCCGCGATATGGTATATCTTCTGGTGCGGCCGCTAGAAAACGGACCGTCAGTTTTGTAGAAGTGTGTGAAGAGATGAAAAGTTTCTAGTCCTCGTTCACGTATCGATTCTCTGCGGTTGGCAAGCCCGAAGAGATACTGACCATACCGGTCGGGTGTGTGAATGGGCAATCTTCTAGAGCGGCTCATT
>Ga0315282_10013138_pt1 | contig 12526 bp, 11 predicted proteins | sample YL17G07_20_MG_FD_203693 | JGI IMG/M metagenome (GOLD analysis project Ga0315282, IMG submission 203693) | Sediment microbial communities from Yellowstone Lake, YNP, Wyoming, USA - YL17G07_20 | ecosystem: Environmental > Aquatic > Freshwater > Lake > Sediment | place: USA: Wyoming | collected... | reverse complement strand
ACACAGGGCAACTCATTATGGCCCGCGCTGGCCATTGTCCAATGCTCCATGTGACAGGCCACAAAACAGACTACATCCGGCCCACGGGTCTGGGTTTGGGTTTGACAGCTGGGCCACTCTTCGAGAACGCCACACAAGAGCAGACACTCCCGCTGAAATCTGGAGACATCTGCATCTTCTATTCTGATGGAATCACAGAGTCCCGTGGGTCAAAGGAGGAGGAGCTCGGCTACGAGCGATTGAAAGAGATTGCAGGGAGGGTAGAGCATGGATCGGCTCGCGAGATAAAGGAAGAGATTCTCAAGAGCGTTCGAGAGTATACTGGGAACTCAAACGTCGAGGACGACATGACGCTCATCGTCCTGAAATGGGGACGTGATATGTCGTCGAAGCCCATAGATCGCGACCAGCGCGGGTCAAGGACATTTATAATAGGAGAAACTTCACTATGAGTGATTTCAAAGTACTGACGAGGGAGGAGCCGCCGGTCTCGGTGCTTGAGATTAAAGGATATCTCGACGCACACACAGCACCGGAACTGGAAAGTGCGATCGATAGACTCGTCAAAGAAAAAAGATTCAATATCATTGTGAACTGCAGGGATCTGACGTACATCAGCAGTGCCGGCCTTGGAGTTTTCATGGCATACATTGAAGAGGTCAGGAAGAATCAAGGGGACATCAAACTCTCAAACATGTCACCAAAGATCTTCAACGTGTTTGACCTTCTCGGATTTCCGCTTCTCTATGAGATCTTCAAGGATGAGAGCGAGGCGGTGAAAAAGTTCGCAGACAAGAGATAAGGGGAGTTGAATTGGCTATCCGAGGCGGAAAATCAGTAAAGAGCAAGCGGAGAGAAACCAACGATGAATCCGATCTGACTGTCGCGAGTCAGACGGCCAAACTCAAGCATGTACGTCGGTTTGTGGCAGCGGCCGCTCGCCGCTTTGGATTTTCGAGTGAAGAAGCAAGCAAGATTGCACTGGCGGTAGATGAGGCGTGTACGAACATCATCAAGCACGCGTACAATTTCGAAGAAGATAAGGACATCCATCTGAGCATCCTCATGCGTGACGGCAAATTTGAAGTTCTCATTACCGACCACGGCAAACCTTTCAATCCTGATGCTGTCAAGCTTCCCGTCATGAAAGAATATCTGAGTCACTACCGACACGGTGGTCTCGGAATGTACTTGATGAAATCATTGATGGACAGGGTCGAATATCGGATACGACCTGGTTTTAAGAATCAGGTGAGTTTAGTGAAGTATCTCCGACAAGCGCATTAAGCGGTACTATCCCCCCTCTGTTTCATGCCTTTATCGTCAAAGAATTCTAGCCTGGCCGACCGAAAGAAGAGAGAAAGCGCGTTCGAGGTGAAGTCCTTGTTTGAGTTCAGCAAGGTCATCAACTCCTCTCTCGACCTTTCGTTCATCCTTGACGACTTGCTCTTGACGGCGATGGGCAAGATGATGATAGCAAAAGGAGTCGTGCTTCTTCGTTCAATGAACAACGTCTTTCGGGCTGCAAATCAAAAGGGGTTGTTGAATACGGCCCAGGGAAGTGAGTTTGAAATCCAGCGACCTCCACGCACGACTGTCTTCATTGGGAAAAGGAAGAGTCATGTTCATCACTGGATAAAGCACCTAAAGGAGGACGGAATCACGATCCTCTTTCCACTTGTATCTCAAAGTGGTGTGCTCGGATATGTTGGGCTTGGCGAGAAGATTACGAAGGATGAGTTTGCTGAGAAGGAGATCACGTTCCTGCAATCACTTTTCAATATCTCTGCGACTTCGATTGAGAACTCGCTTTTGGTGGAGAACCTTCGGCAAACAAACCGAAGACTTGATTTGAAGATTCAGGAGTTGAACACACTCTTTGAATTGAGTAAGGAATTCAATGCGGTCCTTGATGCCGAAAAGCTTGTCAAACTCCTGATCTTCTCCCTCATGGGACAGGTCGGCGTGAGCCGCTATGTCGTCTTTCTCCGTGAGGGAAAGTCAATGAATGTTGCTGTCTCCAGGCTTGAAGGAGTATTTGGTGACGAGCGTTTCCTGAAGTCACTTGCCGAGGTTGACGCCCCGGCGCGAATCTCCGACATCAGAAGGAAAGATCTTCGGCTCGTAAGAGAGAAGCTCGAGCCGCTGGGCGTGAAAGCAATCGTGCCAATGCAGATTCAGCAGGAACTGCGTGGGGTGCTCTGCCTCGGCGAGAAGATGAGTCGCGAAGAGTACTCAACTCGAGATCTGGAGTTCCTTTACTCGCTCGGAAATTTGGCGATCATCTCACTCGAGAATGCACGTCTATTCAAGGAAGCGATTGAAAAGCAGCGCCTCGAAGATGAGCTTCTGATCGCTCGGGAGATTCAGAAGGGCTTATTGCCAAGTCGGCTTCCACAGATCCCAAACTTCGAGATTGCAGCTACCAACATCTCATCAAAACAGGTTGGGGGGGACTACTATGATGCGATCTCGCTCGGACATTCTCGGTACGTGCTCGCGATTGGTGACGTATCGGGCAAAGGGACACCCGCTTCGCTTCTCATGGCAAATCTGCAAGCGAGCATCCGCGCTCTCGTTCCTTTCAACTTGTCCATGTCAGAGCTTACGAAGCGCGTCAATGATTTGATGTACGAAAACACGAGTTCAGATCGCTTTGTAACTTTTTTCTGGGGATTGTTCGATGCTACCAAGGGATCTCTCACCTACGTCAACGCTGGGCACAATCATCCCTACCTTGTTCGCGCTGATGGGTGTATGGAGCGGCTCGAGAAAGGCGGGATGATTCTCGGCATCATGAACGCGCTAATCCCGTATGAGGAAGAAACTGTCGACCTCAAGCCCGGAGATTTTCTCGTGATGTTCACTGACGGTGTCTCCGAAGCGATGAACAGAAATGCGGAAGAGTATGGTGAATCCCGCCTCGAGGAGGTGCTCAAGAGCGTCCATGGAAAACCCGCACAAGAAGTCCTCGATGCAATCCACCTCGACGTGAAGAAGCACACTGGCGACTTCCCACAATCAGATGACATCACCCTCCTTGTTCTGAAAGCACGTTGATCTCACAAGAAAAGTTCCATGCGAAAGCGGACAGATGTCCGCTTTTCTTTTTGTGAAATCGGACCATCGGTTGACAATGCACTGAAAAATGAGTAGATTTTTTAGAATTTTGAGTTCTGAGGAGTAAGGAACGTTGAGATATCCGCATCGTGATATTGAGGCAAAGTGGCAGAAGTACTGGGAGACGGACAAAACCAATCAGCCTGATCTCCAGAACGCACCACGACCGTTCTACAACTTGATGATGTTCCCATACCCCTCAGCCGAGGGCCTCCACGTTGGGAACGTCTTTGCGTTTATCGGCTCGGACATCTACGGGCGCACAAAACGCCTTCAGGGTTACAACGTCTTCGAACCTATCGGTTTCGACGCGTTCGGGATTCATAGCGAAAACTATGCCCTCGTGGTAAAACAACACCCGAGCCAGCTCGTCCCGAGCAACATTCGCAACTTTACCCGACAGCTCAAGCAGATCGGGCTAATGCTCGATTGGTCGCATACGGTCGATACCACTGATCCAAGTTACTACAAGTGGACTCAATGGATTTTCGTGCAGATGTTCAAAGCTGGACTTGCGTATCGAAAGAAGGCGGCTGTAAACTGGTGCCCAAAGTGCAAAACTGTTCTGGCCGACGAACAGGTGATAAACGGTGAATGCGAGAGGCATCCAGGCACGGCAGTTTTGAAGAAGGAACTCCCACAGTGGTTCTTTAAGATTACGGCATATGCACAAAAGCTTCTCGATAATCTCGGTTGGATTGACTGGTCCGAAATCACCAAGCAAGCCCAATTCAAATGGATCGGACGGTCGGAAGGGGCGGAAATAGATTTTCCAGTCGAAGGAGCTCAGGAGAGAATCAGAGTCTTTACTACTCGGCCGGACACCATATTTGGTGCGACGTACATGGTTCTTGCTCCTGAGCATCCTCTTGTCCAAACACTGACGTCACACGACTTGCGCAAAGCTGTCGAGGATTATGTCAGCAGCGCTAAGAGAAAGGACTTCGTCCAGCGGACAGATGTCACACGAGAGAAGACGGGTGTGTTCATTGGGTCCTATGCAGTCAACCCAGCGAATCAAGCGAGAATCCCGATTTGGGTGGCAGACTATGTGCTAATGGAATATGGCACAGGCGCCATCATGGCGGTTCCAGCACACGATCAACGCGACTATGAATTTGCCAAGGAATTCGATTTGAAGATTGTGGAAGTTATCTCTCCCGATTGCAGCGAGGGCCATGTCTCGAAAGAAGCGTACGTTGGAGAAGGTGTGCTTGTCAACTCGGGTGAATTCAATGGCACTGGCTCGAATGAGGCAATCCGCAGGATCACGGAGTGGCTTGCTCAAAGAGGAGGCGGTCGGTCTGCCGTCAACTATCGTCTCCACGACTGGTGTATCTCTCGACAGCGGTACTGGGGGCCTCCAATCCCCATCATCCATTGCGACATATGCGGAACTGTCGCGGTCCCTGAGGGAGATCTTCCAGTTCTTCTTCCAAAGATGGATAACTACGCACCGGATGACAGCGGCAAAGCTCCTCTTGCACGCCTCGACTCTTTTGTGGGCACGAAATGTCCGCAGTGCGGCGGTGTGGCCCGGCGAGATACGGATGTATCTGATAATTTTCTAGACTCGGCTTGGTACTTCCTGCGGTATCCTTCAGTTGTGCGCCAGGATGTTCCGTTAGATCCTGTGCTCACCAAGAAATGGTTGCCAGTCGACATGTATATCGGCGGCAATGAACATGCCGTACTCCATCTGATGTACACAAGGTTTCTTTGCATGGCCTTGCATGATATGGGGCATCTCCAGTTTGAAGAACCCTTCAAACGCTTTCGGGCTCATGGTTTGATCATCAAGGACGGCGCGAAGATGAGTAAGTCAAAAGGGAACATCGTCGTCCCGGATGAGTACGTCGAGAAATATGGAGCCGACACTTTCAGGATGTATTTGATGTTCCTTGGACCCTACCAGGAGGGAGGAGATTTTCGTGACAGTGGCATCATCGGGCTCTTCAGATTCTTGGAGAGAGTGCATGAAATGCTCAATGAAACCCTCGAGGACGAGCCGCTGACAGACGGCGAGCTTCTCGCCATCATGCACGAGACAATCAAGCAAGTGACATCGGATATCGAGTCCCTCAAGTACAATACGGCCATCGCTCGACTGATGGAGTACGTGAACGCTCTTAAGAAGGCTAATGCGCGACAGAAAGTCCATGTGGAAACACTTGCCCTCCTTCTGGCACCCTTTGCCCCCCACCTGGCAGAGGAGCTGTGGGAGAAACTCGGCCATCGGGGGAGTATCTTTGCGGCACGCTGGCCGGGTTTCGACGAAGAAAAGATGAGGAAGGAGACTATTACTGTCGTCCTTCAGGTGAACGGAAAGGTTCGCTCGACGGTGACTGTTCCCGTGAATAGCGACGATGAGACCTTGCGAGGTGTCGCGCTCGCCGACAAGAACATCAAACGCCATCTGGACAGCAAGGAAATCCAGAAAGTGATTATCGTGAAGAACAGGCTGGTCAATGTGGTGGCGCGGTAAACGATGATGTCTGAAGGATCGCCTTCGGAAGTGGCAAGAGAACAAGACTTCACACAGAAGTCGAGCGACCGGGTCTCTGTCACTGTGATCGCTGGTGATGTGGAAGATGAAATCCGTGAATGCCTTGAGACCGTGAAGTGGGCGGACGAGATCATCGTCGTAAACTCTGGAGTGGACCGGACGGCAGCGATCGCTCGCGAGTATACAGATAAAGTGCTCCTCAAAGAATGGGCTGGTTATGGCGCGCAAAAGCAGTTTGCGCTCGAAGCTGCCACTGGCGAATGGGTGCTCAGTCTGGATACTGACGAACGCGTTTCCACAGATCTTCGGGAAGAGATTCAGAGTGTTCTCAGGAATGGTTCAGCGTATGATGGGTATCACATCCCACGTCGCGGTTATTTTCTTGGGCGCTGGATTAGACATTGCGGTTGGTATCCTGACTTTCAATTGCGTTTCTTCCGGCGAGCGAAGGCGAGGATGAATGACCGCAAGGTTCATGAGGCATTTGTCGTGGATGGTCCCGTGGGTTTTCTGAAGAAGGATCTGATTCACAACACCCACCCGACCGTCGAGAAAGCAATTGCGAAGGGAAGAGAATATGCAGCGTTGGAGGCTGCTGAAAAGGCTGGAAAGAGACATGTCAACGCGCTTGTCGTTGTCCTTCACCCACTCTATGAGTTTTTCAGCTCTTTTCTTCTGAAGCAAGGTTTCCGCGACGGTGTTTATGGCCTCACGGTATGCTTAATTCACGCAATGACAGACGCCCAAGTGCAAATGAGGATTTGGGAAATACAGAATACTCCTCGACGCGATTAAGCGGTTCTCACTGGCTATACCTCTATGGCAATTTTCCTCCGCCTCCTAAAGTACGTAAGGAGGTACTGGCGAAACCTTACGATCTCAATTGTCTGCACGATTTTCTTTTCCCTGTTTAGCGGTATTTCCATCTATCTCTCCATTCCACTCTTACGGGTTCTCTTCGACCAAGCTGCACCAACGATCTCTCAGTCTCGGCCCGGGACGCTTCCTTCGGTTGGTCGTAACTGGGGATCGGGTATAGTCGACCAAGTGTCGAGGTCCTTTCAAGATTTTGTTTTTGGCGGCTCACAGTCAGAGGCCCTCCTTCGGATCTGCGCAATCATGCTTATTGCGTTTCTTCTGAAGAACCTGTTCGACTACCTTCGAGCCTACTCTCTTGCTTACGTGGAGCAGGGCGTGATCAAAGATCTTCGGGATGGCCTCTATCGTCATATCCACCAACTCTCCCTTGGCTACTTCACAAACGAACGGACTGGGAATCTTATCTCACGTGTCACAAACGATGTCAACGTTCTGCAGGGGAGTGTGGCGGCGATTTTTCTCAATCTCATTCGGGAACCACTTCTGATTGTCGTTTTTGTCGGAATTGCGGCGTACATTAGCTGGCAATTAACGCTTCTCTCGTTTGTGGTATTTCCGTTCTCTCTTCTCATCATCAGTCGGATAGGGATCAGACTTCACAGGGAAAGCGGCGTGGTACAGGAGAAGATTGCAGATATCACCTCCGTCCTCCAGGAGACAATCAGTGGCGTAAAAGTTGTCAAAGCATTTGGGATGGAGGACTTCGAGAATCGGAAGTTCGCTCGTGAGACGCTGGATTACTTTAGGCAGGTTCTCAGGATCACACGGATTCGGAACCTCGCGTCCCCTACAACAGAGTTTCTGAGTGTGGCGGCAGGCGTGGTCATTATCTGGTTCGGAGGTCGGCAAGTCCTGGGAGGTCAAGGGTTGACCCCAGCGGAGTTCATCGGTTTTCTTCTCGTTATATTCCAAGTGATGCCCCCGGTTAAAGAGCTGACCAGCGTCGTGAATCGCTTCCAGGAGTCCAGCGCCGCTGGAGAGCGAGTGTTTGAAATCCTCGACACACAGCCAAAGGTCAGGAATGCCCCGGATGCTATTTGCGTTCGCGACTTCAAGGACAGAATCGAGTTTCGGGATGTTTCCTTTAGCTACGATGAGTTCTCGCGTGTGAACGAAACGAATGGAGTGCCCGTACTCAAGAGTCTCAATCTGTGTGTTCACAAAGGAGAGGTTCTCGCGATCGTTGGACCCAGCGGTGGTGGCAAAACGACGCTCGTTGACCTTGTTCCACGATTCTACGATCCCACGGGTGGACAAATCCTCCTCGATGGAATTGACCTACGAAAGATTGACATCAAGTCTTTGCGCGACCAGATCGGCATCGTTGCACAGGAGACCATCTTGTTTAATGACACGATAAGGAATAACATCGCCTATGGACTTGATGAATGCCCAATGGACCGAATCACTGAAGCAGCAAAGGCTGCAAATGCCCACGAATTCATTGAGCAGACGCCTCTCGCGTATGCCACAATCGTTGGGGAACGTGGGACGAAACTCTCCGGCGGACAGCGTCAGCGCATCTCCATCGCACGCGCGTTGCTAAAGAATCCGCCAATCATGATCTTTGACGAAGCGACTTCTTCTCTCGACTCCGAATCTGAAATCTTAGTCCAACAAGCCATCGAACGGCTCATGCAGAACCGCACAACGTTTGTGATCGCTCACAGGCTTTCGACGATCAGGAACGCCGACCGAATCATCGTCATTGATGACGGGCAGATCATTCAGGAGGGAAGACACACTGACTTGATCGAAGAGCGGAAGGGTTTGTACCGGAAGCTCTATGATATGCAGTTCAATATGTAGGTTCCTTCCTCCTTGGAAAACGACCTGTCTGAATGAGCGAATCTGAATCCCTCCGTACTAACCTGTTCTTTTCCCGCCTCGGCGGACTTGTCTTCGTTTTCTTGATTCTCACCATCGTTGGACTCACGTTCTCTATCGCTGTATCAAGCATCGGATTGACCGTTGCAATTCTTGCCTGGCTTGCTGCAGCTCTTTATGAACGAAGGTGGCTGATTGAGAAGACACCCCTCGACTACTTCTTCCTCGCCTATATCGCCGTTGAACTGCTTTCAACTACACTGGCGATCTATAAGCGGGAGTCCTTTGTCAACTCGAAACGGCTCATTCTCATCTCCGTTGTCTACCTTGTGGCCCGCTACGTAGCCACTGAAAAGAAAGCCGTTCTGTTTGTTGGTGCGCTGGTGGGCGTCACCGCCTTGCTTTCCGTCATCGAACTGCTCGACTATTTCGAGCTTCACCCTGAGCGTCTGTTCTTATTCCAGCACTACATGACGACGGGTGGTATCAAGATGATCGTGCTGCTCTTGTTGCTTCCTTTTCTCCTGCACCAGGGCACACCGACAAGGTTCAGGACTTTTGGGCTCGTCGCGGCAGCTCCAACGCTCCTGGCCTTGATCCTTACTTTTACTCGCAGTTCATGGCTCGGCTTTATCGGCGGTTGTGTAACAATCGGAATCTTGAAGAATAAATATGTAATCCCGGTACTCCTGCTTGTGGTGATTCTCTTTCTCCTGCTTGCACCACTTCCACTTCGTGAAAGAGCTTACAGCGTCGCCGACCCAAACCACCCGAACAACATTGGGAGAGTGCACCTCTGGACAACGGGGTTTAAGATCTTCGAGGACCACCCGATTTTCGGTGTAGGGGATAGCGACCTTCACCGCATCTACGACCGCTACAGGTCACCAGGCGATATCGAACCGGGAGGGCACCTTCATGATAACATCCTGATGTGGTTGGTTACCCTCGGAATCGTGGGATGCGTAATCCTCGTCAGCATGTTTGTGAGGATTTTCTCGTTCGAGCTCTCGATCTTTCGGGACCTTGAGGACCGCTGGCTGGGGGGATCGCTCACGCTTGGCGCACTGGCGGTCTTTGTCGGATTCCACATTAACGGTTTGTTCGAGTGGAACTTCGGTGACCAGGAAATCATTCTTCTCTTTTGGTTTACTGTCGGCATGACACTTGCCGCCCGACGGTTCTCTCAAATTCAGGAAGCTCGTGCTTAGGACGAACATCATTGCCATTCTCAGGGCGAAGGATTGAATTTCAACAATTTATTGGTTAAGATTTTGCAGCTTTATTCCTGAAGCTTACTTGGGAATAAACCATGGAAAATTCTGACAAGAATAAGCTTCTGTTCACACAGCTCATTCTCATGCTTCACGGGGCAGGGATGCAGCAAATGGGTAAGGTCAAGAACCCACTGACCGACAAGGTTGAGAGAGATCTCGCGCAGGCACAGTTCACCATCGACATGCTCGACATGATAAAGGAGAAGATGAGGGGCAACCTCAGCTCGGAGGAAGAGCGTTTTCTTCAGTCACTTCTTCAGGAGCTGAAACTCAACTTTGTCGATGAGGTAAGTAAGGACCAACAACAGCAGAGTCAAGCGCAGTCTTCACCAGAGAGCACCAAATGAAGATCGGCATTATGGGGAATAGGGCGAAGAGGGTTCTCTGGCGCGTCGCCAAGGATCTTATTGAGAAGCTTACGGAGGGAGGTGCGAGCTTCGTCGTCGACGAGCAGCTTGCACGCTGGGTAAACAGAGAAGCAGGGAGTAGGGTGGTAGACGCGAGCCATGCCGCTTCATTTGAGATTCTCCCAAGGCGATGCGATGTGCTCGTTGCCTTCGGAGGTGATGGAACGATCCTCTCTGCGGCAAGGCTTGTTGGAAGAAGAGGAACACCAATCCTCGGAGTCAATCTTGGAAAGCTCGGGTTCCTTGCTGAGTTCGCGGTAGAGGATATGGAGGAATGGGTAGGCGCCCTCTTAACACGCAAGTATAAGGTTGACGAGAGGATGGTCCTTGAAGCGAGTACAAGGGCCAGACGTCGGAGACGATTCTATGGGCTAAATGATATCGTCATCGACAGGAGTGGTTCTTCTCGTGTCATCGATCTGCAAACTTTTGTGAACGATGAGCACCTCATAACGTACACAGCCGATGGATTGATCATAGCAACGCCGACTGGGTCAACTGCCTACTCACTGGCCACGGGTGGCCCTATTGTCGTTCCTGACAGCAAAGCCATCACTCTCAGTCCGATCTCCCCTCACACATTGACTGCGCGGCCTGTCATTGTTCCCGACAACAGTTTGATCCGGGTCGTGATTGACCGAGAGGCGAAAGCTGTTCACATCACAGCGGATGGCCAGGTGGAAGACATATTCCGCCCACCTGTTGAGTTCGTCGTAAGAAAAGCGAACTACTCTGTGAGATTGGTGAAGCGACTCGACCGCAGCTACTACGATATACTGCGCGTGAAGCTGATGTGGGGGAGAGATGTGAGAGCGGATGTGACACGCGGGTAGGTCAACTACAGGGACTGCCTTCGGAGGTTCCCGTCATGCTGAATGCTCTTCTCTAATTGTTCTTTGCTCCTTCATCTATCCATTTCTTGATTCCATTAATCTGATTCGCCGTCAGCGTGATTGGGAAAGGCCCGATATGGGGATTCCTGCCGTCGATCTTTTGTGCAAGAATACTGTTAGTGCTGTTTCCAGGCACGACGGTACCCGAGCGAGCTGTAAGCGCAGTGTACGAGGTTAAACTCAGGCCGTCAACCATCGACTGGTCATCGTGGCACCCGACTAATGCACACTTCTGGAAAAACAGCGGTTGAACGTAGCGCGCATAGCTGATGTTGGCGTCCGGAAAGACAATCTCTGATGGCGCTGCAGGATTTGAGTTCTTGCCACAACTCAGGAGGAGTGACAGCAGCGGAATGAATACAAGGAAGACCAGCGAGATGACACCCTTGACCCACCGCGAGTAGCCCTTGTCAGTCATGCAGGAGTCCCCTGCGATTCAACTGCCGCCAGATGGAGCTGTCCTGTGAGGTGAGCTGAAACGAGTTTCGCATAGAAAGTTGTGAAGAAGACCCCAATGATGCAAAACACGACACCCACCGCTGAGAGAATGTTGACGCCGAGCATTATCAATGCAAGGATGATCACGTTCTGCCAGTTGTTTTTGAAAAACCTCAACAGTGCGGCGAGGTTCAAAGCCTCTCCCATCCGTTCGCTCTTCGCAAACTGAAGGTAAATTACCGGCAGGAGGACGCTCACAAACAGAACATATGGCAACACAATAAAGATCACCGCGCTTACCAAAGTGAACCCGCTGAACGCCTCTATCTCATGTGAGTGCAGCGCCGAGCTGAGCCCGATCAGAAAGACGAACGGGATGAAGATAAGTACGAGCGGCAGATAGTAAACGATCGATACAAGAAACAACTTGATCCCCCGCAGGAGTTTCTCCGAGAGCCTGTCCCATTCGGGGAGTGGCGTCGGGTCTTTCCTCATGACGCGCTGGATGACCTCCACCTGATAGCCCATGACTATCCATGAGCCGATGAGAAGAATGGAAAGAAGTTCGAACAGGGCGCCGAGGAACATCTTCGAGACCCAGTTGGGATCTTGGAATTGGAACTTGAAAGCTGCACCGATGTCTTTCACGGGTGGATTCCTTAGAGTTCAGACAGATTCTAATCAATACTAAGGAAAAGGCGACAGATTTGCAATGCCAAACTAAGGTTGCTTTTTCTTAACCAGTTGCCTATATTTGATACGATTTCTTGACATGAAGGTTCTGGGGCTGTCTACTACCCTACGGTCCGTAGACCCGTAGGGTAGCTCAGTCCCAATTCGACTAAACTTAGCGGGTGCAGTAAAGCTAAGTTCACTGTCGAATTGAGGATCCCGCTGGAGGCGGGAACTGGGAGCTACGAAAACACACTGGGGCTGTAGCTCAGCTGGGAGAGCGCCTGAATGGCATTCAGGAGGTCGCCGGTTCGACCCCGGTCAGCTCCACGATTAACAAAGAAGGGTTCTGCGCCGTAGGCGCATCCGCCTTTGGCGGAGACCCCGGTCAGCTCCACGATTAACAAAGAAGGGTTCTGCGCCGTAGGCGCATCCGCCTTTGGCGGAGACCCCGGTCAGCTCCACGATTAACAAAGAAGGGTTCTGCGCCGTAGGCGCATCCGCCTT
>Ga0315282_10013137_pt1 | contig 12527 bp, 9 predicted proteins | sample YL17G07_20_MG_FD_203693 | JGI IMG/M metagenome (GOLD analysis project Ga0315282, IMG submission 203693) | Sediment microbial communities from Yellowstone Lake, YNP, Wyoming, USA - YL17G07_20 | ecosystem: Environmental > Aquatic > Freshwater > Lake > Sediment | place: USA: Wyoming | collected... | reverse complement strand
CTGCCGGCCATCGCCGTTCATCTGGAAAAAAGCGAAGCCATGGATTACAAAGGGGCGGCGGCTTTCATCGCCGCTCTCGTTCAGGAGATCAAAGATAAGAAGTTCCCGCCCCGGGTCTATCTCAACATCAACATCCCGGCGCTCCCCAGAGAACAAATACGGGGAGTGATGATCACCAAACAGGACCTTCGAAGCACTCGGCAATATTATGAAAAAAGGATCGACCCCGCGGGCGAGGTTTCTTATTGGCCCAGCTACAAACACCTCGAGCCAGACAAGGAAAAGACGGATATCTGGGCGCTGAAAAACGGCTACATCTCGATCACTCCCTTTCAAATCGATCAGACAGCATACTCGGAGCTTAAGAGTCTCGAATCCTGGTCCATAAAAAAATGGAAAGCTAGTAGTCACTGATTGGTTTTGAAGATTTTAGGGGAAGAAGAATATGCCGCCGGCCTGGTGGCTTTCAACTCGATCTTCCAGGTCTTGTTCTTTTCGGTTTACGCCTATATCTTTATCACGGTTTTCCCCACCTGGCTGGGCCTCAAAGGCACGACTGTAAGCGTGACCATCGGTCAGATCGCGAAAAGCGTCTTCATCTATCTGGGTATCCCCTTCATGGCCGGTGTCGCCACACGTTTTATCATGCTCAAACTTAAGGGAAAAGCCTGGTATGAACAAAAATTTATCCCGCGCATCAGCCCCATCACGCTCATCGCGCTCCTCTTCACTATTGTCGTCATGTTCTCTCTCAAGGGCGAGACGATCGTCAAGATCCCGCTTGACGTCCTGCGCATCGCCGTTCCCCTGGTCATTTATTTTATCGTGATGTTTCTCGTATCTTTCTATATGGGCAGGAAGGTGGGAGCCGACTATTCAAAAACGGCGACGCTGTCCTTCACCGCGGCGAGGAATAACTTCGAACTAGCTATTGCCGTGGCCGTGGGCGTGTCCGGCATCAACTCCGGCGAGGCCTTTGCCGCGGTTATCGGGCCGCTCATCGAAGTGCCGGTCATGATCGGGCTGGTCAACGTGGCGCTTTATTTCCAAAGAAGATATTTTCACCAATAGACATTCCGCTTTTCCATCTCTTCCGGGCTTGAAAGGAGGTTCGTTCTGCGCTATATTCTCCGAAACCCGAGAGATCCATGATGACTGACGAAAAAAACCAACGCCCCATCGCCCTCGTGGTGACGACCCTCGGTTCCTTTCTGACGCCGTTCATGAGCTCGGCGATCAACATCGCACTGCCGTCGATCGGACGCGAGTTTTCCATGTCGGCCGTCGGCGTGGGCTGGGTAGCGACTTCTTTTCTCCTCGCGGCGGCCATCTTTCTGATCCCTTTCGGCCGTCTAGCTGATCTCCACGGTCAGAAAAAGTTCTTCACCTACGGAATCGCTATTTACACCTTGGCGTCGTTCCTGGCCGCGCTCTCCCCCTCTCCTCTCATTCTCATCGCCACGCGCGTTCTTCAGGGATGCGGCGGGTCCATGACGTTCAGCACGGGTGTCGCCATCCTGACTTCCATCTATCCCGCCAGAGAGAGGGGCAAGGCCATCGGGATCAACATAGCCGCCGTTTATATCGGGCTCTCCATCGGTCCGTTCCTGGGCGGTCTGTTGACCCAGCACTTGGGCTGGCGGAGCATTTTTTTGGCCAACGTTCCTCTCGGCCTCTTGATCCTGGCCCTCACCTTCTGGAAATTCAAAGGCGAATGGGCGGAAGCGAGGGGCGAAAAGTTCGACGGAGCCGGGGCCCTGATTTTCAGTCTAAGCCTGATCGCCCTGATGTACGGCTTCTCCCTTCTCCCCAGGCCGGCCGGCGCCTGGCTCATCTTGGGCAGCTTCCTGGGCCTGGCGTCATTCGCTTATGGGGAGAGGCGGACCGAGCATCCTGTCCTCGAGATTCGTCTCTTTCAGCGCAACCGGGTTTTTGCCTTCTCCAACCTTGCCGCCCTGATCAATTACAGCGCCACCGCCGGGACGGGCTTTCTTTTGAGCCTTTACCTGCAGTACATCAAGGGCCTCAACCCGCAGAGCGCCGGCCTGGTCTTGGTTGCCCAGCCCATCATGATGGCTATATTTTCTCCGCTGGCCGGCCGGGTTTCCGATCGCCGGGAACCACAAGTTGTCGCCTCGACCGGAATGGCCCTGACTGCGGCAGCGCTTTTTCTCCTCATTTTTTTGAGCTCAACCTCGAGTCTGATCTTTATTATCGCCTGCCTCGTTTTGCTCGGTTTTGGATTCGCGCTTTTTTCTTCGCCCAATACCAATGCGGTCATGGGCTCTGTGGAGAGGAAATATTATGGCGTCGCCTCGGCGACTCTATCGACCATGCGCCTCACGGGCCAGATGCTGAGCATCGGCCTGGCCATGATGATCTTCGGCCTTCACATCGGCCGCGTCCAGATCAGCCCCCAAAACTATCCGCTGTTCTTAAAGAGTGTCAAAACGGCCTTCATTATTTTTGCCGGTCTCTGTTTCGCCGGCGTCTTCGCTTCCCTGGCGAGAGGGAAGAACAGGGCTCATCTCCAGGCTTAATATTAGAATTGACAGACGGGGGCCGTTGTGTTTATAGTCGCAGGAGACCGAGCCCGGATTTGTCAAGGAGGTTGAATGAATAAAGCAATCTGGATTTGGGTCTTGATTCTTCTTTTGGTCGCGGTCGGCTGGACCGCAGAAAGGACCATCGTCCTCAAGGTCAAAGTGCAGTTGGCCAATGTCCGGTCCGAGCCTGATACCCTGGCTGGTGTGATCACTCAGGTCAAGCTGGGCGCGCTTTTGGAGTCCACGGGTAAAGTTGATTCTTTCTACGAGGTTACGGTTAGGGACAAGGACGGGAAGAGTGTCTTCGGGTTCATCCATGCCAGCGTCGTCGATGTCATCGCCGGGGCTGAAGAAAAGAAGGAAGAACCGGCGACACCAGTGCAGCGAACGGAACCGGTCATCGAGCGAGAACCGACCCGGCCGCCCACGTACTACCCGCGCCAGGGCGGCGGGTTCATCCTGCTTGGAAACCTCGTTCTGAGCAACCTCACTTTTTCGGAGACGATTCCTTCGGGAATATCGAAGAGTCCGAGGGTGGGCTTCGGCGGCGCTATCGGATACGAATTTGGCTTCTCGTTTTTTCGGATTGAATTGGATGCCATGATCCTTCCCAGGGGCGCCGTCTTGGAGGGAACATCGGGGGACAACAAGGTCAAATCGACGATATCCGGCTACGGACTCGGGGCCGGCATTCTGGCGAAGATTCGCTTTTTGCCCGGATCCTCTCCATTTGTTTTGGGGGGAGTCGATGCCGGTTACATTCTTTCCCCGAAAGAGATCAATGAAGTGAATGGAACGAGCACTGAAGTGGACACCTCCAAGGATATCAACCGTCTCTATTATGGTCTCGAGTTCGGCGGCGGCTATGAGCTGGAAATGTCCGGTCTGGCGCTCGTCTTTGAAGCCAGATATTTGCTCGGCTTGACCAACCAGATCAAGGATCCCCTGAATAACGAATCTATAAAATCCAACGCGCTCGTCTTTATGGTTGGAGTCAAACTCTAGTCTGAGATTCTCCTTCGCCGCCAACTGCTGAAGATCGGCGCTAAGACGTTCAAGGATTCCTGTTCAAAACTCTCCAGATCTGTCGGTCGACCCAACGGGCGGGCAGGAAATTGGGGATATTCGCTTTGCGAATATGAGCCCCGGCCTGATAGCGGAATTTGGGCCGTTTCGCCTGAAAACCTTTGAAGATCATCTCGGCCGCTTTATCAGCCGGCGCAGCATCCTCAAATGCCTTGATCATGACCTTGATCCCGGCAGAGAAGGGCCGAGAATACAGATCTTTCGCCTCCGGAGAGAGAGCCTCCAAGCTTTTTTTGGCTTCGGAGATGCCCCTCTCTCCCATGGGTGTGCTTGTGAAGCCTAGTTCGATGAGAATCACGTGGATACCAAAGGGCCGGAGCTCCCTGCGAAGACTGTCGTTTAAGGCCCTCAGGGCAAATTTTGAAGCCGCGTAGCCTCCCATAAAGGGCAGCGCAAGCCGGCCTGAGCCTGATCCGATATTAACGATCCGGCCTTGACATTTGCGGAGGAGAGGAAGAAACGCCTGGATCACTGAAACCTGTCCAATGACGTTGACTTCGAATATGCGCCGGAGGGACTCCAGGCCGAGAAACTCGAGCGGGCCTGACAGAGCGATGCCCGCGTTGTTGATCAAACCGACGAGGCCGGCTTCCTGTCCGAGAGAGTCTTTGACGAGTCCGGCCGCCGCCTTCACTTGTTCCGCAACCGTGATATCCAGCAAGATCGTCGTCAGGCCGGGGCCGGCCTCTCTTCTCAGTTCTTCGGCTTTTCGGAGATCTCGCACTCCGGCAAAGACCTGATATCCCTCGCGCACAAAGCGCAGGGCGCAGGCTTTACCCAGGCCTCCTGCTCCGCCGGTTACCAAGACCGCACCTTTTCCCCGCATCCTCATTGTTCGCCCTCTGAAAATTGGCCTATTCGACCCGCCATTTTTTCAGCGGCGCAAAAGAAGCGAGAGGCCTGACTCCTGGATGAGCTCCAAGCAAATAATGGAGTGTCCGCCAGACTTCTTTCTTAAGCGGTGAGTCGCCTGTTCACCTTTTCTCGAGGAGGTGATCAAGACTCTTTTTGCCCCCCCACCATCCAAGCTATGGCGGCTACGTGGTCCTCCAGAAAAAAATATGTCGCCTCGAGGGGAGATCCTCGAGGCAAGATGATCCGGCAGATTTTGTCCGCTTTTTCCTGACAAACGAAACTCGACAATCCAGTTTTCAACCCCACTCCCGAAACCTTGGAAGCGGCCTCCTTCAACGCCCAGAGTGCTGCAGAACAAGCCTCCTCTGCTGCGGGGGCTAGCAGGCAATCTCCTTTATTGATAAACCGAGATCGAAGCCGCGTCAATCTGGGAGAAATCTTCTCGAGATCAGCGCCCAACCTGATCCCAGGCGATGCGGTGAAAGCCGCCAGGGCGTACTCGTCCTTATGGGAGAGGGAGCAGTCGACAGACTTCACGGGTTCAAGGTCCAAGAAAAAATGAAGATACGGTCGGCCATGCTCATCTTTCCTGACCTCGCATCCGCGAGGCTCGGGGATGAGTCCTTCTCGGAGGAGGAGGATTTTGAGGGCCACTCTTGCGCCCAGCCATTCCCGCCTTCTCTTGGAGTTTCGAAGGGCCCGGCCGAGTATGAGCTCATGGGGCGTCAGGACCGTTTGCTCAAGGTCCGGAAACTCATCCATTCCGGCTAGTAAGATAATTCCGACGACCGATTCGTGGTCCAGCCGGATGGTTGTTACGAGCTCAGGCATGACTCTTTTTCCCGGACCGCGGCTTATTTTTTTACGCGGCCGGACACGCTCGATCCAAACGTTTTTTCCGGCATTCCTCATTCGCTCTTGCTCTTCCTCCGGTTCGTTTCGCCTCAAAAAAAGTTTTTCCATTATATCATCTAAAAATTGGGGGCACAAACCGCGGTTCTCTTTCGGATATTGTGCCGTGAGCTTTCTGACAGACTCGCAGAGTCTTATTTTTTGAAAAACCTCGGATTTGAGCCCGGTGCCTTCCGGCGCAAACCTGGAGCTTGGCCCGCTACTTCTAAGACCTCTGAACCCAGGGCATCGCTCGACCGGAGAAGCTGGTTATCTCAGGCCGCTTGGATTTCGACGGCATGACGGCCCATATCTCTCACGGCGAGACAAGTTTAATGACTCAATCGTCGATGGCGAGAGAAGGGGCGACCGTTTCTCTATTTTTTTACGAATTCGATCCCGCCGGCGCGGCCGACGCTCAACCTGAAGCCGGTGATCTTCTTTCCGCCGGACCGGAGGAACTCCAGGCTCTGCCGCCCGAGCACGAATCTATCCGGAGCCATCGCCTTCAACGGATCTTTTGGAGCAGTCCTGAACTTCACAACGAGATTGTCCTTCTCTAAAACGATGCGGTATTTGGCGTTGAGCAACTCATCACTCACATAATCTCCGGCATACTCCTGGAGCTTGGCTGGAGAGAGAGGGCCGAGGGGTGCGGCCTTGACCGCGTTATAGAGATCTTCCTTTCCCCTTTTCAGGACAACCCTGTTGGTCTTTCCCTTTGCATCCGGCAAGAATTCCAGGCTGATCACAACCTGCGGATCGACCGTCACGAAGGCCGTTTTGCTCACCGGCTCAAGGGCGAATTCCCTCCCGAGTTTCATCTGGAGCTTGTCATCCTTCACGGAGAAAGTGATCCACGCCGCGAACTTATCATCCTGGTAATTTCCGGCTTTTTCTTCGAGCTCCTGCTTGGAGAGTGTGATCGTCTCGACTTTCCTTTTTTCCTCTTTGGGCTTTTCCTTGAGCAGGTCGGCCAGGTAGATATCGGCCACTTTGTAGCAGAGGGCCGAGGGATTCTGGGTCGCCAGGTTGGTCAGGCAGATGACAGAGAACTTTTGTTCCGGGAAGCGGACGATCCCGGCCCTGAAACCGGCCCAGGCGCCGCCGTGGCTTACGGTCTTCAATCCTCTGTATTCTCCGATCACGAGGCCGAAGGCATAGTCGAGTTTCTTGCCGTTGTTGAGCACGCCGACGGTATGGAGCATGTCCATGAGGTCCTTCCCCAGCTTGAAATTGAAGAAGGCCTGGTCCCAAAGGTAAAGATCCTCGACCGACGTATAGATGTTTCCGTCCCCGGTTTCGTCCCAGTTCGACATGTCGAGCGTGTAGCCGCCCTTTTCACCGGGATCGTAGCCGGTGGCCCGGTTCTTGATGATCTGGAGGTGATCGTCCTGAAAAATCGTGTGCTTCATGCCCAAGGGCCTAAAGATGTGCTCCTGGGCGAATTCGTTCAGGGATTTCCCGCTCACCCGCTCGACGATCTGGCCCATCAAAAAATATCCCGAATTGGTGTAAGAATATTCTTCACCGGGGAGATAGTTCAGTTTTTTTTGCCTGAAGATAACGTCCAGGGCTTCATCGACGGTGGGACAATCCGAATCCGGCCTGAACCCGGCCAGCGAGAGGAGCCCGTTGTAATCGCGAATCCCGCTCGTATGGTGGATGAGATGGTCGACCGTGATGGGCTTTTCGTATTTCGGCATTTCCGGGAAAAACTTGCGGATATCGTCGGAGGGCGACACCTTTCCGTCTTTGATGAGGAAGGCCAGGCAGGCGGCCGTGAACTGCTTGGAGCAGGAGCCAATGTCGAAGATTTTGGACGGCGTCATGACGATGCCGTCTTCGAGCTTGGCCATCCCGTAGCCGCGCTTGTAGATGATTTCGCCATCCTTGATGACCGCCAGAGTTGCGCCGGGAGTGACGGTCGTATCCCACTCGGCGAAGATCTTGTCGACTTTATCGGTCTTTTCATCGGCGGCCAGAAACTGGCCCAGAAAAACAAGGGCGAAGAGAATCAAGAACCGTTTGGATTTTGAAGAAAATCTAGGCATGATGCCTCCTTGTGGGGATGAATGCTATCAAAACAGGTTTTTGGACAAAAGAAAAAGGGGGAGGCCGAAGCCTCCCCCGGACTGCATCAACGATTAGAAGTGGACCCTGAGTCCGACTCGGAAATACCTCGGGTCGGTGACATAAGTGGCTTTTCCGAAGGTAGAAAGAGTGACTCTGGCCGTGACGCCTGTAGCGACTCCTTGGTTAAAAATGTTGAAAGCATCCAGGATGAGTCCTACCTTATACCTCTGCGTGAACGCGAACACTTTCTCCAACCTCAGGTCAAGGTTGACCATGGTGGGGAGTCTCTGCGATCCTCTCGTTTCGATGAACACGGTCGGGGACCCGTAGCTGCTGCTCAACTTTAGAGTCCTCGTCCAGTTATAGCCGCTCTGGACGGCAAACCGTGGAGTCAGCACAAAACCAAGCGGCAGTGAGGCGGTACCATAAACAACGAGTGCATGGGGTGCGTCATAGGGCATAAGACCCGCGGTGTTGAGCTGGTTGTTGGGGTTTTCGAAGTAGCTCCCGCCCCACGATGCGGTGGTGGAGTTCGTGAAGTTCCCCTTCGTCCGGCTGTAGGTGTAGTCGATATGGAACATCCAGCCGTCTGAGTACCTCTTGTTGAACGAGACTGTAATCCCGGTGTATCTATTCTTCGGAGTGAGGATAACCGCGGAAGACATCCCCGTACGAGGGTTGGTGATCAGGTAACTGTCCACTGAACCCGGAGCCTTCTTGAAGGCATCGATAGTCTGCAACTGGTCGTTCTCATCCCTGAACGTGTAAGTTGCAGGCACCCAATTCGCGCCGACATTGACCCGGGCGATGAAATCCTTGTATTCGCGGTAGGTGAGGGTTACACCAAAAGATGCATCCTTCATCAGCGTTCTCTCGAACCCGACCGTGAACTGATCAGAGTAGGGAATTCTGACGTTGGGATCGACCCGGTAAGGCGTAGAATAAGCGATCCGATAGACTTCGACCTTCTGGCCATTCGGCAGCACATCGTACTGCACGTAATCATTTGTCCTGTCGGCGCTGTCAAAGTAATAGGTCTTGAAGGATTCATGGAACCTTCCGTAGTGGGCCTTGAGGGCGGTTGTGTGGTCGCCGAAGACATCGAAGGTCAAGCCGAGCCTGAACTCCAAAGGACTCTTGGGTTTGAAGATGGCGCCGTTTTGAAGGTTCGGGAGATAACCTCTCTGCATCTGCCAGCGGACACCCGGGTTGATCGTCAGGCGGTCGCCGATCCTCCAGGAATCCTGAGCGAAACCGGAAAGTCTCCAGCCGTTGGACTTGTGATTGTAGGAGTAAGAGTAGGCATAGTTGTGATACTTGTAGTCATAGTAGCTGTAGACGTTGTCCGAATAATTGAAGCCGCCCGGATACCCCATCGCCGCGTTGTTAAATCCACGAAGATACTCTACTCCAACTTTGAAGTCATGAGAGCCGTTGATGAAATTATCCGCGTGATGGGAAAAGGTCACATTGCCCGTGAAATGGCTGGACTGCGATGTGCCCCAATAACCGTAGTTCCCACTATAGTAACCGGTCAGAGCATCATAGTGCTGGGGGACATTTAATCCCTGTTTCGGCCGCTGGTCGTACCAGCTGTAATAGTAACCAACTTTGAATTCAGCAAAAGTATTTTCGGTGAAGGTATGGAGCAAGTTGAAAGCTACCGGAAGTCCGGGTCCGACATCATAGTAAGTGGCATCGACGGATCTGTTGACGGAATAGCCCCGATTAAAAACCTGGAAATATTCGTATTCGGCAAAGAAGGAGAGCCTGTCGTTCTTGCTGGCCTGGAAGGTCAGTTTGCCGAAGCCTTTGGGGATCTGTTCCGATTCCCTCACGCCCCCTAAGGTATACTCAGTATCACCCTGGATAAACCCGCCGGAGACATAGAACCAGAGCTTGTCCCTTACGATAGGCCCTCCGATGCCGAGATGGGCGTCAAAGTAGAGGACTCGGGGGGGAGTTTGGAACAATGAAAATATGGGCTTGGTGGTATCGATATTCTTCTGATTCCACTTTAGCGGAGAATATTCCGTCGAGATCAAGCCTTCGAAGCTGTTCCCCCCGCTCTTGGTGACCAGGTTCAAAACCGCCCCCGTAAAATTCCCGTATTCGGCGTTGGTGCCCGATCCCGAAACCTGGGCCTCCTCGATGATATCGATATCCGGATACTGCCAGTCCGCTCCGGACCCGACATAGGTCAAGAGGCTCTGGCCGTCGAGTTGCCACTGGTTGCTCACCCTGGACGCGGCGCCCATGGCGCTGTCATCTTTGATTCCCGGAGCCAAATTGATCAACGAGGTTGAATTCTTCCAGCGCTGCTCGGAGCCGACCGTCTGGAGCATCTGCTTGTCCAGGTTCGTAGCATTGACCTGAGAATCCTTAACATCCACGACCGGAGAAATCGCCTTGACGACGACTTCTTCTTCGAGCTTTCCGATCTTGAGGGCTAGGTCGATCGTAATCGTCTGCCCGATGAAGACCCGGACATCCTCTTTTTTCGCGGTCGTGAAGCCCGTCAGCGAGGCTTCAATTGTATATGTCCCGCGGGAGAGCGCGACAAATCTGTATTTCCCTTCCGGGTTCGTGATCTTTGTCTGCGCGCCGCCGATGAGGTCGGGCGATGTTACTTTTACCGTCGCTCCGGGCAGGGCGTTGCCCTCTTCGTCCGTGATTTTACCTTCGATTGCGCCGGTTGTTCCGCTCTGGGAGTAAGCCAGTCCGGCCAGAAAAACAAGCGCAAATAGGAAGGCCGCATAACGTTTAAGACTTGTTTTCACCAATTACCTCCTTCGTTCCTGGGCAAGACCCGTTTTTGTCCTGCCTAAAATTCCCTTAACCTGCATTTTGTTACTTAAGAAGTTATTTCTATGTCTCACCTCCTTTATATAGACTCCATAACTAGAACTCTAAACATCCTATAAAAAATATGCAATTTCCATGCCATCCTTTATATATCATTAACTATCTATATATCAGGGGGTTACAAGATTCAAGCAAAATATTGAATCTGCTTTATTCCACATATTTGAATTATTATCCAAATAATTGGAGTTCTTATCGGACCTCCATCGGGCCTAAAAACACTATTCCCATTGGTTGCCTTCTATGCTAAACTGGCTCCTCATTTTATTCCGATTGGAGAGAAGAAGATGAAAAATCATCGCGCAGCAAACCTCCTACCGGCCATTTTAACACTTCTCGTTTTCATAGCGCCGTGCGTCCTCAGGGCGCAGCAGGAGGAACAAGAAACCGCCCGGCTCGAGGGCAAGGTCCTGGACGTCGACAAAAAGCCCGTCGAAAACGCTGAAGTCCTGCTCAAGAACGTGGCCATGGGAGGAACGACCTCCATCAAAACGAGCAAAAAGGGTGAATTCGTTTTCAGGCGCCTCTTCCCAGGGAAATACGAAGTGACGATTCAAAAAGAGGGCTTCGTACCCTACACAGGTCAGGTGGACCTCAAAGAGTCATCGGGCCAGAGGCTCGAAGTGACCCTGGCCAAAGCGATGAGCGAGGAGCAAAAGAAAGCGAACGAGGCGATCGCGGCTTTTAAGCAGGCCGGGGAGCTGTTTAAAGAAAACAAGGTCGACGAGGCTATTCTGGAATACCAGAAGGCAATCGAGCTGAAGCCGGATTTTGTCGAAGCCTATATGAACGTAGGGATTCTCCTCTTTCAGAAGATGCGGGACGAGGAAGCGGAGAAAGCGATCCTGAAGGCGCTGGAATTAAAACAGGACGATCCCAAAGCCAAAGAAATCCTGGGCAACATCTATTTCGAGCAGTCCAAGAGTCTTCTTCAGAACGACAAAGTCGACGAGGCTCTGGAAAAACTGAAGATGTCCCTGAACTACCGGCCGGACTACTCTTACACGAACTATCTGCTCGGCTACGCCTATAACAAAAAGGGCCTGAAGGAAGACGCGATCAGACATTTTGAACTCTTTCTGCAGCAGGAACCGAACGCGCCCCAGGCCGCCCAGGTGAAGACCATCCTGGAACAGCTCAAGAAAAAGTAGGCGATTATCCCGCGGCGACCAGGTAGAATTTCAAGACTTCCATAAAATCGTTGCTCGTAAAAGCGACCGACCGGTCGCCCGTCCTTTTTGCCCCCGGATACAAAGCCGGTTTGACCACGAGGTCTTCCTGGGTGAAGGTAATCTCCATCGTGACGGGGGAAGTGAGTTTATAGAGTTTGTACCGTCCCAGGTTCTTGAGCGCTTCGATGGTCGCGGCCTTGATGAGCGCGTGAGACTTGGTCGGATGGAGCATCTTTCCCGCCTTGCCGATCCCTTCCTTGACAGCCACCGTTGAGATCTCGGGCATGAGCTCCTTGGCCTGCTGGGTCGCGGCCAGATCTCCGGCGAGCAGGACAACAGGTACACCAAAATAGGCGGCGATCGCGGCATTGAGCCCGGCTTCCGGAACGGCCTTGCCGTTGAGCTTCAAATCAAAAATCGTTCCGCTGATCGTGTGCTTCAAGATGGCGTCGGGCGTCCCGGCCCGGGCATGATAGCCGATCATGATGGCGGCGTCGAAAGTCTTATCGATCCCCTCCATCATATCAAGCGGCCCTCCGGACCATTCCCGGATGAGTTTGGCCTCAGGGTTGAGAAGGTCGGGCAGGATGTTGCGGGCGCTGCCGTGGGCGTCGCGGACGACGATCTCCGCCGCTCCGGCCTCGAGAGCCCCTTCAATGGCGGCATTGGTTTCCTCGGTCATCAAACGGCGGAAAAGCCCATAGTCCGTGCCTTTCTCTCCCGTATCCTCCCAGGCCACGACTCCGCTGATCCCTTCCATGTCCACTGAGATAAAGACTTTCAATTTCTTGGCCGTTTGCGGTGCCTGAGTCTGGGAAAAACTCAAAAATGAGAAAGCAAACAGAAGAATCGGAATGAAGCAAAAGACCATCCTTTTTCTCATCATGACATCTCCTACTTCCTGGCTGCGACAGATTTTAATAGAATTCCGATGCAATATCAATAAATCCGAAGCCTTCTCGGACCGTTCTGGGTTCACTAATACAAACGCAATAACTCATGCGACATCTCCGTTCAAGGTTGCGCCGGAGGCCAC
>Ga0315282_10013135_pt1 | contig 12528 bp, 13 predicted proteins | sample YL17G07_20_MG_FD_203693 | JGI IMG/M metagenome (GOLD analysis project Ga0315282, IMG submission 203693) | Sediment microbial communities from Yellowstone Lake, YNP, Wyoming, USA - YL17G07_20 | ecosystem: Environmental > Aquatic > Freshwater > Lake > Sediment | place: USA: Wyoming | collected... | reverse complement strand
TCGTCTCTCTCCACCCGGTACCACTCGTCTTCCTCGGACCTCGTATAGAGGGGCTTGATGACTTGGGTGCACAACTCGTCAACCTTCCTCAAACGTTTCACATTGCTACCTCTCGCGAGCGCTAGGACCTCGGTGTATCCGGAGAGACCCTGACTGATAGCCTCGCAGTATGCCTCAGGCGGTTTGTCACCTACGAGCACAAGCTGGAAATCTCGTTCCGCCCATTCCTTCACAATCTTGCTATATTCGTCGACATCGTCGGGCGAGATCTTGGTCAGGTCCTTGTATCTGCGTAGACGCCTCAGGGCCTCTTGGAGAACGATCACAGAGAGCTTCTCTTCCTCGTGGAGTTTCTGGATAACCTTGAACTCCCTCGAATAGCTAGTCATCGCGTTGTCTAAGATCTTTGATGCAATGTCCTCGCGCTTCCTGCGGAGGGCAAGCCGCCATGAGAAATAGTCGAAGAGGGCTGCCTTCAGAAGGGGGTTGAAGAGGAGCCTGACTTTGCGGAGAGAGCAAGCGGGGGGAATGTTCAGGAGGAAGACTTGTTCGACTACATCGATCTCTTCAGGCGTGATGAATATGATACCGTAGGGCTTCTGCTCATGCCGCCTATCGCTGACGACCAGTCTAGGCGTAGTCTCGAAGTATTCGCCTATTTCCTCTCGGTAGGTCTTAGTCATCTCGTTGAGGTGTGGTTCTATCTTATGTCTCAGCCAGAAGAAGCGAATGCGCTTCCACCCGAAAACCAAAGCTGCGCCTACAAGCACTAGGATGAGGCCGATGACCAGTTGCTCAACGAAAGAGTCCGGGATCCACAAATGCTCTCATTCGATGGCTCTGTTCCGAGCTTTGATGGCGCACTCAAACTTGTCACATGCTGCCACAAACTTCCCGCCGAGATTGTAGATAGCTCTCACTTGCTTGAGATCCACAAGCGATTCATGGCAGAAGTGACATTCAACCTTGGCGGGATCTATATCGAACTCTCTCAGCAACTTTGCGCTTGCAAGCTCCGGAACCACTATGAACTCGACAAACCCGTTCGCCCTATCGACGATGCTCTTCGATGCGGCCCTCAACATGCCTAGAACGGGAAACATATCTGCACGCTCGTTTTCCTTGTAGCGTACTGTCAAACCATGCAAGGCATATGTGCCCTATTTAACAGTGCGTGTCAGTCAGAGCAGAACGGAACTCAGCGAGAAATACAGCATCCAACTCTCCAAATCTCCGATCCGTTCAGTTCGCTCTTCACCTTTCGGTGTCGGTTGCTCCACGCTTTCTAAGCGAGCAAGCGGCTCTGAGAAGAGCCCTTCACTTCCCGTTCAGGCTTGGCGCTCCTCTGGACGATGAGTATGATTGAACAGGCGAACTGACAGCCCGTACTTTCGGAACCCTCTTTGGTCTACCAGCGGTAACCCTGTGACCAATCGTAATAGCAAGTACGGTCATGAAGGCAGGGTAGGCCATGGAGCTGAATGCACCAGCACCCGCTGGACCCGCTCCTCCTGGACTTGCGGTTACGGTCGAGTAGACCACGCTGGTACTTGTAGAGGTCGTCGTGCTAGTGTAGTTGGTCACCGTCGTGGTGAGAACTGAGGTTAGGTATTGAGTACCCTGCGTCGTTGAGGTCACAGTTGACGGAAGCAGAACAACGGTTGTGACAGCCGGGATCGTACTCGTCACCGTTTGCGTGTCAGTGTAGATGGTGACAGTCGTGGTTGCAGTCGAGGTTAGATACTGTGTACTCTGTTCCGTTGAGGTCGCGGTCAACGGGACCAAGACAATGGTTGTTGGAACCAATATTGTGCTCGTCGAAGTCTCCGTGCCGGTGTAGTTAGTGACGGTCGTAGTGAGAATTGACGTTAGATATTGGGTGCTTTGGACCGTTGAAGTAACGGTGGATGGAACCAAGACGACGGTTGTGGGAACCACGATAGTACTTGTCGAAGTCTCAGTACCAGTGTAACTAGTGACAGTTGTCGTAAGCATGGATGTTAGTGACTGTGTGCTCTGGACCGTTGATGTCACAGTCAACGGAACCAAAGCAACGGTTGTGGGGATCGTACTCGTCGAAGTGGTCGTGCTAGTGTACTCAGTCACCGTTGTGGTAGCAAGTGAGGTTAGAAACTGGGTGCTTTGCTCGGTGGAGGTAATCGTCAGCGGAACCAAGACAACAGTGGTGACAGTCGGAATCGTACTCGTCGAGGTTGTCGTGCTAGTGTAACTCGTAGTCGTCGTTGTCGTTGTTCTATACAAGTATGAAGTCGAACTCTCCGTAAGAGTCCTAGTGATGGTCACCGTGACTGGAGACTCGATGGTGAGGACATCCCAGACTATTAGGCCAAGACCCTGATTGTTCCACACCACTGATGGGAACCTGTATGTTCCCGGCGAAAGCCCAGGAGTTACCGTGAATGTGTACCCTTCAAAGTCTGAATTGAATTGCTCATCAGTTGGCGTCGCGTCTTGGGTTGGACGTATCCTGTTGCCATAGGAGTCCTCCACCCAATATTGAACCCCGGTAATGGTATTGATGGTGATGTCGTGTCTTTGACCGTAGGGATTGTTGTTAGGGTAGCAGACTCTCGCAGAAGCTTGCCCTGAGTACGTTGGGGTTGTATTGGTCGTTGGGTCAGGGCTATACTGATACAAGGTATTTTGAGGATACAGATCAACGATGTCCAATATGCCATTCCCATTGCTGTCCCGCCAGCCAACCTGCTGTCGGGCGTACTGGTCAATGGCTCCCGCAGTGTAAGGGGCAACTTGTGATCGCATGATGCTGTTCACGTTACTGAGGCACGCCCCCGCATAGGGATACGCGCTGTTTTGGTTCTCGATGTTGAGGTAGCCTGACCTCTCAGTACATGGACGCCCTGCTTCAGCGTACTGATCGTTTGCGTAGAATATGTGCCCCATTTCGTGGGCGGTCACGGCATCCATATTGGAAATCCCATAGCCATCATTCTTGTAGGTCATGACCATGAAGGGGGCGCCAAGATAGGGAACGTAGGCAAAATAACTATCACTGAACTCTCCGTCTGGGTCATTCTTGCTGTTAACCACGAAAATCGTGTAGGCCCAATTCGTGCCGTAATAGTTTCTTACTTGGTTGTCCGCGTCGTAGACTTTGTCAAGGTAGTTGCTATACGCAGTAAAACCCAAGCCGTTCATGATTTGGGTGATCCAAAGAGACTCGTCGCTAGAGGGGCGTGATATTGGCTCGTACCCCGTGTTGGTCTGTGACGGTGAATAGTAGGCGAACGTGAAGGACAATTGCGCGCGCGGTTCTCTATCACTCCACCAATTGACACCTTGAATGATCTCCGACACAGCAGCATCAATGTCCGATTGGGTCCAAGTTTCAGTATTTGGATCGATCGCGCCGTTACTTTCCGGGAAGATCATCAGTACCGTGACACTTCCCAGCATGTACTCGCTCGTGTCGTAGAACCCGGCACCGTATGGTATCTCCGATTGGACACGGACATTTCCTAGGGTGCTTGCAGTCCTGTTGATTGTCCTCACGTCGTTGGCTATTGGCGGAGGCTCAACAAAGATGCGTTGGCTCAGTTCTGGATGCACGTCCAGACCAAAGTACTTGCGATTCCAGAACTCCGCTCCGAGCCGCGCAATTTCACCATATTTGCCGAATCGCGAGGCGTCGACCGGTCCGTAATATATGTCCAGCACTCCAGATTCTCCTAGAAGGCCGCCTGCCTCTGATTGGAGAAGAGCGCCTATGGCGACATGAGTCGGAAAGACGTTGTCCACTGAGCCTCCATGTTCTTTAATGACCCCCATCATCTTTCTCATCTCAATCATGGATTCGCTCGATAGGACAAATATGGCGGGGGTCTTGCCACCTTGCGAGATCTGTACCAAGGTAGTTTGATTCGTGGTGCCTGAATCCAGGTTAGCCGCGTCGTGAAGTCCAATCTGCGCCGATGATGCCAAGTACCGTGACGAACTGGCATGTGCGAGACATGAGGAGAGAATGACTACTACAGCCAGGAAAAATGCGGTGATCATGCTGCTGGACTTGCGCACGACAGGGCTTGCTCCTGGAGTGTTTCGTAGTTCCAATCGCTATCGAGAGCCTCCCAATAGGAGTTCTCCACAAATCGAACAGTCACGCGAATGGTATGCCCTGCCTCCAATCCGTAAGCCCTCCACGTTGAGACCCTCCCTATTCCAGAAAAGGTCACTTCGACGACTTGTCCCACCTTGAATGTGGAGTTAGCTTGCTTCACGCTCAAAGCCATCTTGACAGCATACGCTTCCTTCGAGACTGACAACACCTGACCTTCGACATCCACTGCCTGTCCCACTGGGCGGACTGGAAGTCCGGGAGCGCAAGTGAATGAAGAGAGCGCATATGTTCCAGCAACTATCACCAAAACCGCAAGAGAAGCTAGCAGGGCAGTCACTTTACACAAGTCCGCCCACCACCTTCACGCTCGCTAGGCAAGTCTTCCACGCAAGTACTCCGTTGTTTACGGCTGTCGCAGTGAGAAGCATAGCTGCTTTCCTCTCCTTTGATACGCACGTCACTCCTGCCGGTGCTTCTTTCATCGCGCCCCTACTACCGCTCCGACGGTTCGGGAGCAGTGAACGTGGAACAGGTTGATAGTGAGATCCCGGTAAGTCAGTCCAATAGTTAGCCGCCATGGAGATTTCAGATTTTGGGTACCTACGGCCGCGGGCGGCCCGTTGCGTCGCCGAGCGCACAATCAACCTTGTGGGAGGACCTCCCGTGGGGCTGTCTGAGCTGTCGCGACTAGAAAGGAACCGTGTCATGAAGGCTCAAAGGAGGTCGGTGGACTGAGCCCCAGAGGTCGTCGCCGGCGTAAACTGACATTGACCAATGCTTACTTGCATTCCCCGATCACAGGGCTGTTTCACTTCGATTGTATGCATGGCGTTCTTCGGGGGCCGCCCGTCAAGGTTGAAAGTGGAACAAGAAGATTCGGCGCCGGCAGAGAGGGCGTCTTTGTTTGCCAGTTTCAGGGGTCTCCGTGATTTAGCTTCCATCTCTTCCCTATCATATCCGCCAGACTCGCATTTGCATTGGGGGAGGGCTGATGGGGAGGACGATACCGTCATGGCGTATCGTCGTCGAGCAGGAGATCGCGGCGATGAGTAGGTTCAAGCAGTTTCTCGGACCGGAAGACCGAGCGGTCTTCGATGATCTCCTCAGCCAGTGTAAGCTCTACGCGGCGGAGGCTGGAGTCCTCGCCTCACCTGTGAAGGAAGTGCCGTTGCTTCTGTCGATGATCTTTGCGCAGCATAAGAAACTCATAGAACTTGAAAAACGAGCCCCGATCGAATGCTAGTCCTGAGCGCCTCAAACCCACAGAAAGGATGCTTCACCCTGAAACTGCAACAGATGGATACCACTAGCATCTGAGATTTGCGAGTCGTGCCAGGCGAAGCAAACCTAAACCAACTCGCGAGCGGTCACGGCTTCTTTCTTGGGGGGAGGGAAAAACATGGGGTCTTTTGACCCCCATAAGGTGAAAGAGTACTAACGTGAAAGCATACGACCCATGCCCGAGCGCCATCAATGTATCAATCAACATGACCGAACTAGAACGTAGATGTGTCAGCCTGATTGTAGTCCAGCGTGCCTTCTATCTGTGGAGTTTTCTTCTTCCCTCGTCGGTTATGATCCATTGGTTCTGCCTGCCGACCCGCTTCCCATTGACCAGCTTCTGGGCTAGGAGCTTGTAGAGGTGGACCTGCGCAGTGTTCCATGAAACCCGAAGGTCCTTGGCTACCATCTCAGTTGTCACTGGCCAGTCTTGCTTGATCAGGTACGTCAGGATCCTTTGATCGGTTACGTCCACGAGCACGTTCCTCTCCCCGTCGACGAACGGATGAGGACTACGACATGGGTTAAATATGTATCATAGACTATGTTCAAACATACGATTGATCATACCCATCAAGGAGGTGAGAATAGCAAATGAAGATGAAAGCGTTCCTAGTGATAATCCCATTCATTCTGGCAGGTTCGCTCGCATCCGTTCCTCCTGTAGCAGCCACGGCGAATGCTATCGTTCAGAACGACTCCATGTGGATTGACTCCGTCGGGTTCCTCCACATTTTCGGGGAGGTGAAGAACACAGGCGATGTCTGGCTGCACTACGTCCAGATCACTGCGACTCTGAGAGACGCCAGTAGCAGTATAGTGGATGTCGTGTTCACCTTTACGTCGACAGATTTCCTTCCGCCTGATTCCGTTGCCCCATTCAACATAGTCGAGTCGGACACGGCGAAGTCCGCGCGGGTGCAGACCTATTCGCTCGTGGTAGAGTTCCGAGAGGCGACAGCCATCGCTCAGAAGCTCGTGATCATGAGTGTCGGGGACTCGAAGAACTCGTTGGGATGGCTTGAGGTCGTCGGAGAGGTTGAGAATCAAGGCGATGCGCTAAGTACCTACACGGAGGTGGTTGGAACGTTCTACGATGCCAATGGCAAGGTGGTCTATGCGGACTTCACTTTTACAAGTCCAAACGATGTACCACCCGCAAGCAAGTATGGATTCAAGATAACTGTCTCAAGCGATGAGCGGACCAACCAGATCGCTCGATACAGCCTCATTGCAGAAAGCCAAAACTACACAAGTGTTCCTGAACTGTCTGCCCCTATGCTTGTTGCTGGAATAGTGCTTTCAATTGGTGTTCTTGCAGTGTGGAAAAAGCGTCACGACCTCACCTAGTGGCCTCGGCCACGATCTCCCCCAAGACTGTGAAACGTGGAATCTATCTCCGCTCTGGGAAGGATCGAGCTGTACTGCTTGAGCTTGTTCTGCGCGTATGGGTAGAGGATTGACTCCAACCGCATGTCCCAAGGAGAATTTCCACCATGGCGGGCAACACTCGCGCAATGGGACGTTCTGTAGGCTGGCAGACTCACCTCTGTGAGGTCGATAAGGGTTGCAAGTTCCTGGTCGTCTTGCAGCCGGTTGGTTCCCTGCGAGTACAACATCGGTCTCGGCGCAAAACGCTCTAGAGGGCCACGGATTTCTGTTGGAATTCTTTCGTTTCTTTGGCGGATACCTCGAAAGTTGCCGTCTCGGCTTTTCACTCTGGGTCGGTCGCGCGTATGCATCGGTGACCACTTCCTTATCGACAGGAGGCCAGATCAACCGGAACGTCGCGCAGAAGGGTCTACGATTTCAGTCCAATTCTCTTCTTCTCGCTTCTTATTGTGTTCTCGAGTTCTTCGACAAGCCTCAGCTTTTGCAACATGCTGCCTAGGTCGCCCTGCTCAGACCGAAGTAATTGCTCCTGGAACAGACGAGGGTGTCTCTTCAACGCGTAGATCAACGCGCTGACGGAGGGTGGATGAAAATGCCAATAATCCTCGTACGCCATGCCGGGGGGAACCTTGCTCCAGGCCCACTCCTCGAATTTTCGAAGCGTGGCCGGTGTATCCTGGTCTTTGAATCGGAGATTGTCGGTTTTTCTCACCATACCTCGAATAGACTTGCCAACGCGCTTCCGCATCCTCTCCAACTCCTTCAAGCGTCTCCTAATCTCTGAAAGATTCTTAGCGAGCACGTAGGCCCAAGCACCCCTCTGGTCTGTCAGCTTGTAGATTGGTCTCTTTCCTTGAGAGCGAACGATGAAACGATTCCGGGCAAAACGCCGCAAACCTGAAGCCACCGTTCCTCGAGCCAATCCTGTTACGTCGACAGCCTCTCGAAACCGCAGCGTTCTTTTTTCGAGGAATGCTACCAAGAGCCTGCGATCACTCTGTCCCGTGCTACCCTTTGGTCTTCCGCCTTTTCCGGCCATCGGTTGTGCCCTGATTAGTTCAAAAAACCCGCAATTTGGCCTTTCCGCCCTCTACTGGTGACAGAAAAGTATGAGGAAGACTAGAAATCATACGGGTTTTCGATCGCGGAAAGGTAGGATGCGTGGTACGAGCTGGCAGGACTGGGATCCGCCGGCACCTTTGCATGTGCCGTACAAGGAGCGGTTGCCTGATGGCTTCATCAGAAACAAGTTGCTGAGCAAACCTGTGGCAAAGGACGGAGTGATCCACAGAGATCCAGATCCCGGATCTCTCTCGACTCGAGGCAACCGTTTCCTGTCCACTTGGGATAGCCCGGATCACAAGGATGCGGCGCCCGTCAAGATTGCATCGATGACTATGGCTGTGACGGGGCCGACAGCTCCACAAGCCGACGCCCCGATCGAAGAATGGGTTCGCTTCTACAGGTGGTTAGGCCTCAACGTTATCCCGGCGCCCACCGGAACGAAGAAGCCCGCCATCCATTGGACTGAGTTTCAGGAACGTAAGGCAACTGATGAGGAGATCGACAGCTGGCTACATGATGGATCATTCCAAAACATCGCCGTCCTATGCGGTGAGAGTAGCGGTTACTTGACCGTGATCGACTTCGATGAAATGGACGCGTACAAACAAAGCTTCGATCCTAAGATCGAGGATGAGACTCTCGTTGTCCGCACAGGCTCGGGCAGAGGCGTTCACGTCTACCTCCGCGGCGACAAGTCGGTGGCCACAGTTTCTTATGAACATCAGAAGCCCAAATTCAGCATCCGTGGCCAGGGAAGCATTGCCATCCTACCGCCCAGCGTCCACCCAACTGGTCAGCGGTATGAGATCATCAGCCGAACCATCGAGCCTATGGAGATCGAGCAGATCGAGGAGAGCCTCGCTCAATTGCTTTCACGTCTAGGCGTGAAGGACAAGAAACCATTGAGTATGAAGGAAGTTGTGAAAGGCGTCAGTGAGGGTGGCCGCGAACTCAACATGTTCCGGCTTGCTTGGTTTCTGTTGAAGGTGGTCAAACTAGCCGAGGCCGACGCCTTGACGCAGCTGCAAGAGCGCAACGCGTCGAACGAGCCACCGCTTCCCGAGGAGGAGTTGAAGCATGCTTTTGATTGCGCGAAGAAGGCGAGGAGACCCAAAGATCTCGATAAGATAGAGAAGACCGAATTCGACGTGGAGGATGAACTGCAACCCACCCCGGAGGAGCGCGACCTTGCAAACAAGATACTGCAGTCGCCCAAAGCACTGCAGATAATCAAGATCCTACTCGATGAGGGTATCAGGAGAGAAGGCCGAAACAAGATCTATGCATTCCTCATAATCCTAACGGCAAAGCATCCGAACCGCGCCCTGAAGCAGATCCTGGTCTTGGGCGGCATGCCGGGTGGTGGTAAGACAACTATCGCCAATCTACTCGCTAAACTCGTCAGGACAAAGAAGGTCGGACGGTTCAGCGAGCACGCGATGGATTATAGCAAGCTTGAGAACTATGAGATGCTCTACATTCAGGAGCTTCTCGACCTTGAGCAGCAGAAGAAGATGGGCGTCTCATCTGTCAGATTTCTGAGTTCGGATGATCAGGGCTACACGATCGAGATTACGAAAGGCGACCCTGATGGTGGGTTCACCACAGAGCAGAAGAAGATCCCCGCGATGACCGTCATCTCGACCACGACAGTCACCGATACTGAGGCGCAGTTTGAGAGACGAATCCACCGCATGAACGTGGATGAGTCCAAGGAAACGACCAAAGCAGTCCTAGACTGGAAGGCGCAGGAGAAGAAGAGAGGCGTTCTGGAATGGCTCGGTGAAGTCAAGCCCCGTAGAGGTATCTATATTCTGAAGGCAATCGTCGACCTTCTACAACCTTATGATGTAACCACCGCTGCAGTCAGTGAAAGTCTATCACATGTTCTGAAGACAGATTTCGTTAGGGCACGTGGCGATTACAATAAACTTCTGGCATTAACTGAGATGATTGCTTGGCTGCACCAGCAGCGGCGACCGTATGTCACACGTATTGTCGACGGTCATGAGGAACGAATGATACTCGCGCTCCCGCAGGATGCGTATTACGCGCTTGAGATCGGTCTCCAACCCATCTTGACAATGATGACGCAGATGGACAAACGTCTGCGAGATCTACTTCCCGCCATTGCTGGTATGAAGGATTCAGAGTACAAGTCCAAGAAGATGGACGAGCCTCTACATGGTTTCACGATCACTCAACTTCTACCCAAGGCGAGAGAGACGGTGAAGAAGCCGGACCTGACCAGGGACACACTCCATAACTGGCTCAAGGTATTGGTCGATAAGGGCATACTGGCCGTAACCAAACCATCTTCCGAGAATGTCTACAGCATCATTTCTTCCTTTGAAACGAAGGAAACACACAGTCTCCTTGGCGATGATCAATCGCCAAGCATGATAGCAGCCGAATTGCAGAAAGAGGCTGAATCGTTCTTTTCCTCAGTCTTGGACGGCCTACCGGAGAGGCTCACAAGCCTAACGCCTGAGGACTGGTTTGACAGCGATGAGCTTGACCGCGACCTGACGCCTCTAATCGAGCAGCAGACCACCGAACCGGAAGCCGGCTTCAAGGTTGCCCTCAAGGCGCGTAAGAACGCCCCACAGCAGGATCTCGGCGGACTCGAATTCGACAAGTCTTCTGGCCCCGCTGCGAAAGGAGGCGACGCCTAATGGAACTCGCTCTCCGCTATGTCTGCTGGATGTCGAAGTGGCGTAACCGCAGCAAGTACCTCGCAGACGTACCACAGGATAGTGTTGGTAGAGGTGACACCCAAAGCGACCCCTCTTTCATTCAAACCAATGTCGCTTTCATTCAAAGCGATCCCTCTTTGCCGGCAGGCGTTGCAGCGCGTCCTTCAATCTTGAGTTTGCGCAATAATCCCTAGGGATATAGTTATTGTGCATTAGCGGCGGGTGCAAACACCTGCCGCCTGGAGAGTGCCGGCAGCTGCTCTTCTTGAATATCATCTAATGCTCATTCAACGGATTGTTCGGGTTCTACGATCTGAAGTTCCTCAGTAATCTTCTCGGCTCTTTCAACGATCTCTTTGTCCAGTTTCAGTTTTGAGTTCATGTCTTTGACGAGTTGGTTGATTTCCCCGACCATATCATTGTATTCTGTCCTGATCTTTCCGAACCTATCTTTTGTTCCTGCTGTCACAAGCTTGGTCATGTTAGCGCGGTTCATGAAAGGAAGAACCACCCTCTCTCTGTACTGCTGAACGATGCGCAGAAACTCCTTCATGAGGCGCGCTATGGTTTGGTCACGTATCTCTTGACCAAGGGAGAGTTTATCTCGTTTTAGGAGACTTAGCCAATGTTCCACGATGAGAGTGTGTGAATTATCAACATAATTCTCAAACTCCTTCAGAGGGTTGATCTCGAATCTATGACAGAGATCGAGAAGCATCGGCACCACCTTCTCGAATGATGAAATCTTGTCATCAAGCCCTTCAAGGAGACTCCCTTTCACATGCGTTCTCCTGATAAAATAGGTTAGCAGTGCCCCGAAAACGAACGCGCCCAGGGTGCCGTACCACGTTGAAGGCAAGCCTTGGTATTGAGTCAGTGCCACGTAGCCTGCCGCGAATAGACCAGGTAACACATTGAACTTGATGAAATCAAGAAGTGACCTTTCCTCAACCAAACACGTCGCCAGTGCTGGAAAATCTGAATTGCACGAACTTAACACTTGGGATACAGGTCGTCTAGCCTAGGAGTCGCCAGCCCTCCGAGTCGTATCTGTGGATGCGTGCCTTCGCATCGACTCCTAACAGTTTGAATCCTCTCCGCTGAAAAACATGCTTCTTCAGTTTCTTCGCCACGCGCAGAGTCGTCACGAGGACGGCGCGCGCCTAATGTACAAGAGCGAGAATCCCGCAATATCGTGAACAAGTCTGAGCGGCTCGTTGCGGCAGGGCGCAGAGAGCGGTTGATCCACCGAATCCTCGACGCCTGATCTCGATCACGGTCACGCTTGACGGCCAAATCCTCAGCCTCCAGATTGAGATGTGCCTATTTAACCGCATCCAATAGCCCTTCCTAACCGAGGAGAGGTGCTGGTTGCAGATGGTCGAGGTTTGGGCCTATGTCAGCGTCCTTGTGATAATTCTTCTTGTAATCATTCTGTTTTACCTCAGGAAGCAGGTTGGTGAACTGAAAGAGGTTTTAGGAAGAAAGCAGACTCAGGCTTATCGGATCGGGGTTCAGCAAGTTGTTGGAGATATGTCGCAGGTGTTGGGAACGTTTAGTGTGCTCTCAGAATACGAGGAGATCATCCTCCTCTCAACAACTTCTAGGCAGGGTTCCCTGGATGTGTTAGGCATCAAAGATGATTCCTTGGACTTTCTTGAATTCAAGAAGGAAGGTGCCGCTCTGACCGGTAGCGAAAGGAAGATCAGGAAACTGGTTGAAGATGGGAAAGTCAAATACAAGATACTGGATGTGAGCCTTCCAGAAGGCTTCAGCGTCAACGAGAGAAGCAGATAATCGCAATGATAACGCTCTGGGTGCGTCGTCACAAGCACGGCGCGGCTGTATCCTGCTGCGAGCGCTTCGGTGCATTGTCCGACGCCGCGTATGATGTCGTCTCGTGGTGACTTGACTTCAATGGCAATACACTCGCCTTCAGCCGTCAGGGCGACACCGTCCACGAACGCGTTACCGGCGCGGGCCGGCTTCATTGAA
>Ga0315282_10013134_pt1 | contig 12528 bp, 16 predicted proteins | sample YL17G07_20_MG_FD_203693 | JGI IMG/M metagenome (GOLD analysis project Ga0315282, IMG submission 203693) | Sediment microbial communities from Yellowstone Lake, YNP, Wyoming, USA - YL17G07_20 | ecosystem: Environmental > Aquatic > Freshwater > Lake > Sediment | place: USA: Wyoming | collected... | reverse complement strand
TGACAAACTCCTTCTCGTCCAGCGGGTCCGTGAAGGCGGCGGTCTCGGGCTATCGAGTACTGAGTACACTATAGCGTATGGCACCCGTTAATTTTTGGGCTTGGGCTTGGGTTTGGGGCAAGATTTTAATACCAAATCCAGTTGCTGATTTATAGAGCCGCGGTAGCTCAGTTCGGTAGAGCGACGGGCTGTTAACCCGTTGGCCGAAGGTTCGAGTCCTTCCCGCGGCGCCACATTTACAATTTTCAGCCTAGACTCCAAGAGGGCTCATTGATGAATTAGAGGGTGTAGATTTGGCCATAACCCTTGAACAAATTAGGAGGGCGTTGTTTATGGCTTTATTCCTAAAATCTCTAAGAAGTCAGCTTGTTTGATGGTTTTGACGTAATTTTTCGCGTTGGACTCGATGAAGTACCGGTTATAAGAGACCAGATAGTCAACCCGAGCGATTATCGCTGATGCTAGATGGGGCAGATCTTCATCGGGGACTATTCCTTTATACTTGTTTATCTCTTGTTTGAGCATGTCTCTCGTGACTATCTCCAAGTTAGGTAGGCTTACGAGAAAATAGATTGCATTTATCGCGGCCTCTCTACCATAAGTCCGTGCAAAGTATTCCCTCAACTCGTTGAGCGTAAAATACGAGGTCACCGGAACGATCTTCCCTTCTTCTGCCAGGTCCAGAACTATGCCAGAGTCGGAGGCCGGTCTTTCTATTCCGAAGATGAAGACGTTTGTGTCCAAGTATGCCCTTATCTTCTTAAGGCTCAAAGTACTCTCTCTCCTTACGCCAAAGCTCCTCCCTTATTTTTCTGACCCGCTCGATCACTTCTTCTGGGCTAGCCAAGGGGATCTTTGATGAGAGGACGGCTTCTTCTGCCTGGAGTCGATAGTATCCGTAGGGCTCGAGCAGCAACCTCTTGGTCTCTATCAGGCGCCTCACGGCATCTCTTAAGGCCTCGCTTCTGCTTTCGTACAAACCGGCCTTAACTAACTGGTCTATCTCCTGTAGTAGTTTTTTGGGCAGGCGTAAGGGAAATGCTACCGTTCCCATAGGGTTCCCCGATATTGTATACTAAAGACACATATAAGTGTATACGAATTGGGGTTGTTTGTGTCAAAGCCAACAGGGCACGTTCTTTCCACAATTTTATGGTCAGGAAGCCCATCATGGCTCAAGTTGATTGCTCATCTATAGAGCCGCGGTAGCTCAGTTCGGTAGAGCGACGGGCTGTTAACCCGTAGTTCGGGAGACCCCTCCCGGACGGGGAATGGCCGAAGGTTCGAGTCCTTCCCGCGGCGCCATTCCCTTTTCTGATAGGAAGGATTAGACGCCGGAAGACCCCTAAATTTATTAGTATTTAATAAGTAAACAACATATGTTTTAGAAACTAAAAGGGGAGAAAAAGTATGGATAGGCTACCAAAGGAGGTCTCGACCACGATTCTGCTCGCGGTCTATAGGAGCGGAAAGCTGACCATGTCAGAACTTTATGAGAAGACCAGGTTCAGCACCATAACCATACTCAACCACGTGAACGCGCTCATAAAGGCAGGGCTTTTGGAGGAGGAGAGGGAGGGCAACTTCCCAAAGAGGAGGGTGATAAAGGTCAGCAATGAGGGGGGGCGGGTCGCCTCATTGCTGAATTTGGCAGACAGCTTCGCCACGGGGACTTCGGAACTGGTAGAGATGGGTGCAAAGGCCGGCAGGATGGCCTCATATCGGGAGAGCATAGCGAGCCTCAGCAATGCAAATGTAACGAGGGACTTCGCGCTGGCAGAGTTGCATCTGAAGGGGTTGGAGGCATTATCCGGAGGGCTTCTACTGATAGGGAAGGGACTACCTGAGGAGCTGAAGGAGGATGCCGAGGCCCTAAGGACATGGAGCGCCAAGCTGGATGGATATTATAAGGAGGGGCAGAGGCTCCTTGCCGCGAACGACATTAGAGGGAGCGCGGCGGTTGTATCGAGGGCACTTTCGGAGTTCGGTGGTGGTTCAGCGTTAATGAAGAAGGTTCTAGATTTTATGAGGGAGAGGAGGCAGGAGGAGCTCGCCAGATACGTGGAGTTCTTGAGTCCGAAGTAGACCCAAAAGGAATAAATCTGCGGATTCCCCTTTTTTCTGCGAGGGCCCGTAGCTTAGTCCGGCTATAGCGACAGACTCATAATCTGTTGGTCGAGGGTTCGAATCCCTCCGGGCCCATCCAATTTCTCCTTAAAGGCACCCATCAGAGGTTTTCCTGCACTGCGAGGAGCTTCGATTATCTGCAAAATCCTCTCCTTCAACCTCTCCTTATCGGTGGGTGTTAACCTTTGGACGGATCTCTTGGCCTTTCCGGAGGAGACCACCTTGTAGGTCAAGCTTATTCTCCAAAAACATCTTCAAACTTGTAGTATCTTCCTCTTCGATACTGTTCTAAAGCCTCATCGATCTCCTTTATAATGCCAAGGTTTTCGGCCAGTATCTCCACAGTCTCCATCAACGAGTTTACATGCATTCGGCGAGAAAGCCTACGGTTTTAACCGTGGGATGAATCGCCGCTAGATTTATATTTCTCAATCTTCCATCAACTCCTTGGATGTGGCTTGGATGTCCGAAAGCCTGAATAAGGCTCCAGGCCGAGATAGGTGGGGAGTGGTTCGGGCAGAGGGCACATATACATGAATATAGGGCTTGCTCAGGAGGTAATGCCTCTTGTGGAGGCCGTTAACGGGCTGGTGGCACAGCCCTTGCAGATAGTCCATGAGCCGTGAAGGGGTAAATGCTGAAACAGATGTGCCTCCAAGCGTTGAAGGGACTGTGTGCAAGAATCTCCCGACTTTAGTCGTGGAGAGTGTCAACTCGTCCTTCGTAACCATCTCTTCCCTTATCCTATCAATACTTCTGCGGATCTCTGTTAACTCCTCCAGAATTCCCTCCTCCTCCGCAGACATAAATGCCATTTCCTCAAACGTGTACTTTTGTATACACGTTCTCGTTCGGAGCGTTGGCAGCCTCCTCGGTCCAGCCTGCCCCCCAGCCGTCAGGCACGGCAGGAGCGTACAGGTACTCATCCCTCATAGATTGTCAGGAGGGTTTCAACCTATGTAGGCATACATAGGTCTTGGGCTTCACCAGGCTCGTCCGCCTCACGAGTTCATAGGCGGCTCGTCATTGCCCTCCGCCCCTGTCAGGAAGTACCCACCCGCTCATCAGCCTTCCCCGTTGCCGAGGAAGCCTTCACGGGGAACTCCCTCCATCTTCAGTTCAGTTGGTGTAGCGCAGTGCGGTACGGTGCGGTGCATGTACCCCTCATCCGAGGTCTTTGGTCTTTTGCTCACCTTACTGCCCATGCACCTGCCAACTAACCTTCATCCTCAAAGTCAAACTTATATAAGCCCATCTATTTCTAAACTGCTGATTACGGCGTAAAAGACGGCGGGGAGGTCTTGATACGGCTCAACGGCGTCCGCACTCACGGCAAACGGCTGGCCGCACAGGCGCAGACCACGCAGGAGTATCGCCAGCGAGGCGAGCCTGTTCCTGCCGTAGTCTGCGCCGCATTTCTCACATCTGCTCACAGCCCAGGGCTTTTCACCAGTGGATGCATTACGCACCCTTCATGGTGCAGAGGCCCCAGGGCTCTTCTCCAGCCAGTGGCTTTACGCCTTCCTGGTGGAGAGGTGCGGGCGTCCCTCCCTCTCCGTACACCGTCGGATGCTGGGTGCGGAGGAGCCCTCCGTCCGAGGGCGGCACACCCAACCAAACATCCTTTGTCAACATCCTCTATCGATTCTCCTGCAACATTTATTTTATGCCTTTCGGCATTCATCCACCGATTAAAATCGGTGGTCTTCTGCCGTAATTCTTATAAACAGGCAGGGTTTCAACCTATGTAGGCATACATAGGTCTTGGGCTTCACCAGGCTCGTCCGCCTCACGAGTTCATAGGCGGCTCGTCACTGCCCTCCGCCCCTGTCAGGAAGTACCCACCCGCTCATCAGCCTTCCCCGTTGCCGAGGAAGCCTTCACGGGGAACTCCCTCCATCTTCAGTTCAGTTGGTGTAGCGCAGTGCGGTGCATGTACCCCTCATCCGAGGTCTTTGGTCTTTTGCTCACCTTACTGCCCATGCACCTGCCAATTAACCTTCATCCTCAAACTCAAACTTATATAAGCCCATCTATTTCTAAACTGCTGATTACGGCGGCGGTGCAAATACGGATCAGCCACTCGAGTTCTCAAGACCTTGAAGGAAGGCTACTATCAGCCCCTCCTTGCTCTTTCCTCTCCAGATCCGCATGCCGCTGGGAGGCCGTCCCAACGTGGACGGGATCATAATGCTGAGGCTCCTGGTTCTCCAGCAGTGGTACGGGCTGTCTGACCCCGAATTGGAACGGCAGGTATCCGACCGCCTCTCCTTCCAGGCATTCCTCGGCTTCCCTGATACCGTGCCGGACTACACGACCGTCTGGCTATTCAGGGAGAGGCTCATCCGCTCAGGGAGGATGGAGACCGTCTGGAATGAGCTGCAGAGGCAGCTCGACCTTAAAGGGCTTAAGGTGAACAGGGCGTTATGCAGGGCGCGACCTTCATCACCGCAGACCCGTAGGCAAAAAGGTCGTGATAGTGAGCGTCTGCACATTCTCCTGCTACACGTAAAGCCGAAGCTGGATTGGTGCAGATGCGGAATAGGCTGGGGCACAGCCGACTGAAAGCCTGTCGGAGAATCCATCGGGTATTCGTTGAAGCAGGAAGCCCACACCCTTTCAAGGGTGGGAGCATGCCACAGTTATGAGATGACCTGTATTATCTGTCTTATCCTGATGTGCAGTTTTCCATCAAGGTGGTGCAGGCTTCCCTGAGCCTTGAAGAGCGTGTTCTTCTTGAGGATTTTTCTCGGCCCCTCATAGTTTTCAGGGGTGAGCCTCGCCATGTATTTGCCGTCCACGCGCACTATAGCCGCTCCGGGCACTATCTTTTCAACTTCGACCGTGAAGATTTTTGTTCCAGGTATCGGCTTCACGGGTATACTGATTTTCTCAGGTGTCTCGACTATGTGCCTCCTCTTCGCCAGCTTCTGGATGGCTACCTTGGTTATGTCTCTGCCGTAGCCTTCCTCCTCCATCGCCCCATAAAGTGTTTCTGCGGTCGCCCTTTCGCCTGATTCAAGAAGCTTGAGGTACAGGGCTCTTGTGGCGTTTTCCAGCACTCTCGTGAAGCTTCTGAACCGCTCCCTGTCGGCCATTATCGGGGCGGGTATAGGCTGCGGCCCTGTTCTGCGCCACAGGTCTTCAAGCTCTTCCCTTGTTAAGGGGTTTGGTGCAGGCCTCTCCCGGAGTCTGAGTATGGGTTTGAGGACCCGGTTCAGCATTTCGGCTATGGCTGCCATTTTTCTGATTCGGCGCTCTGAGGCGTAGCGGTATATTATGTCGTTGGTCTGGGTTGCGGCTATTATGATGACCCTTCCAGGGGTCTTCCGCCCCGTTCTTCCCCGTCTCTGAATATATCTGATCTCCGACGGTATGGGTTCGTAGAAGACGACGAGGTTCACCTCGGGTATGTCCAAGCCCTCCTCGGCTATGGAGGTGGCGCAGAGGGTGTTTATGGTTCCCTCCCTCAAGTTTTGGATTAGGAACGCCTGCTTGTCCTGGGTCAAGCCTTTATCGCCCAGTTTGGATGCCTGCCCCACGAACCTCTCAGCCTTCACGCCGGGAATCGTGTTCAAGGTCTCGACGAGATGTGTCGCTGTGTCCCGGTACTGGGTGAATACTAGGATTCGTGAGTCGGGGTTTTCGCTGAGCTGTTTTTCGACTATTTCGGTTAGGGCTGATATTTTGGGGCTGCTTACATTGGATGCGGCCTCGAGGAGATGCCTCAGTTGACCCGCATCCCTCATAAGTGCCGTGTGGCCCCTCTTCCCGTCCTCCTCAATCCTCTCTAAGAAGGCCTTCAGAGTGAAGGTCCCCTGCGTCTCCAGGAGTTCAAGCATGTGGAAGAGCGTGAGTGCCTGCGACTGGATTGATATGATGCGGTAGATCGGCCCCCGTTCCTCCTCGATGCTCATCTCAGCAGCGTATCTGAGTTCGGAGCCCAGCTCTATGAGGTCTTTTCTGGTGACGTACTCCAAGTTCTTCTTGATGTATCCTGCCTGTTGGAGTAGGCGGATCTTTGATCGGAGCATGTCTCTGAGCATCCGCCTCAGCGGGCTGTATTCCTCTGGCAGGTCCACCGTCTTCCATTCAACGTTTATTGGGTTGATGTAGGGCTTGACATCCGGGTCATAGTCACCTCTGTACTCGACATGCTCGATGGATAGTGTTTTGCATACAGCCTCAACCCTTTCGATACTGGAGCCAGGGGAGGCAGTCATGCCCAGTATGAGAGGATACGGAGCATCCCTCAAATATGCGCCGCACACCTCGGTGTACGCGTACTCCTTGACGGCCCTGTGGCATTCATCCACCACGATAAGCCCGAAGCCGCTCAGCCTCAACCCCTGATTTAGGATGTCGTTTCTGACCACCTCAGGGGTTGCGAAGACCAGCCTAGCCGACCCATTCCACACGCCCATACGATACTCCGGAGAGGTCTTTCCCGTCAGGAGGACGAAGTCCTCCTCAGGCAGCCTGACGAGCCTCCTGAAGTTCTCCTTGTGCTGCATCACCAGAGGCCTCGTCGGAGCCATGATAAGGACTCGACTCTCACGGTAGTTGTAGAGGATGTCCACAGCTACGAGCGCAGAGATGATCGTCTTACCTAGGGCTGTGGGCAGAACCACCAGGGTGTTTCTGTCCTTTGCGGCCTCAGCTATTCTCCTCTGGTAGAGCCTGTCCTCGAGGGCGTTGGGATATAGGAGGGGGTGGGATACGTGGGGCAACTAGATTAGATCTCCAGCACTGTTTCCCCAGGCTTAACCTTCTCAGCCTTCTTTAAGGGCGGATTCACCGCATCCACCTTCCTCAACAGGCCTGAAAGCTTGTCGAACTGAAACAGCACCTTGAATTCCTCAAGCTCCTGCGCAGACCGGAGGACAAGCCCCCTCTTCTTCGTTGGCGAACCAGAGCTGTCCACAGGGTTCAGCTCCACGGCAAGCCTCGCAGAACCGCCCTTATAGGCTGGAAGTTTCAGGACGAACACACCTGGAAGTGAGGTCTTCATCCTACCCCAATCGGAGCCGGTCTTCAAAAAATTGACAAGCACATCCTCAGCCATATAGACCACAAATAAAGTTAAGACTTAACTTAGATAAAAATACCTCTGTGGGAGCAGGAACGGGGAATGGGAGTTTGAATGTTAGGGAGCGTAACATTGACCTCTTAGGACTGGTGAATGGCAGTTAAGGGGCAGCCGTGTAAGATCTCTGGACGTAGGAAGGGCTCCGGTTTGATTTTTAAGGCTGAAATGAGGAGATTTATTCTGAAAGCCATCAATAGGCGAGTGACGTCCTCCACCGGTTAAAACCGGTGGCTTCCCGCCTCAATGCTCAGGCTTACCATCCCTTTCAGGGACGGCAGAGGCCCATGCTCCATGGGCGTTTTCACCCCCCGTCCGGGGGCATAGCCCAGCCAGGTTAGGCCGAGCCTCTTTATCAGTAAGGCGGAGTTCTTATCCCTTTGGAGGTCGACACCGCAGTTCGGGCAGATGTGCTGCCTCTCGCTCAGGTCCTTAGGGACCCACTCAAGGCAGTTGTGGCAGAGCTGCGAGGTCCCCCACGGGTCCACTGGGACGAACCACCTTCCCAGCATATCTGCCTTGAAGATGGCCCTCCTGTAGAACCCCCCGAAGGCCGCATCCTGAATACTCTTCGCCAGGCAGTGGTTCTTCAGCATGTTTGAGACGCGCAGTTTCTCCAGCACTATGACATCGCTGTCCATGTAGAGCGCTGCTATGACCTGGTTCTGGTAGTCCTCCCTCTGTCTACTTACATGAAGGTGGAGCCTGGCTATCCTGAACGAAAGCCTCCTGAAGTTTTTTGATCCTTTAACAGCCCTCGAGAGAACCCTCTGGAGCCCCTTTATCTTCTCCTCCGACCTCCTTAGGAACCTCGGGTAGTTGGGGAGGGAGCCCTCTGAGAGGGTTAGGAACCGCTCAAGGCCGAGGTCCCCTCCCTTAATGCGGTCCTCGGGGATGCTCTCAATGGGCTTCTTCGGTTGGTCAGGCAGCTCGCATATGAATACTGCGTACCACCCCCCGGCATCATACTTTATGGTCAGGTTCTTCATCCTTCCATTTAAGGGCCTGTGCATGAATATCCTGACGTGGCCTACCTTTGACAGGTAGAGCCTTCCCTTAAGCTCGGTTCTACTGCCCCTTTCAACGACTTTGCCGAATGCCCTGAACCCAGACTGCGGGTACGTAAAGGACCTGTACCTCCTCTCCCTCTTCCGCTTAGGGAACCTCGCCCTCCCCTCGAGGTAGTTCCTGAATGCAGTGGAGACCCTTGTGGCCACGTTCTGGACGACCTGGCTGTGTATCTCTCGAAGGTCTTCGTCCCTTTTGCGCATGTCTAAGGCAATCCGCCTCAGGTCGTCCTCCGAGAGGCTGGCATGCTTCCTCCTCCACTTTTCGATCTTAATGTCCCTCAGCGTATTGTACAGCTGGCACAAAGCAGACAGGCGGCTCTTCAGCAGCCTCTCCTGTCCTGGTTTTGGGTAAAGGCGGTACCTGAAGGCGGCGAGCCCATTCACATGTATCCTCCCAACATAAGGTTGGGGGCAAGCTATCAGTAATCACCTAATGTTTAATGGGATAGTTTTGTTGAGCTTGGCATGTTGGCTTGGCGGTTAACATGTAACCAATAAATGCTGGGCGATTTCTCCCGCAAATCCCCTTTTTCTTTTTTCACTCATAGATGTGCTTACGGTGACCTATGACCAACAGGATGATGTCGCTTCCCCTTATCTGGTAGAGAACCCGGTAGTCCCCTATCCTTAAAGGATAAACTCCTTGCCATTCACCGCGCAACGGCTTGCCAGAACGGAGATTGTCCTTCAGGACGTTGATTCCTTGAAGTACCCGTGCCTGAGCTTCTCTGTCCAGGGCCCTGATCCCTCTTAAGAAGCGCGGCGCGAACTTGACTTCAGCTTTCGTTGTCAAGGTTCAGCTCTCGCCTGAGTTCATCCAGCGGTCTGGCCTTGCCCTCTTCGGCTTCCCGCAAGGCTGCCCTCAAGTCTTCAACAAGCTCTTTATCCTGCATGACCTCAAGGGTCTCCCGTAGCTCATCCATAAGGCTGACTGCCTTCGCCAACAGTTCTTTCTCGTCAACAGTTAAGAGGGCCATTCCATAACCTCGGTATAAACTCTTCACGGGGTGTTTTAACTTTTGCCCCCAATCCGTCCGGTGAGCCGGCTAATGGGTACGATGCCACCATGAGGCGCGGGACGAGGGGAGGGCCCATAACGATATGCGGCCGCTTGCGTAATGCCAGGATATCGAGAAGGAGGGCACCAATAGAGCGCGTCTTTGTGGTCCTGAAACATGTGTTTAGGGCAGGGCACATCCTGGTGACGACTGTACCAAGGGTGAAGGTTAAGATGCTGTTCTCCTGCCTCTGCTTCGATCTGATGTAGATGCTTTCCCTTCTCCTCCGGAGGAGGAGGCAGGTACAGGTGTAGGATCTCGATGGAGTAGCAGGATGATAGAAAATGGTGCTGGAGAAAGGAAAGAGGAGGTGAAGCGGAGGGAAAGGGCTGAGAGTGGCGCCTAAGCAGCGGTAGATGGCGCCTGCTCAGGAATGGGAGCCGCAAGGGTTAAGTTTTTCGAAGACCTCTATAGGTGACGTCCTCCCCTCAATAAATTGAGGAGCTTCCCGCTTCCTCGCCCAGGCCGCCAGGCGTGGTTACCACGGCTCACAGGCCGGTAGAGGCCCCAGACTCCCGGTGGGGTCATACGACCGCGACACCTGCCTTACGGCGCGGGCGTCCGTCCTTTCACTGTACGCTGTCGGCTGGATCCTCAGAGGCAGCCCACCGTCCCGTAGGTGGGCCCAAGAGCAAACCAACCTTTGTCGCTAATTTTATCTATCGGGTCAAATATAAGTTTAGCGGCATTCATCCACCGATTAAAATCGGTGGTCTTCTGCCGTAATTCTGATAATAGATGTCATTATTTTTTGTAACCGATTAGAAATTCTCCTAATAGGATGGCTGCCCTCCTTAGCCTACTTGGAACAAAGCCGATCAGTAGGCGCGTGTCATTCTCGTTCAAGACCTTGAGGGCTCTCAACATGAGAATGTATACGACTCCTCCAATGAGGATGTACAGCGGCAGCAGGTACTTTGAGTAAACAAAAAGTTCCACGGCGGCGACGCAGATAGCCATGACTGCGGATGCGGCGATTGCCATCGTAAAGGATCTCCAGTCCAGTATGCTCTGCAAATCCTTTCTGGCGTAGAAGATGAGGACAAATAAGTACGCAAAGGTCAAGGTAGACCTACCAATGGCCGCACCAGTCGCCCCAAGCGGTATGACTAAGGGCACAGTTGTTAACGTCCCGACAAGGAGGGCGATTATCTGTGAGATTAAAAATATGAAGGTCCTGCCCAATGCCGCAAAAAAGGTTGTTAGAACATATTGGAAACAAAGGACCGTTGAGGCAATCGCCAATATGGCGAGGGCAGAGGCTCCCCCGGAGTACCTGCTACCGGCAAAAAGCTCTATTACTGGTAGTGCCGTGGCGGCTAAGCCGAAGGCGAGGGGGACATAGACCAGCGCCGCATACCTGGAGGCGGCCCTCGTAGTTCTGGTGATACCACCAAGATCACCCCTACCGAACATCTCAGAGGTTTTAGGGAGGATGGCCGAGGCCACCGCGCCGGAGATGGATGAAACGTAAAGGACCGCGGTGTTTGCAGGGGAGTAGATACCGAGGACCTGAGCGCCAACAAACCCAAGTACGATGTATCGATCGATTGTGGACTGCAGGTAACTTAAAATGCTGGAGCCGTATAAAGGGGCAGACTACCGCACCATTGTCACTATAGGGAATCCACCCTCTGCGCCTTTCACGAGCCTGCGATAAAAGAAGATCGCCAGGAATAGGTAAAGGAAGTCACCCAATATCCAGGCTATTATTATGCCCGATATGCCAAGCCCGAATAATAAAAGGATTACCGCACCGATACTTCTTATCACGCTGGAGGAGACGGATATCATAGAAAGTTCTTTGAACTGCTGGGCGCCTCCGAGAGCTGCGGCCACAAAGGGGGCGAGGATCAGAGCAAAAGAGTCTATTGCCAAGAGCCTGAAGAAGAAGGCATCACATTCGCTGCCAAGAAAAACAGAAGAGAGTTGCGGGGCCAGGACAAGGCATAGTCCACTACCGATTAAGGCGAGAGAAGAGCCGACCTTCAACCCCGTGAGCGCTACTCTGTTGGCCTCTTGGTGACCACCCCTGCCGAGGCCCTCAGCGAAATACTTTGTTATAGCACTCGGGAGGGATAACAAAAAAAGGGTCGCTAAGAGACTGGAGAACATGGTGAGGGCAGAGACCCTACCAAGGTCTGCCACCGTTGGTAGGAGCCTGGCAGCAAAGGCGAAGTAAAAGATCCCAGAGAGACCGGATACTATGCCCTGGATCGCTATGTAGGTCGCCGACCTTGCCAGCCTTACTCCTTCAGAGCCCAAACAACTCTCCCCGTGGATTAGATTTGGATTTTTGTATATCCTCATTTCCTTAAATAGCGTTCGAAGGTACTGCAAACAAATATCTTTTATAGTAATTGTGCTTTGTTGCAGAAATCAAAAGACGATGATCCCCGACCCTGTTTTAAGCCCTGTTTATCCGTCCACTGTCATATTTGATCGGTACATTTCAAGACAAATTCAACAATGCCAAGTTAAGGATAAAGATGCCAGTACCCAATTTCATTGGCGGCCGGCTGTGGGGTACACGTACGTGGAACTGGTTCTTAGGGGCAAGGCCTCGAGGACTGTTAGGGCCTTGGTCGATACCGGATCGACCTATGTGGTGTTGGACCCAAGGACGATCTCCGAGTTAGGGCTCCACGAGACCCCCTTCCAGGTGGAGCTCACTGACAAGAGGAGGGTCAGATCCAGGCTCTACCTGGCCGAGGTCGAGGCTGAGGGGAGAAGGGGGCCGGCCTTCGTGGCTGAGCTGGACGTGCCCACGCCCTTTATGGGGGTATACGCCCTCGAGACCCTGGGACTTAAGCCAGACCCCATCAGCGGCAGACTTGAGGTGGTGGGGCCTGAGGGTGGCTATCTGCTCTAAAAAAGCAACCAACCCATCACTAACTGCCTCTTTATTAAAGATTTTCCCCGATGTCCCAGACTGCCCCCGTTGGCCCTGTGCTCATGGGGGCGCGATGGAAATAGTGCGCTGGCGGGTGCATTATGGATCGCCGATTTAGTGATAAGAAACATCGGCAAAGATCCGAGAACCCTGAAAAATGTAAGTCTTTAAAAAATGAAGAACCCCAAGCTTCCGCTTGGGGTATCCTCTGACTAGACGTGCGCCGATCTGGCGATGTAGTGCTGAATTGTCTCTGCTGTCACCTGTCCTATCGAACGGTAGAACTTGCCGCTC
>Ga0315282_10013133_pt1 | contig 12529 bp, 13 predicted proteins | sample YL17G07_20_MG_FD_203693 | JGI IMG/M metagenome (GOLD analysis project Ga0315282, IMG submission 203693) | Sediment microbial communities from Yellowstone Lake, YNP, Wyoming, USA - YL17G07_20 | ecosystem: Environmental > Aquatic > Freshwater > Lake > Sediment | place: USA: Wyoming | collected... | reverse complement strand
AGCGGCAGAATCGAGAGCATCGTGGTTGACAGCCATAGCCCCGACGATACAAGGGCAGTTGCCAAGAAATGCGCTGACAAAGTCATTGACTTGAAAGACCGAGGCGTTGGCAAAGCCCGAAACGCAGGAGCAAGAATAGCCAAAAGTCAAATCCTACTTTTCTTAGATGCTGACACCTTTCTGGCATCAGATTTCGTAGCTCGAATGTACCAAACCTTCACAGACCCTCGAGTTGTTTGTGTCTCTGGCATTCTAAAAAGCTTGGAAAGACTAAAACCGTTAGACAATCTATTTGCAATCTCTCACTACGGATTCCTAAATAAACTGGCTACATTGACAGCGCGTTTGGGCTTCCCTCTGTTTCCGTCTGTCTGTTGCGGTTGCAGAAAATCAGCTTTTGAGGCAGTAGGCGGATTCGATGAAGACTTAGCGGTTGCTGAGGACATAACTTTCTCTCGAAAAATGGGAAGAATTGGAAAGTGTGCAGTTAACAAAAAAGCCACTGCTTACACATCTGTTAGAAGAATTAGCAGATATGGTAAAATAGAGATGTACTCGATGTATTTTAAAAACTACATTAGGGTTTTCGTCCTGAATCAAAGACCTTGGATTCAACACTTCCCCCATATACGCAAAATCTGAAAACTCTTAAGAGAAGCGTTTAACAGAATTCTATAAGACAGCTCTTGAGCTACCCTTGTCTTGTTATGCAAGAATAAAACTTCCCTAATTTAAAAGACGCTTTCCCGTTAGCTTTTGTTTGCATCTTCTCTCCTTGCTATGTTATGACAAGTACAACTCCAAAAACTGTGAGAATTATGCTTGCTACGAGTTTAGGTGAGACGCGTTCCAGTTCTCTGAGATAAAGGTATGCAAAGAACGCCACAAATAGCGGTTCTATTGAAAGCAGCGGCGTTATGATTGAAACTTCCTCATAGCTTAGAGCATAAAAGCTCAAAATCCACGAAAGCGCTTGTCCAATCCCAGCTATCCAGAAGAAGCGAAAATCTCGTCTTAAGGATAACTCTTTTCGTGTTGACGTAGAAAGCATTAGCATCAAAAAGTATGGGAGAAACGAGAAAGTGTAGGCTACGGCGACACCCAAGACTGGGGCGTTGTAAAAGTCTAAGGCGTACTTTCTGATTATGCTGGATATGCCAAGGGTTAAGCCTCCCAATATGGGGAAGATCAAGCTTTTTCTGGCAGATTTGTCTCCACCGTTGATTTCGCGGGAACTCATTTCCACGAAGACGACACCGAGAACAATGCATAGAATGCCTACCCAGTTTTCCAGTGATAATATTTCGCTTAGCAAGAGCACGGCGAGAAGCGAACTGTAGAGTGGGTAGATTGAAAAAATGGACGAGTTCACCGCTGCTCCCAGCGTTTTTAAGCCGTTGTAATAAAAAAGCCTCACTAATCCCGGTGTAAGCACTCCGCCTATAGCAAAGAGTATGAGCCCTTCAAGGTTAGTTGCTTCAAGATCTGTTAGCAGAACCGCGAGAGGCCAGAGGATCACCATGCCCACGCAGGAAATTATTAGGCTGACGTTGAAGGCATTTGATTTTTTGGAGTATTTGCCTACTAGGACAACGGACAAACCTGAAGCTAATGCCGAAAGCAACGCCAAAGCAGACCCAATCATGACCTTCCTTGAAGGTGACGGATGTATTAAAACAAATCTTTGCTGTTTGCGCTTTCCACTTGGGTGCGGTTGATGTCCTCTGTTCTTTCAAGTCATGGGTAAATGCTTATTTAAGAGAAAGGTAGCTTACTGAAATTGTGACAAGAGTTAAGGCATTATCTTTGCTTTCTGGTGGTTTAGATAGTATTCTTGCTACTGAGTTAATTCTTAATCAAGGCATTGACGTTGAAGCCGTAAACTTCGTGAGTCCTTTTTGTTTGTGCAAAAAGGGTGGATGTGGAGCAGTCGAAGCTGCAAAACAGTTAGGTGTACCTCTTAAGGTCGTAAGCGTTGGAAATGAGTACTTGAAAATGGTGCGAAAGCCCAAGCATGGGTACGGAAGAAACATGAATCCGTGCATCGACTGCAGAATCTTCATGATAAAGAAGGCTAAGAAATACGCCAAGGAGATAGGAGCGGCCTTCATTTTTACAGGCGAGGTTCTTGATGAAAGACCCATGTCTCAACATTTTAAAGCCATGAGGATAGTTGAAGAGGGATCTGGGTTGAAAGGCAGATTGCTGAGACCGCTGTCAGCACGATTGCTGCCTGAAACAGTAATCGAGAAAAAAGGCTTGGTTAAAAGAGACAAGCTGTTGGATATTCGCGGTAGGTCACGGAAGCCGCAGATCAAGCTTGCTGAAGAGTTTAACATTGCCGATTATCCTTGTCCAGCAGGCGGGTGCTTGCTCACGTACAAGGAGTTTGCCAACAAATTACGAGATCTTTTCAGGCACAGAAAAAGATGTTCCATGCCAGATGTGGCTCTGCTGAAAGTGGGTAGGCATTTCAGGTTTGGAAAAAACAAGATAATTGTTGGAAGAAATGAAGCGGAGAATAAGATTTTAACTGCCAAAAAAATGCGTTATGATTATTACTTTGAGGTTCCCGACGTTGGCGGTCCAATAACCGTTCTTCAGGGATTGAAAAACAAAAAGGCAATCCAAATGGCGGCGGCGTTAACAGCGTTCTATTCAGATGCTAAAAGCGATAAAATCACCGTGAACTTTGGCAGAAACAGCTTAGATAAATCCATCACTGTGCCCGTTCCCAGCCGGGCTGAAGTGGAAAGCCTCAGGATTGGATAATAGCTGAATATTTTGGGTTTTTCGCGTCTCTGAGGTGCCTACCCCCTCCCTTATATATAGATTGAACTTTAGCTTATCAACTTCTGGTACTAAAATGGGTATAACTTGTTGTTTTTTGCTGTAGAAAGAGCGGTGGGTCACTGTGGTTCGACGCCTAGACTCCGCCGAGCGCCTTCAAGCCCTACGCTCTTACCCGCGCCCCCTTGAGCGCTGCACGTCCAGACTTAGGTTGCTCTCTCCCGAGCCTAGCCGGGTTCGCCTGGTGAACCGTGAAGACGGCTTCCCTACGGAAGCTGCTCACTAACCGCCAGCCCCAAGGGACGGATAGTCACTGGTTCGGAAAGGAAGGTCTCAGCGGCCTTTGACGCCTCAGCCTCAGCTGTCAGCCCGTCGTGTAGAGGGTTTACGGTGCAAGGGACCCCTATCCCCCCGCCTAAGACCCACCGCCAAACAGTCTGAAATCAAACAAGCTATAAAACTTTATCTACAATACAGCGCGTCGGATGCTGTTGTGTCTTATGCGACGCGAAGAACGCCCTTTTTGCCCACTCTCATCTGTCTTTCATTTCTAAACGCGGATACTCTCGCGTTCTCAATTTGAACAGTGTCGCCCACCGCCACCGAGTTTATTTGATCGTTCCAAAGGCACAGTTTGATCTTCCCCGTGTTGTCCGAGACCATCGCGTTAGCCACGCTGGCGTAGTTTCCAAATTTTGTGACGACAAACGTCGGCTTCGAAACTTCCAGAACCTTGGCTTTGAGGTTCACCTTCTTCATTCCAACTCGTAAATCTTTGATCTGAAATGACTGTGGCGCCTTACATTTTCTGATCGAATGCCTATCGGTTAAATAGGCGTCTTTAACTTCTTTGATGGGATTATTCTGTTTTAGCAAGAACTCTTCAGCTATCTGAAATTGCGCAACCACCTTCAAACTCTGCGTTATCAGAAGGATTACCCTGTTGTTCTTTTTGTTTCGACATTCTATGGAAAGGTTTCCACATTCCGCTTTTCGGTTTTTCACAGCCGAAATCAGCGCATTGAAAAACTTGTCCGCGTCAACTTCATACTTTATCGTGAGAAGCGCCAAGTATTCACTGGGGTAAAGTTTGTTCCGCATCGTGTTTTTACCTTGTTCACATCGCCTTTTTTGCGAGGTTATGCTTCTTGTTTTCATCTTTTTAAAGCAGCAACAGATCGTTCTACCTGCGGCACCTTTGTGTTTGCTGGGTCTTACAACTCAAACTGCAAAAACGACAGTGCTCATAGATGACTTCAAACTTCCTTTTTTCTTCAAGAATCACGCCGCAAACTACGCCTCTAAGCATTATGCTACTCTTAACCTCATGAGAACGTGTAAATCCAAACTATTATGGTTAGTGGTTTGCAAATTGTTTTTTGGTTTGATCTAAAAGATATGAAAACCGCTAGAGGTTTATATTTCATCTTTGTTATACAACTAATTGGTGCTGTCGATGACTGAAGAGTGGAAAGAAAGAATATCAGTTGACTCCAAGGTCTTAGCTGGTAAACCAATCATAAAAGGCACGAGAATAGCCGTTGAATTCATCCTTGATTTGCTTGCCAACGGCTGGACAACCGAAAAAATACTCAAGAACTACCCACAACTCAGGAAAGAAGACATAACCGCTGTTTTGAAATACGCGACTGAAATATTGACAGAAGAGAAGGTTTACCCGCTGCCTTGACGCAATTCATTGCTGACGAAAACATTCCCAAAGAAACTGTGGACTTGCTAAAGAAGCAAGGCGTAGACATAGTTTCAATCACCAAATTCGCGTCTGGACTGAGCGACCAAGAGGTTTTGAACTTAGCCAATGAAAACGGAAGAATCGTCATTACTTTCGACAAAGACTTTGGCCAGCTCATATTCAAGGAGAAGAGGAAAACCAAAGGTTTGATTCTGCTCAGGTTTGCTCCCAAAACACCACAACAGATAGCCAAAAGAATCCAACAAGTTCTGACTATTAGTATCAATATGGAAAACAGCGTCATAACGGTTAAGAAGGATAGCATAAGAGTAACTCCTGTAAAATAGGTGGACTCAAGAGTTTTTGTATTGCCAATTTTTTCATGAGAACAGTTGACGTTATCTCCGAATAGAAAACTTTGTATTATTCTGAATTCATAATTCTTAATACACGCGTTCATCAAGGCAGTAGCAAGAATGAAGGAATAATTCCATGAAAACCAAGACAACACTCAGAACCTTACTTACCACCATCATAGCTTAATCCCTTCAACCTTTTTTTGTAATGCGCTTGTTCTTTAAGATTTCATTGGCTGTTCTGTGGCTGCTTTAAGCTTACGCGCGGTCTCTTCGATTTCCTCAAGCATCCTGCTAGCATTTTTCTGATTTCTCTGGATAACGCTTACGAAGGCGCTTCCCACTATGACGCCATCGGCTCCATTTTCGATTATGCATCTCGCATGTTCGGGCTTTGAAACCCCAAACCCAACAGCCAACGGCACTCGCCCTCTCGTATACGGAAGCACCCTCTTAATCAGCTGAATCGTTGAAGCTTCTACAGTCGCTTTCTCTCCTGTCACACCAAAATGAGAAACAAGATAAAGAAAGCCCGAGGTGCACCTGACGATTTTACATAGCCTCTGCGTTGAAGTGGAGGGCGCCGCAAGGAAAATCGTGTCTATCCCATAAGTTTCCGCTGCCTTTTTGTAATCCTCCGCCTCCTCCACTGGAAGGTCAGGAACCACTAGACCGTCAACCATACAGTTTTTCGCTAACCTAAAAAACTTCTCAAGCCCCATCCTGAACACTGGATTATAGTACGTTAAGATCACGACGGGTACGCTGTGCTTCCTCCTGATTTCCCGGGCCATTCCTAACACCATCGTCGGCGTTGTTCCCGCTTTCAATGCGCGTACGCTGGCAGCCTGAATTGTTGGTCCATCTGCTATCGGATCAGAGAAGGGTATTCCAAGCTCCAGAATGTCTACACCGCCGTTGATTAGCGCTTCAGCAATCAGTGATGTGCATTTTGGCTCGGGGTCTCCGCCAGTTACGTAGCCTATTAAGGCTCCGTTTCCCTGAGTCTTCAGCTTTCGGAAAACCTTTTCTATCTCGCTCATATCTTCGCCCCAAGATAATCAGCTATAACTTCAACATCCTTGTCTCCGCGCCCAGATAAGGTGACAACAATTGTTTCCTCCCGCTTCATTTCCCGGGCCAGTTTCATGGTGAACGCAAGCGCATGCGAAGGTTCCAAAGCTGGGATTATGCCTTCTTCCTTTGACAGTGCGCAGAAAGCATTTACTGCCTCTTCATCTGTCGCCGTGACGTATTGGGCTCTCTGCAGAGTTTTCAGAAAAGAATGCTCTGGCCCGACTCCCGGATAATCCAGACCCGCAGATATGCTGTGTGTATTCTTTATCTGCCCTTCGTTGTCTTGGAGAACGTAGCTTAACATGCCGTGAAAGACGCCTTCAGCTCCAGCGCAAAGTGAAGCTGCGTGCTTGTCGGAGTCTATTCCCAAACCTGCGGCTTCCACACCATACATTTTCACTTTCGGATAATCCTCAAACGGATAGAACGTGCCGATGGCGTTGCTTCCTCCGCCAACGCACGCAACCAGCGCGTCTGGAAAGCGTTTCTCTTTCTGCATAATTTGTTCCTTAAGCTCGCGGCCGATGACGCTTTGAAAATCCCTGACCATCATCGGATACGGGTGAGGACCTACAACCGAGCCTATGAGGTAATATGTTGTTTGGAGGTTAGTCACCCAGTCTCTTAACGCTTCGTTGATAGCGTCTTTTAACGTTTTGGAACCCGACTCCACAGGGTGCACTTCAGCGTTTAACAGTTTCATCCTGAAAACGTTAAGCCGCTGCCGCTTCATGTCTTCAACGCCCATGTACACTTCAGCCTTTAACCCTAAGGCGGCGCAAGCCATGGCCGTGGCGACTCCATGCTGACCTGCTCCTGTTTCGGCGATGACTCTTTTCTTTCCCATTCTTTTTGCCAGCAGAGCTTGCCCAAGAGTGTTGTTAATCTTGTGAGCGCCTCCATGAGCCAAATCCTCTCGTTTCAGGTAAATCTTCGCCCCGCCTATTCTCTTCGTCAAATTCTCCGCATAATACAGTGGCGTTGGTCTTCCGGCGTACTCGGACAGGTAGTATTCCAGTTCCTTTTTGAAGCCCGAATCTTCTTTGGCCTGCTTATAGGCTTCCTCCAACTCATTAATCGCTGCCATCAACGTTTCTGGAACAAAGCGTCCACCGTATTTTCCGTATTTTCCGTCGACTGGATAACGGCCTAGTTTTTTCATGTTCTAACATCCTTCGCGTTTTTAATGAAATCCACCATTTTTTGATTATCCTTAATTCCCGGTTGCAGTTCAACGCCGCTGGAGACATCCACAGCGTAGGGTTGAACAACACGCACCGCTTCTGCGACGTTTTCAGGGTTTAGTCCTCCAGCCAGAATCAACGGTTTTGGATGAATAACTTGCTTAACGCGTTTACTTAGTTCCCAATCATGAACGATACCCGTTCCCCCGTACCTCCCATTGGCAAAGGAATCGAGGAGAACGGCGTCGAATATTTTTGACGCTCTTGAGGCAACGTCAAGGGCGTTAGCGGGATTCGCGTTGACAGCTCCTATTAAAGGAGTGTTTGGAAATTTCAATCGAACGGACGCGGCGGCGAGCAGATTTTCTCCATGAATTTGAATGACATCTGGATTCAGCTTTTCATAGGTTTCCGTAAGTTCGTCGAAGTTTGTTGGAACCGTGACCAGAACGCTTTTTACGAAAGGTGGAACCTGCCTAAACAGTTTTTCAGCCTTTTCCAGTGAGATATTTCTTGGCGAAGCGGCTGTTTCCACCACAAACCCAACGGCGTCCGCTCCAGCCGCCGCAGCGGCATCCAAATCCTCTTTTCGGGTTATTCCACAGATTTTCACCCTAACCGTTCTCATAACGCCAACACGAACTCCTTAACTTTTACTTCAACATTGTCGGCTAACATTATGGCCGACCCGATAAGGAAGGCTTGAGCGCCACATTCACGTAGAAAACGAAGATTGGCAAGCGTGTTAATTCCACTTTCACTCACTACAATTTTTCCTTTAGCATCACTATTCTTCAGGATCATTCTAGTTACGTCCAGATTTACTTTTAATGTTCCAAGGTCGCGATTGTTAATCCCTATCAGATCCGCATCGCTGTTTACAGCAAAGCGGAACTCGTCCTCATTATGGGTTTCTAGTAGAACTTCGAGGTTTTTTGACTGCGCTTCCGCTATCATTTCGTTGGTGTCACATTCGCAGTATCCTCTCTCGAAAAGGGCTTGTATTAGCAGAACAGCGTTGGCGCCGACTTTTGAAGCTACTTCTAGTTGGACAGGGCTTAGGATTATGTCTTTCATGAGAATCGGAAGCTTTACTGCCTGCCGAGCTTCGACGAGCGAATTCAAAGAACCTTGGAAATGTTTTGGTTCGGTCAGAACGGATATGCCCACGGCTCCGCCTTTTTCCATAGCCTTTGCAAGCCTATCTGCCTCCAAGTATTTTCTAATTGTGCCTGCAGATGGCGAAACCGCTTTGATTTCAGCGATGACTGGAACAGTTTTGCTTTCAAAAATTGCTTTTTTCAAGCTGATGTGAGACATCGTCGTCTGGGTTAGAAATTTGTAGTAGCCCTTGTTTATTGTTTCTTTTGCGTCTCTTGCGAGTACGTCAAGAAAGTCAGCCATACTTTGATTCTAGCTCCTCAAGCTTTGACAGGTTTCCAGCGGACGCTTTGATTAACGCTTTGAGTTTTTTGTAGGCGGTTCCGCTGTTGATCGATTTGCGGCCTAATTCCATTCCATAACTGAAGTCTTCAGCTTTTCCGCCCACGATGATTCCCGCAGCAGCGTTAACGAGCACTATTTCTCTTCTTGGGTCGTCGGCGGCGCAGTGTCCGTTCAAGATTTTGAAGAGAATCTCAGCGCTTTCATCGGGTGTCGTTCCCTTTATCTCCTCTATTCTGGCATGTTTGACGCCGAAGTCCTTTGGAACAGTTTCAGTGGTTGTAACCTCGTCTTCTCTTAACCATGCAATGGCTGTCTTGCCTACCGTGGATATTTCATCTAGTCCATCCAAGCCGTGGACAACCATTGCTTCTTCGCATCCAAGACTCTTCAACGCATGAGCTAGCGGATCAGCTAGTTTGCGGTCGTAAACGCCGAGCACTTGAGCGTTGGCGCACGCTGGATTAGTCAGGGGGCCGAGAACGTTGAATATTGTTCGGATGCCTATCTCTCTTCTTGGACCAATGGCATACTTCATCGCTGGGTGAAAGGCTGGAGCAAACATGAAACCTATACCCACCTGCTCGACACTGTTCTGAACAGCCTCGGGCGTCATGTCAAGGTTGAGGCCAAGTCTCTCCAGCACGTCGGCGCTACCACTTTGGCTGGTAACTGATCGATTTCCATGCTTCGCTATGGCGACGCCAGCGCCGGCAACCACAAAAGCCGCGGTGGTGCTAATATTGAAGGTTTTTATCTTGTCTCCGCCAGTTCCACAAGTGTCAACTAAACGACCTTTTATGCGGGGACGAATTTGGTGAGAACATTCCTTCATAATCTCTGCGAAGGCTATAATCTCTTCGACAGTCTCTCCTTTCATCCGCAAAGCCGTCAAAAGTGCAGCTATCTGAGCGCTTGTTGCTTGTCCTGACATTACTTCTTTCATGACTTCCAGTGATTCTTCGTAGGTTAGGTTTGTTCCGTCAATCAGTTTCTGTATGCTTTCTCTGATCATTTTCGTCATTTGCCTTCTAGGAAGTTTTTTATGATGAGTTTTCCATCCTCGCATAGTATCGATTCAGGGTGGAACTGCACTCCTTCAATGGGGTACTTGGTGTGGCGGACACCCATGACTTCTCCGTCGTCAATCGACACTGCAGTTACTTCGAGGCATGAAGGAATAGAACGCTTATCTCCAACTAGTGAATGATAGCGTGTCGCTGTGAAAGGGTTCTGAACGCCGTTAAAAATGCCCTTCCCATCGTGTTTTATCGAGCTAGTTTTTCCATGCATAAGCCTCTTTGCACGGACGATTTTTCCGCCGAAGGCATGGATTATTCCTTGATGACCAAGGCAGACTCCCAAAGTTGGGGCTTCACAGCTCACATGTTGCAAAATCTCTGTGGAAACACCGAAGTATCGTGTCTCTTCAGGAGTGCCGGGGCCTGGAGAGATCACTATTCTGTGGGGCTTAAGCGCCATCACTTGCTTTAAGGTCACTTGGTCGTTTCTGTAAACGACCACATCTCCTCCGAACTCTCCAATGTATTGAACAAGGTTGTAGACGAAGGAATCGTAGTTGTCGATAACAAGAACTTTCATGCTGCTTCGCATCCAGAGATTTTTAGGGCCTTCATTAGGGCTTCAGCCTTATGGTCAGTTTCAAACCATTCTCTTTCTGGAACGGAATCTGCCACTATGCCCGCACCTATTTGAATGTAGGCTTTGTCTTTGTCCGCAAATAGAGTTCTGATGGTTATGGCGAAATCCGCGTTGCCATTATAGGAGAAATAGCCTACAGCGCCTGCGTAAGGTCCCCTTCTACTCGACTCAAGTTCTTCAATGATTTCCATTGCCCTAACCTTTGGTGCCCCTGAAACCGTGCCTGCTGGAAAAACCGCTCTTAACGCATCGTAACATTCGTAGTCTTCTTTAAGGTCGCCTACCACCTGCGAAACGATGTGTTGCACGTGGCTGTATCGGTGAACTTCCATAAATTCTGGAACACGGACACTTCCAAACTTGGAAATTTTTCCCACATCGTTCCTTGCCAGATCTACCAGCATCACGTGTTCAGCGCGCTCTTTAGGGTCTGCCAACAGTTCCTTGGCTAATCGTCTGTTTTCGCTGGGTTTTTCTACGCATGGTCTTGTTCCAGCTATTGGAAAAGTTTCGACTCTCCTGTTATCAACTCTGACGAGCATTTCTGGGCTGGACCCGACGATTTGTCTGTCGCCAGCTTTAAGGAAGTACATGTACGGTGACGGGTTTATTCCCCGCAGCGACCGATAAAACTCTATTAAGTCACCTTCAACGCGGAACTCGTAACGTTTAGAAAGGACAACTTGAAAAATGTCGCCACAAGCTACGTATTCTTTGGCTTTTTCCACGGCTTTCTCGTAGCATTCTTTTGTAACGTTCACTTTTGGTTGCGTGTACGATAAAGCCTCGCAATCGCTGGATTGCTTAATCAGCCTCTCAACTTCGGGGAGGCGGTTGTCGTTTGAATAATAGTAAAATGCGCGCCTTTGCCTGTGGTCAAACACGATGCCGTCGTCAAAAACTCCCAGCTGTGCGTCAGGGAAGTTTAAGTCGTCGTTGACGCTTTGAGGGAGTTTTTCCCAGTAGCGAACTGCGTCATAAGAGATGTATCCGACGGCCCCTCCAACAAATCTGAGTTCTTTATTGTGAGCTGTCTGGCCTTTAACGAGTTTCTTAATGATGTGCAGCGGATCGCTGGTTTTTTCTCTGTTTTTTTCTCCAGTTCTTTCGTTGCGGGTTACCGCTTCTCCATTCTTTATTTGGATGGTTAACCTTGGATCAAATCCTATGAACGAGTACTGCGCTAGCTTCTTTGGGCCTTCAATTGATTCGAGAAGGTAGGTGTTTTCGTTGTGTTCGTAGAGTTTTGAGAAGATTTCAAGAGGTGAGCGTGCAAAAGGGATTTTTTTAAACTTTAGTCTATGATTTTCTTCAAATAACGCGTGTGTAGTTGACGTTTCGGAGCCAAACGCGATACCCCATGTTGTAGCACTCCTTAAGGTTCTGAAGCTTACCTAAACGTCTTATTTAAGGCTTTTGAGTACTGAACTGTACGTTAACCTTAAAACCTTACCTTAAACAGCTACCCAACCAATCCATGTAGGCTTTTGACCCCTCAACTACGGGAAGGGCAAGGATTTCTGGCATTTCATAACTGTGCAAAGCCTTTACGGTTTCTGACAGCTTTTCAAACAAGTCCTTGCGTGACTTCATGAGGATCAAGTATTCCTCGGCTTTCTCAATCTTTCCAGACCAGTGAAAATGCGAATAGACGGGACCAACAATGTTGGCACACGCAATTAGTCTCGCTTCAAGCAATCGTTGCACTATCGTTTCTGCTTCTTCTCTGCCAGCTGTTGTAACTATTATGATAATGTAAGAGTTCCTCAAGCGCTTCACCAGCGATATAAAACACTGTTAAAGGCTAAGGTTGCTTCCACTAAAAAACTTTTACTGAACAATGCCTTGCATTTACAGAATGATGTTGGACATATGGGAAAAGCTACTAAATCGAAATACGCGCGCCCAGATACCACTTCAAACCTAAGTGACAATTCAACAGATGTATGCTTAGAAGCTTATTTGTTTGTTCGTTATCGTGTGAATAGATATAAACAACGTTTTCTACGGGGAAATCGGCTCGACAACTGAGGCGTCACCCTTCATTACTGGGCGTCCATCCTTGTACGAACATTGAATCCCATACTTCTTAACGCAATCGAGACATAGAACCGGGTCGCACAAAGTCGTGCTCAAGTATTTTTCGCCACCGTCTGGAGCTATAGCAACCATTACGCCTTTTTCAATTTCCTTAGCTTTCTTCATGGCAACATAGAATATAGCTCCAGAGCTGGGACCGACGAAAATTCCTTCCTGTAAAGTAAGTAACCGCGCAACCTCCTCAGCCATTTTAGGATTCACATAATGTATTTCATCAACAAATT
>Ga0315282_10013132_pt1 | contig 12529 bp, 13 predicted proteins | sample YL17G07_20_MG_FD_203693 | JGI IMG/M metagenome (GOLD analysis project Ga0315282, IMG submission 203693) | Sediment microbial communities from Yellowstone Lake, YNP, Wyoming, USA - YL17G07_20 | ecosystem: Environmental > Aquatic > Freshwater > Lake > Sediment | place: USA: Wyoming | collected... | reverse complement strand
AAGGTCGTAAATTTGCTTAAAAAAGCCAGTTCGATCTTACCCGTGGGTCCATTGCGTTGTTTTCCGATGATCATCTCAGCCTTGCCCCGATTGGGATTATCCTCGGATCGGTTATAAACTTCATCCCGGTAGAGGAAAAGGATTAAATCGGCATCCTGTTCGATGGCTCCCGATTCCCGGAGATCTGAAAGCTGAGGCCTCATCCCTGTTCGCTCCTCAGTCCTCCTGCTGAGCTGAGACACAGCGATGACAGGAATGTTCAGTTCCTTAGCCACTGCCTTTAAGGAGCGGGAGATTTCCGAGATCTCCTGTTGGCGGCTTTCAGCCCTTGCCCTCCCTCTCATCAGTTGAAGGTAGTCAATAATAACCATGCCCAAGCCTTGATCGGCTTTTAGGCGCCGGGCCTTTGCCCTGAGTTCAAGGACGGATAGGGCAGCCGTATCGTCAATGAAGATGGGAGCTTCCGATAGGTTTCCTGCAGCAATGGTGAGCCTTGGCCAATCCCCTTCGCTCAGGAAGCCCGTTCGGAGTTTGGTTCCCTCCACATGAGCCTCCGAACAGAGCAGGCGTATGACAAGCTGTTCCTTTGACATTTCGAGAGAGAAGACGGCTACCGGAGTCCTCTTCTCAATGGCCGCATACTGGGCGACATTCAGACAGAAGGCAGTTTTGCCCATGCTGGGCCTTCCAGCCACGATGATGAGATCGGAGGGCTGAAAGCCTGCGGTCATTTGGTCCAGTTCCTTGAAACCGGAGGGGACACCGGTGACAAGTTCCTTCTTCTCATAGAGTCGTTCAAGAGTCTTAAAGCTCTGTTTGACGATATCCCGGATGGGATAAAAGGAGGGTCTCACCCGGTTCTCAGAAATCTGGAAGATTGACCGCTCCGCCTCGTCGAGAAAAGATTCCACGTCCGATCGATCCTGATAACTCTCGGTGATGATGTCGGTAGAGGTTTGGATCAGCTGCCGGAGGATAGACTTTTCCTTGACGATCCTGGCATAGTATTCGATGTTGGCAGCGGTGGGGACTGAGTCGATGAGGGAGGCGATGTAGGAGGCGCCTCCTGCGGCGTCGAGTTGATCGATTTTCCGGAGTTCGTTGGTCAGGGTAATCAAGTCTGCAGGTTCGTCGCGGGTGGAGAGATTAATCAGGGCATTATAAATCCTGCGATGGGCATCTCGGTAAAAGTCATCCGGGGTGAGAATCTCCAGCACTTTATTGATGGCATCATTTTCGATGAGGATCCCTCCCAGTACGGATTGCTCCGCCTCCACGTTCTGGGGAGGAAGCTTGTGAGAGGAGACATCCAACGCATCCATTCCGCTTTACCCCGTTAGTAGGGAACGCATATATGCGTCCCCTACTCCTGCACCACCCAGACCTTGAGCTGAGCGGTCACCTCCGGATGAAGTTTGATCGGAACGGTGTACATCCCTATATTTTTGATGGGCTCTTCGAGATGAATTTTCTTTCGGTCCACTTCAATTCCATTTTCCTTCAAATAGGCCTCGATTTCCATAGACGTCACAGACCCGAAGAGCTTTCCGCTTTCTCCAACGGATTTCGCAAAGGTACAGGAGAGGGATTCAATCTCCTGGGCGATCCTCTCCACGTCCTTCTTTGCCTTTCCCATCTGTTGTTGGACCTGCCGCTTTTGATGTTCGATGGCCTTGAGGCTTTTCTCAGTAGCCAGCACGGCTTTCTTCTGGGGAACGAGGTAATTCCTTCCGTAACCATCCGAGACCTTTACCTGGTCCCCGGCCTTTCCCAATGAAGGGATATCCTCTAACAAAATGACCTGCATGAAACACCTCCTGATAGTCATAGTCAAAAGGCAAGGGTAAAGAGGCCGGTTGGGGATAAAGCCATAAGTTAAAGGTTGGGTCTTTTCCTCAAGCCTAAAGCCTAAAACATTAATAGTAAACTGGCCTCCTAACCCTTACCCGAAGACTATTTTTTCTAATGCATCGCCGTCGTAAAGGGCAGAAGCGCAATATTCCGTGCTCTTTTAACGGCAATGGTTACTTCTCTTTGGTGTTTGGCACAATTGCCGGAGATCCTTCGAGGGATGATCTTTCCTCTTTCTGTAATGAAATAACGAAGGATCCTTGCATTCTTATAGTCGATCTCCAATTTTTTATCTGTGCAGAATCGACAGACCTTTCGCCTCAGGAAAGGTTTCTTTTTTCTTTCGGTGGAAGGCTTTTCAGGCGGTCTCCTCATGTTCTTCTCCTCTCTTTATGGATCCATCTCACCTGTGGATGACCATGCGTCTGTTCTTACTTCGTCAATCGTTCGGAGGTCCATGGCGATCACTTCGGTACGGGTCCGATTCTTTCCCTCCGGGGTTTTCCAGCTCCGCTGATGGAGTTGCCCGATGACCAGAAGGTGCTGGCCACTCTGCAGATCCAGTTTGACTTCCGCTATTTTCCCGACGGCCACAATTTGGATCAGATCTCCCGAAGCCATATGTTTGGGTGCAGGCGCCGTACTTTTGCGATTCGGGGCAGAGCCTCTATTGCCATGAGAGGGGGTCTGTCCATTTCGCTCTTTTGTTTCGTCCAGCTCCAAAGGGAATTGGATCACCGGGGATCCATCCGGACGGTAGGAACGTCGTGGCGGAGTAGCAACCCGTCCTGTCAAGATAACACGGTTGAAGGCTAACATCTTTGACTCTATTCCTCCGATCCCTCTTCCGAAAGTTCCTCCGGGACAGGGGGGGTTGTAGTTATGGCTTTCCGCTCATCCAACCGGACCGATTGGAACTTAATCACGGTATCCATGACTCGGAAATTTCTCTCGAGCTCGGAGAGCAAGGCGGGTGTTCCTGAAAAGTGAATCAGGAAATAGTGACCTTTCGATTTCTTGCTGACTTCATAGGCGAGTTTTCGTTTTCCCCAATCTTCAACTTTAAGGATTTCTCCATTGGTTTGGGTGATGATGCCCTTGACTTTCTCAATGGTGGATTGGGTCTGCTCTTCCTCTAGATCGGGATTCAAAATAAAAATGGTTTCATACTTCCTCATGCGTCACCTCCTCGTGGATTATAGCCCTAAAACACTGTTTAGAGCAAGGAGACTTTTTTGAAATTCCAAATCCCAAATCCCAAAATCCAAATAAATCCCAATGTCCGATTACCAAAAGAATTCTGTTTCGCATTTTGAATTTGGTTATTGGAGCTTATTTGGGATTTGGTGCTTGTAGTTTAATGCTTTTTTCTTAATCGGGTTTCATCACATCGGCTTTCACGACCCCTGCAATGTTTCCTCTGTTGACCTTCACCCTCACCTTATCCGAGATTTCGACGGTGATGATGTTGTCCTTGATACCGGTGATTTTGCCATAAATACCTCCGCTTGTCAGCACGTACTCTCCGGTTTTAATGTTTTCCAGCAGGGTACGATGCTCCTTCGAACGCTTCTGTTGAGGCCGAATGAGCAGGAAGTAAAAGACAACAAAGATTAGGATGATAGGGAGGAAACTATAAAGCGTTGACCCTCCTCCACCGCCTCCTCCTGGCTGTGTTCCCATAGCATAAGCTAGTTCTGTTCCCATAGATGCCTCCTTTCTATTTTTTTATCCATCCTCAATTGTGTAGAGGATGGGCAATGCATTCACGAAAATGCCGCAGAATGCCTACCCCTGTGGGCGGGCATGAATGCAGCGATTTCAGAAACCCGATAGGCCGGACATTCTTGTCCGGCCCGCATTTTCGCCGAGACTGGAAAGTCTCGGCTATCCGTGAAGCCCCGCCCTGTGCCTGCCTGCTGGTAGGCAGGGGTGGGGAGCTTCACTTTCCGGATCTCTCGGAGTTGAAGCGTGAGCCTTATGAAACTCTATAAGCCGATTCTCTCGGATCGCCTCTTGAATACGCTTCATAAAGTTCATATAGTAAAAAAGGTTGTGGATCGTGTTTAGCCTCGAAGAGAGAATTTCATTCGCAAGATATAGGTGACGGAGATAAGCCCTCGAATAATGGCGACAGGTGTAGCAAAGACAGTTCTCATCGATGGGCCTCCCGTCTTCCACGTATTGGGCCTGTTTAATGGAAATCTTGCCTGAATGGGTAAAGAGCGTGCCATTTCTTGCATTCCTGGTTGGAAGCACACAATCGAAAAGATCGATCCCTAGCATGACGGCACCCAGAATGTCCTCAGGGGCGCCTACCCCCATCAGATAACGGGGAGTTTTCTCTGGAAGAAGGGATGTGGTCCACTCCAGCACATCAAGCATCTTCGATTTAGGTTCTCCCACACTGAGACCACCGACGGCATACCCCTCAAAATCCATCTCGACCAGAGATTGAGCGCTTTCCTCTCTCAAGTCCCGATACATGCCCCCCTGAACGATCGCGAAGAACGCAGGACCTTCCTCCTGCCTCATCTGTAGACACCTCCTTGCCCAACGGGTCGTCAAGGAGGTCGAGGTCTTTACATAATCATACGAAGAAGGATAGGGGATACACTCGTCTAAGACCATGGCAATGTCAGTTCCGAGAGTCTTCTGAATGTCCATGACCCTTTCGGGTGTGAGAAGATGGAGAGAACCGTCCAGGTGAGACTGAAAAGTCACCCCTTCTTCTGAAATCTTTCGGAGGCCACCGAGGCTATAGACTTGGTACCCTCCGCTATCCGTTAGGATGGGTCGATCCCAGTGGATGAATTTATGAAGGCCACCCAGTTTTCCAATGGTCTCATGGCCTGGTCTGAGGTAAAGATGATAGGTGTTGCCCAGAATCACCTCAACCCCGATTTCCACCAGTTCCTCAGGGGTAAGGGACTTAACCGTCCCCTGAGTCCCCACAGGTAAAAATGCGGGGGTGGTAAAAGAGCCATGGGCCGTTTCAATCCTTCCCAGTCGAGCTCCTGAAAGGGGATCTTTCTTAATCAGTTCAAACTTAAGAGCCATCGATCTTCGCATCAGGTTGGAGGCAGAAGGTTGGAGGCAAAATCATTTGGCCTAAAACCTCAAACCTCTAACCTCTAACCTTAGACATTAGAGGATGAGCATGGCATCGCCATAGCTGTAAAACCGATATCTTTTTTCAATTGCTTCTCTGTAAGCCTTCCCTATGAAGTCTTTCCCTGCAAAAGCGGAGACCAGCATGATCAATGTCGATTTAGGGAGATGAAAGTTGGTGACCAACCCATCCACCACGCGAAAACGATAGGGGGGACGAATGAATAAGGAAGTCATCGCACTCCCTGATTTTACTTTACCCTCCTTGTCCGAAAAGGATTCGAGAGCGCGCGTGGTAGTTGTTCCAACGGCAATGACTTTCGCACCTCTTTTTTTTGCGTCTTCAATCTCCCTGGCTGTTTCTTCAGACAATTCAATCCATTCTGCTCCCATGGTGTGATCTTCAACTTGTGTGACTTTCACCGGAGCGAACGTCCCGATCCCGATGTGAAGGGTGATCATGGCGATCTTCACTCCCCGATCTCTCAGGGATTGAAACAGGGATCGGGTAAAATGGAGACCCGCCGTGGGAGCAGCAATCGATCCGTCTCGCTCTGCAAAAATCGTCTGATAACGATCTCTATCCAAAAGCTCATCTTCTCGTTTGATGTAAGGAGGAAGCGGGATGTGGCCAATCTTCTGGAGGACATCCGCGATTTGGGTCTGACCGGAGAAGACAATCTCCCCTTTACCGTCTTTGCCCACCTCCAGTTCACCCTCAATCCCATCGTTGAATTGAATCCGAGTTCTCCCTTTTATCTTACCTGACCCCCTGACAAGGACTTCCCAGTCCCCCTGTCTTCCATTCCAGGAGGGGAGCAGGAGCAGTTCACATCTACCCCCGGTCTCTTTTTTCCCGATCAACCGCGCAGGAAGGACGCGGGTGTTATTCATTACAAGGAGGTCTTCTGGATGGAGGTAATTTAAGATATTAGAAAAGTCTCGATGCTCAATGATGCCCTGGTTTCGGTGAAGAACCATGAGGCGTGTTTCCCCTCTTTGGGGGGAGGGATATTGGGCAATCAGAGACGGGGGGAGAGTATAATCGAATTCTTCTATTCTCATATTCAGCAATAATATCCAGCCATTCTTTATGTAAACTCAGACGGTGATTTTTTGGTTTTTTCCCAAAAACTCATTATAATTAACAGACTCCACCCAAATCTGCAAGCGAAAAATGGGTTTGTTCAATCGTTTGAGATCTGGGCAAAAAATAGAGAAGCGCTTATTAAAACATTCTTCAGACAAATTTCAACATTTCGACCAAGAGCGTCGAAAGTTGACCCATTCGGCGGCGCCAAGCCCCGCCTCTGAAGGCGGGGCTTGGAAGCGCCGCTCAGGGTCAACCCCTGCCTACCGGCAGGCAGGCTGAGCCCCTCGGCTGTAACTCGGGGCCTTCAGTTTGTCGAAAGGCAAACCCAAGCATCTATGCTGGGGGGTCGAAGGATTGACATTTTTGGGCCCATCGTTTAATCTAAGAAACATTCTACGGCCACGGGAGCGAGATTTCTGCCACGCTCATGCGGAACTCACTCATCAAAGAGGGAAAGAGTGAAAAAAATCTCGTATAAAGAGGCAGGAGTGGATATTGATAAAGGGAACGCCTTTGTCCAGGCGATTAAACCGATGGTGGAGTCGACCTTTCGGCCAGAGGTTTTGACGAAGATCGGGGGTTTTGCAGGGTGTGTTTCCCTCAACCTGGAGCGGTACAAAAAACCGATCCTGGTCTCGTCAACAGACGGCGTGGGAACAAAATTGAAGATCGCTTTCCTGATGGATCGCCACGATACCGTAGGGATTGATCTGGTGGCTATGTGCGTTAATGACCTGGTGGTCGTTGGAGCCAAACCTCTCTTTTTCCTCGATTATCTGGCCACCTCTGAACTGGATGTAGAAAGATCGAAGCAGGTGGTGAACGGAATTGTGAAGGGCTGCATCGAAGCGGAGTGTTCTCTGATCGGGGGTGAAACGGCCGAGATGCCCGGCTTTTACAAAAAAGGAGAGTATGATCTAGCTGGGTTTGCTGTAGGAATCGTGGAAGACTCTCAACTGATCGATGGATCGAAGGTGGCCGTGGGGGATAAATTGATCGGGTTGGCCTCTCAGGGACTGCACAGCAACGGATACTCTTTGGTGAGAAAGGTCCTGCTTGATCATCACAAAATGGATCTCCGAAAAAGAGTTGAGGAGATCAAGGAGGATTTGGGGGAAGAACTTCTCCGACCGACGAAGATTTATGTCAAAGTCATTCTCAATCTCATGAGAGACTTCAATATCGGAGGTATCGCCCACATCACAGGAGGAGGAATTACAGATAATCTCCCAAGAATCATCCCCAAAGGTTATAAGGCGGTGGTCCGTAGAGGAACTTGGGAGGTTCCTCCCATCTTTTCCTTTCTGAAAGAGAAGGGGAATATCTCCGAAGATGAGATGTTAAGAACCTTCAACAACGGGATTGGCATGATTCTGATTGCCCGGACGAAAGAGACCGAAGAGATCTTAGGCAGGCTTCACTCTTTGGGTCAAAAGGCTTTTTTGATCGGAGAGATTGAGAAAGCGGAGCGAGAGCAGGAAGCCATTAAATTGATTTAACGAATCCCGTTTCTTTGCCAGTCTATATTTTCCATTGCCATGATCGTTATTCGAATAGGGCCAGAGGGGGCCTGTAAAAGGGCTAGGCTACAGGGTATCGATGAGACGAAAATCTGAGGAACAAGAAATACTCATCCTAGGCTCTGGTCTGGGCGGTTTGATTGCCGGCGCCTTACTATCCAGAAGTAACCGCAAAGTCCTGCTCTTAAAAGAGAGGCGATACCAACCGTCCTTCGTGAGGGAGGGTTATCGATTTGTCCCCTTTTCGAATTTTTCAGAAAGACGCCTGAAACATTCCCTGCTGCAGAAAATTGCTCACACACTGAACCTCCCACCCATGACGGGTGATCAAGAGGATGGAAGAAAAGCGGACAGGAGGTTTGGAAAGGCCAAACAGGAGTTGGCCTTTCAAGTGATTCTTCCTAAAGCGAGGGTCGACCTTTTTTGCCAGCGTTCCATCTTTCGCAGGGAGTGGAAGAGGGAGTTTTCAAAGGAAGCAGACCGTATCGCAAATTTCTATAAGGAAATGGAGCGCATTGCCCCTCTTATGAGGAAGATGAAGTCCGAGGGAGGTTCATGGTCGGCTTTCCCCATTCGCTCCTCTCCTTGGATCAAGAGGTGGCTTCCTTTCAAATCTCTTCCAAGAGAAAGGATGAATGAAAAGCTTTCTGCATTTTCAAAAGAATTTGGAGAGTTTATCCAACTTCAGTTGATCTCCTGGGGGAACCTCTACTCAGATCGATTCCCCCTCTACTTGGCCGCTTATCTTTTGTTGCAGGACGAAGAGGAGGAGTGGGTTTCTCAAATAGATTTAGAGGGAATGGAAAAAAAGATTCTTGAGATCTTTGCCCTTTCAGGGGGGAAGATCGAAGAGATTGAGGGGGTGGAGAAGATCGAGAGGAAATGGTTGGGGGGATTCGCGCTCTCCTTAAAAGGAGAGACGAGAGTCCTGCGATCCAGGTGTCTCCTGTTTAACTCTCCTCTCCACCATCTCTCCCATCTCCTGGGAAAGAAAGATAGGAAGCTTTCGAGATGGAGAGAAAAAATCCAGCCTCGATACGCCCTTCTTCCACTCTTCTTGGGGATTGATGAGAAGGTTGTTCCGGTGGGGATGAGGGACCTTCTGGTTTCGATCCTGGATCTTGAAAAACCCTATGAGGGAGGGAATCTACTCCTTCTCCATCTCGGCCCGAAGGGTGACGGGGAATGGGCGCCGGAGGGCAAGAGGGCCATGACTGTTGAGAGCCTAATCCCCGTGGAACAGGGGGATCCAGGCTCCCTGGATGAACACCTGAAAGGGGTGATGCGACATCTGGATCATCTCTTCCCATTTCTTGAGCATTATTTAGAATTTACTGATTGGGGGTGGGCGAAAGAACAATTCTTATGTTGGTCCTACCCCCATTTTCTTTACGAGACGAATCATGATTTCAAGTGGGGCGAAGGAGTGGTGCCTGCCCGATTATCAAAAAACCTTTACTTCGTTGGAAAAGAGAATTTCCCTTATCTTGGACTAGAAGGCGAAATCATCAGCGGAAGGTTGGTGGGAAAGCAACTGTTGGAGAAATTCAGGTCCTAGGGATTCTTACTGACGGGTGGCCTCCCGCGTCGTGCTCGAGGATCGGGGATATTAACATTCTTCTTCCTCTAAGTCTTCATCCCCCATCTCAAAATCTTTAATTTGACTCTTTTGCTCTTCTTCGCTTGAAAGGAAAGTTGACGTTGTCATTGCTTCGGCGAATTGATCGAAGGTCATCAATTTTTCCCCGGCGACCGAGGTTTTGATCCATGCCTCGGTGGCTCAACACGTATATAGGGTTAGCAAGTTTCTTGCCAATTCGGTTAGGTTTGATAATCTATTGAAATTGTTAGTAAATACTAACTATTCACGCGACGGTCTTTTCTGGGAAATTTAATAAAATTTATAAGGAAATAACGTAAATTGTCACCACACACAGAAATTGTTTTTGGATAGCAATAATTACAGTTCTAATGGTTAGAATTTGTACTGTCTGGTTTACGGTGAGCAAAACTTGACCATCTTTTTGTTGTCAATGATGAATACGAGTCTTCTTGAAGCAACTAGGGAAAAAGTTGATGAAGATCAACATCCATTACCATAGGGTTGGAAACGGAAGTGATATTACTCAGGTGGATCGTGATCTCTATCTCAACTTTGCCAAAGAGGGTGAGTTTCTCCCTTTTGCACAGGGAGGGAAGGAGGGATTCTTATCTTTTTCGTCGATTCCTTGAAATTCTATTTGATCCGTGTTAAATAATACCACAACTAATAATGAGGTTCAGCCATGGCAAGAGTGTGTGATATTTGTGGAAAAGGACCGGTCTTTGGCCACAATGTGAGCCACGCCAATAATAAGACCCAAAAGGTTTGGTATCCCAACCTCCATAAGGTGAAGGCGACCAAAGAGGGAAGGATGATTCGAATGAAGGTCTGCACGCGATGCCTTCGCTCCAAACTGGTCACCAAAGCAGCCTAATCATATTTCAGATTTCAAATTTCAGATTGCAGATTGAAGGGTCAGGAAGTTCAAATTTAAAATTTGAAATTTGCAATTTGCAATTTGAAATGATTTAGATCCGCATCCTCTCCACCCGGTGAACCCCCTTGATCTTCTCGAGCCCCTTGATTACCTTCTTGAGATGGTTTAAGTCCCGGATCTCCACTTCGAAAGTGCCAATCGCCTTCTTCTCATCCGTGGTTTCGACCCGAGCATTGGTAATATTGGCTTCATTGGAGGTGATGGAGTTGCTGATGTCGGCGAGCATTCCCTTCTTATCTTCCGAGTAAATCCGGATCCGTACAGGGTAGATAAACTCCTTTGCGGAATCCCATTCCACATCCACCTTACGGTTAGGGTCATCGTCCATAATGTTCTTACAATCAGAGGTATGGATCGTCACTCCTCTGCCACGAGTGATAAATCCAACGACTTTATCTCCGGGCAATGGGTTACAGCATCCTGCATATCGCACAACGACATTGTCCACTCCTTTAATGAGAAGAGCATCCTTGGAGCCCCCGCGGGTGACCTTCTGGATCAGGCGTTTTAAGCGCCCTTCTTCCTCCTCTCCGTGTTGTTCCAGTCTCTCGGGAGGGAGGATCTTTCCAATAATCTGATTCGCGGTGACCTTCCCGTATCCCACCGCAGCAATGAGATCGTCCACATCCTTGAAACTGAATTCACTGGCCACCTTGGCCAATTCACCCGATTTGATCAATTTGGCCTGCTGGAGATCATATTTTCTCAGTTCCTTTTCCAAGAGATCTTTCCCAAGAGTGATCGACTTTTCCCATTCCTCTGTTTTAAACCACTGACGGATTTTGGTTTTGGCCCGCGAGGTCTTGGCAAACTTGAGCCAATCTTTGCTTGGCTTTTGGTTCGGGGACGTCATGATCTCCACGGTATCCCCGCTGCGAAATTCATATTTTAGAGAAACGATCTTCCCGTTCACCTTTGCACCGATACAGTGGGTCCCCACATCGGAGTGAATGGCGTAAGCGAAGTCAACCGGAGTGGCCCCCCGGGGAAACTGTTTCACCGTTCCTTTTGGGGTAAAGACGTAGACCTCGTTGGGGAAGAGGTCTACTTTAACGGTCTCGAGAAACTCTGCACTGTCTTTTAGGTCCCGTTGCCATTCCAAGAGCTGTCGCAGCCAGGTAAAGCGTTTATCATCGGCCTCCTCGATGATTCGCCCCTCCTTATATTTCCAGTGTGCGGCGATTCCCTCGTCAGCAATCTTGTGCATTTCGTGAGTTCGGATTTGAATCTCAATTCGTTCTCCATAGGGGCCGATCACAGCGGTGTGGAGGGATTGATACAAGTTCTCCTTGGGAAGGCCGATGTAGTCCTTGAATTTTCCAGGGATGGGTTTCCAGAGGGAATGGATGATCCCCAGGACGTCATAGCACTCCTTCACCGTATTCACAATGACCCGGAAGGCGGTGATGTCATAAACCTGATCAAAATTGATGTTCTGATCCGTCATTTTTAGGTAAAGGCTGTAGATCTGTTTGATGCGCCCGGTTACTTCTCCATCGATATGATTCTCATAAAATTTCTTCATTAAAATCCGATTGACCTCATCGATGTACCTCGTCCTCTCCTTCTCTTTTTTGGCAATCTTGCGCTGAATGTCCTCATAGAGATCCGGATGAAGATATTTAAAGGCTAGATCTTCCAACTCCGATTTGATCCAGTCAATTCCCAGCCGGTGGGCCAGAGGAGCATAGATGTCGAGAGTTTCATGAGCGATCTCCATCTGCTTTTCAGGAGATTGGTGTCCGAGGGTTCGCATATTATGAAGGCGATCCGCTAGCTTGATAAGGATCACCCTGATGTCCTTCACCATGGCAAGAATCATCTTTCGATAATTCTCGGCCTGACCCTCCTCCGTGGATCGAAGAGGAATCTGACTGATCTTGGTCAGGCCATCCACTAATTGGGTGATCTCTTCCCCAAAATTCTGCCGCACCTCTTTCAAGGTGGTAAGGGTATCCTCCACGGCGTCATGGAGAAATCCGGTCGCAACACTGGCCACATCGAGTTTCAGCTGAGTTAGAATTCCAGCCACCTCGAGAGGGTGGATGAGATAGGGCTCTCCGGAAAGACGGAGTTGCCCCGAATGAACCTTGGCAGAGAAGACATAGGCCTTCTTCAAGAGTTCGATATCCGCATGTGGATTATAGGAGGTGAGCCTTTCTAAAACATCATTAAATCTCAGCATCTTAGTCTCATCTTACTCGTAACTATTAGAAAATTCAAGAGTGTTGTTGTGGATCACCCCATCGGAACGTGCTCCAATAGCCTCGGCTGTGAACAATGGACTCCATGGAAGAAATAACGAAAGAGTTTCAAAAGATTTTGACAGTGGGGGAAATAGAATCTATAATAACTTTGCTGAGTTTCAGGGAGAGGATCGCGATGAAAAGGTATCTCGTCGGAATTCTGATGAT
>Ga0315282_10013131_pt1 | contig 12530 bp, 9 predicted proteins | sample YL17G07_20_MG_FD_203693 | JGI IMG/M metagenome (GOLD analysis project Ga0315282, IMG submission 203693) | Sediment microbial communities from Yellowstone Lake, YNP, Wyoming, USA - YL17G07_20 | ecosystem: Environmental > Aquatic > Freshwater > Lake > Sediment | place: USA: Wyoming | collected... | reverse complement strand
AATAGTGTATATTTTCACAATCTTTGTGGATCGGATAAACCATGGTCTGGATGTCAATGTGCCTAATAGAGAAAGGTCCAACCATCGCAATTGATTATGCGACCCTTGACTATTTCACTGATCATTGATAACCTGCACCCATAGAGCAGTATGATGGCCTCGTGGCCATGCGTATGGAAAGCGGGAAGGGGGGGGTTCTGGCGTTTTTGAAAAAACGGACTAACAATTATCAACGGACAACTGGCAATTATCAATGCGGCGTATTGCTTTGACTAATGGTAGTTCATCTTATTGAAAGGAGGATGTTATGGAACAGTTCATTAAGGGGGGTGCGTTTTTGCTTGAATCGATTTCTCCTAAGGAGGTTTTCACCCCGGAGGACTTTAATGAAGAGCAGAAGTTGATCGCGAGGGCAGTTACCGAATTTGTTACAGGCGAAATTATACCAGTGGCCGACGATATTGAGGCGAAGAAAGAAGGGCTCCTTTCAAGCTTGCTCAAGAAGGCTGGGGAGCTTGGGTTTCTCTCCGCGGATATCCCGGAAGAGTATGGGGGACAGGATTTGGATAAGATCAGTTCCCTCCTTGTCTGGGAGAAGATGGCCCATGGAGGAGGTTCTTTCCAGGCCTCCTGCGGGGCTCACACCGGAATCGGTTCTCTTCCACTTGTATTCTTCGGCACTAAGGACCAGAAGAAACGTTATCTACCCAAATTGGCTACGGGAGAGTTTATTGGCGCCTACGCCTTGACAGAGCCTGAAGCCGGTACAGATGCCATGAACGCCAAGAGCACGGCCGTTCTCAGCCCTGATGGAAAATATTACATCCTGAACGGCCAGAAACAATTCATCACCAATGCCGGAATTGCAGATACCTTCGTCACCTTTGCTAAGGTGGACGGGAAATTTACCTCCTTCATTGTCGAGAAGGCATTCGAAGGGGTCTCGCTGGACGAGGAAGAGAATAAGATGGGGATGAAAGGTTCCTCGACACGAGCTGTGATCTACACGGATGTCAAGGTTCCTGTGGGGAATCTTATTGGCGAGGTCGGAAGGGGCCACATCGTGGCTTTAAACGTCCTGAATATGGCGCGTTTCCAGTTGGGTGCAGGCTGTCTGGGAGGGGCAAAGGCCGGCCTGCAGGAAGCGGTCACGTATGCAAAACAGAGGGTTCAGTTCGGCAAGCCGATTGCCGAATTTGGTTTGATCAAACATAAGATTGGAGAGATGGCGATTCGAACGTTTATCATGGATAGCATGGTTTATCGAACAGGAGGTCTGACCGATCTGATTCTCAAGCGCATCGACCGTCAGGCGGAAGATGTCGGGATTCAGATGGCAAAAGGAATTGAGGAGTATAGCATTGAAGACTCAATCAATAAGGTCTTTTGTTCAGAGAATGCGGGCTATGTTGTCGATGAGGCCGTTCAGATTCACGGAGGGTACGGATATATTCATGAGTATCCTGTTGAGCGGGGTTACCGGGACGAGCGGATTAACCGGATCTGGGAAGGGACCAATGAGACCAATCGCCTGACCATCGTGGACATGTTGACCAAGCGGGCCATAAAGAATCGCCTGCCCGTGCTGGATGCGGCGCAGAAGGTAGCGAATGAGCTCCCCTCCCTGAAGCCGAAAGTGCAAACGGATGATGAGAAGTTGAGCATGCAGAAGGAAATGGTGGAGATGTCAAAAAAGATTGCCCTTCTGGTCACGGGAGCAGCGGTTCAGAAGTATATGATGGAGTTGGCGGAAGAGCAGGAGATCATGGGATTGATCAGCGATATTGCGATTCAGGTCTTTGCCATGGAAAGCGGCTTGCTCCGGGCATTGAAGTCAATGGAAAAATCTGGAGATGAGAAAGCCCAGCTTCAGAAGACCATGGTCAAGGTTTTTGTCAATGACGCCTTTGACAGGGTAATGAGTTTCGCAAGGCAGGCATTCTCTGCCATTGTCGAGGGAGAAACGCTTAAGGCGCAATTATCCGCCCTCGGAAAAATTGGTCAATACCTTCCTGTGAACACGGTCGCTTTGAGACGGGAAGTCGCAAATTACACGATTAAAATAGGAAGGTATCCATTTTAGGCATGATTTAGCATGGCCGGCCCATAATGGGCTGGCCATGCTGACCCCGCGAAGCACGAGGACTCCTCTAAGATCGAGCCCCCCAACTATTTATGTCCTAATGCACTGTTTCTAACACTTTTTTACAAACAATACTGGTAGGACTGTCATTCCCGCCCCGCAGCAAGTACGGAGTAAACTCCAGCGGGAATCCAGGTCGAAAAGAGTGGATTCCCCCGTATCAAGTACGGGGCAGGCTTAATCAAGTCCGGAATGACAACATTGTTGAGCCATTGCTGAACCAATGCAGTTGAAGACGGTTTCGATACCCCGGATTGTAAGGAGTGCTTTGAGGAGTGAACAGGTAGGATTCCAGTTAGAGGCGGTTGTGTATCAATGAGAAAACATCTGAAGGAAGAACGGCTATAGCCCCAGGTATGTCTTACGAACCACCTCGTTTTGAAGCAATTGTTCGCCGGTTCCTTGGGCGATAATTTTTCCGGAGGAGAGGACATAGTTGCGGGAAGTCATTTTGAAGACCGTGCTCACATCCTGCTCAACGAGCAAGACGGTGATACCTAACTTGCTGATGTCTCCGATCTTCTGAAATACCTCTGCTCGTAAAATGGGGGCCAGTCCCGTCGAGGGCTCATCAATGCACAATAGTTTGGGCTTAGACATCAGTGCCCTGCCGACGGCGAGCATTTGCTGCTCCCCGCCGGAGAGCGTTCCGGAGATCTGTTTTATTCGATTCTGTAGCACGGGAAACAGTTGATAGACCTTACCTAAGTTATCCCGAATTTCGTCCTTGTCTTTCAAGAGATAAGAGCCAACTATGAGATTATCGATTACCGTCATCTCTCGGAACGGCCTTCGTCTCTCTGGACAAAGGATCAGACCTCGCTTAACGATTTCATGGGCAGGTACCTGATCGATTCGCTCACCATCAAACGTTACCGTCCCCTCCAGCTTAACATCGCCGTGGGTTGACCTGCGAGTCAGCTCCCTCTCCCAGGCTACCAATCCGGTGATGGCTCTTAACAGGGTCGATTTGCCAGCCCCGTTGGGACCCACGAGGCTGACCAGCTCACCTGTATCTACCCCCATGCTTAAATTGTTAATGAGCATGGCCTTGTCATACCAAACCGATAGATTGGCAACTTCAAGCAGCACGTCTAAATACCTCCTCCACCGAGATAGGCCTCAACCACCTGAGAATTTTTGATGATTTCATCGGGCGGTCCGTCGGCAATGAGGGTTCCGAAATTCAAGACGATAATACGATCCACGATCTTCATCAGCCATTGAAGCTGATGCTCGACGATGATCATGGCGGGTCCTTCACTGTGCAACCGGCCGAAACGGCCACCCTTGTGCAGACGCCTGATGGATTTGGCCATGAGCTCAGTCTCTGCAGGGCTCAGCCCCCCGAAAGGCTCATCCAAAAGTAGCAACTCGGGCTCCGTGGCCACGGCCCGCGCCACTTCCAGTCTTTTCAGGTCACCCTGTGAAAGCGTAGAGGCCTTTTCCCGCGCCATGTCTGAAATACCTGCGAATTCCAGGGCATCCATCGCCTTTGACTCCAACCGCTTGACCCATTCTCCCCTCTTCATGGCACGTGGGCACATGCAGGAAACCATGACGTTGGCGATGATAGGGAGCCGCCGGAAGGGCCTCATGTTCTGGAAGGTGCAGGCGATACCCATATTGACGATGCTCCAGGTCTTGCGGCCTGCAATTTCCTTTCCCATGAAACGGACGCTTCCGGTATCCGGTTTCAGAATGCCGGTGATCAGCCGCAGCAGTGTGGTCTTGCCAGCGCCGTTGGGCCCGATCAGGCCCAGGATCTGATCCCTTTCCATGGAAAAGCTGACGTCCTTGACTGCCTGAAGACCGCCGAAGTTTTTGGTCAGCCCTTGGATTTTGAGGAAAGACTGGTTCATATCAGCCCTCATTCATTCTCTTCTCTCAACTCCCTGCGCGAAACCTTTCCCACATCCGTCTTCGGGAGCTCACCCCTGAATTCAATAATCTTGGGAACTTTGTAATGGGCGAGATTCTGTTTACAAAACTCAATAATCTCCTCTTCAGAAATCTTACCCCTGGCTTCGCTTTCCAGAACCACATACGCTTTGATGAGATGACCCACCTTTGGGTCGGGCACTCCCACGACGCCAGCGGCCTTGATTTGAGGATGCTGGTAAAGGACCTCTTCGACATGTCTGGCGAAGACCGAATATCCCTTGTACTTAATGAGATCTCGTTTGCGGTCAAAGAAGTGGAAATAACCTTCCTCATCCATGCTGACAATATCTCCGGTTCTCAGCCATTTTTCTCCGTCGATATCAATCAATGACTGGCGAGTTTCCTCCTCCCTTTTCCAATAGGCCTGCATGATGTTCGGCCCGTTCAGAATCATTTCTCCAACTTCACCGACCGGCAAGAAATCCGTACCTTCGTATTCAACAATAGCGGCCTTCATGCCGGGTATGGGCACTCCGAAAGAACCCCTTTTCTGCCTGAGATGAGGGTTGCCATGGCTAAAGCCAGTGGTCTCCGTCATCCCATACCCCTCATAAATCGGGGCCCCGGTTCTTTTCTCCCATGCTTCAACGGTCGAATCATGAAGGGTATCCGCACCGCAGGCGATCAACTTAAGCTTCTTCCAGTTGACCCTGTCTGTCTTTTCATATTCCTTGAGGTATTCGAACATGGTGGGGACACCATTAAATGTGGATGCCTTATATCTTTCCATGCCTGATAGGATGTCATCGATGTCGGGTGTGGTAAAGAGAACCATGGTGTAGCCCCGACAAAGACTATTGAGCATCACCACCACCTGACCATAGATATGGAAAAAGGGCAAAAAGGCCATGACCAACTCTTTGCCTTCTTCAAGTATGGGCCAGAACGCTTTTGCCTGGGCCTGTAACGCCACCATATTGAAGTGGTTAAGGACAGCCGCCTTGGGAAGACCCGTGGTACCCCCGGTATAGGGAAGGATGGCAATGTCGCTTTTCGGGTCGATAGCTACCTGGGGGGGCTGGGGCGGATACTTCTTGATGAGCTCCTGAAAATCAAGGAGCCCGGTCTGAGCTCTGTGCTCCGGGGTGGGAACCTGCAGTTCCGCATAGTCCTTTCCCAGCATCCCCTTACCCAAAACCTTCTTGAGCGTGGGCAAATATTCAAGGATACTAGTGAGGATCACATGCTTCAAGGCAACGCCTGTCTTCTCCACATTATCATAAAGGATGTCTTGACAGACCATCGTCGTCGCGTCGCTGTCCTGGAGCTGATGTTTTATTTCATGGCTGGTGTAAACGGGGCTGATCGGAGTGACTTTCGCACCGATTCTCAAGGCCGCGAAGTAGGCGATGACATACTGCGGACAATTCAACAGGTAGAGGGCGACCGTGTCCCCTTTCTTTACTCCTAAATCGGCAAGGGCTGTAGCAAAACGGTCGACCAGTTCTTTTAGTTTTGTATAGCTGATCTCTTTCCCGTAGAAGATTAATACGGTCTTCTTGCCGTATTTCTCTGCTACCTGATTAAAGAGGTCGGGAACGGATACGTTGGGTATGTCCACGGTCTCAGGGACTCCCTCGGGATAGTACTTCAACCAGGGTTTCGAAGCGTAGATTTCTTTTGCGTTCATTTACTTATCCTCACATCATTTTTCTTCCACTTTGAGAGGAAGATTCTTGACCCGATCATTGATGGCGGATATCCGCCATCAAGTAATTTCTTAAACAAGTATCCTTCTATTCCTAATCCAACGGTGCCGTACACACGCGGCATGTATGGCGCGTGGCGACATTCCTGATTTTGCACCGGGGACACTCCTTTTCTATCTTGTCCCGCAGCCAATGAAAAAGCCCATCCGGCATATACAGAAGAATCAGCAGCACCACACCTGCGAACATCAATGTTCGGTAGTCTTGCACGATGCGGAGAAACTCCAACAAGGGAAAAAGAATGAATACCGCCCCGACCGGACCATAGATGGTCACAATCCCGCCGAAGATAGCCCATATGACCACCGTAAAGGACAAGGACACTTCGAGGGTTGAAGGGCCTGCGATCCTCATAAAATGTGCATAGAGCCCCCCGGATATCCCGGCAAAAAAACCGCTGAGGCTAAAGGCCAAAAGTTTATAACGTGTCGTGTTGATGCCGGCGGCCCTGACAGCCACTTCATCCTCCCGGATGGCATGGAAAATAATGCCGATATTGGAGTCGGTTATCTTCCACATGATGGTGCACAGGCCAAGCATCAGCACGACTACGGTGTAGTAATCAGTGACCCGAGACTGGGTCAGCCGGGCAATCCCTGAAATCCCCAACTCCCCACCGGTGAAGTCAGGAAAGGCAAAAACGAGGCCCGTGAGGACGATGGGGAAGGCGAGGGTGGTCAGGGCCAGATATGTGCCTCTGAGCCTGAGGCAGGGTATCCCTATGATAAGGCCTGATAGCACTGCAGCCAATGCACCAAGAGGGATACTGCCCCATGGAGGGATATTCGCGCGCAGATTAAGCAACGCTGCGGCGTAGGCCCCCACTCCAAAGAACAGGGCATGCCCGAAGTTCATTTGGCCGGTAAAGCCGGAAAGCAGATCCCAGCTCGCAGCCAGTATGGCAAAGATACTGGTGAGAATGAAGATGCGCAGGAGGTAGGGATCTTTGGTATACAGTGGCAGGAGGAGCAGAAAGAGAAAAAAGAGCACGACGACGACACGGGATGGAAGAACAAGCACTTCGTTTCTGACTACGGTAAACAGTTTTCTAAAATAAAACAGAATCAGGTCCATGTCTACCTTTCTTCCTCGAAAGACACACCAAAGAGGCCTTCCGGCCGTATGAGCAATACCAGGATCATGATGGAGAGTGCCACAGGACCCTTCAGATAGGCGCCCATGGGAGCGAGAAAGACCACCAATGCTTCGGCAAAGCCCAGGATGTATGCCCCTATGAAGCTGCCCTTGAGACTGCCCAGCCCGCCTAATACGACGACCGCCATCATCATGATCAGCGGGGGCGTCCACATTTGTGGTTCAAGGATGGTGAGGGGTACGACGACGGCGCCTGTGAAGGCGGCTAACCCAACGGAGAGGCCCATGGTGATCATGGCCACCTGGGCCTCGTTGATCCCCATGAGGTTGGCCACCTCTCTGTCTTGAGCAGTGGAACGGATGGCCAAGCCCAGGTTGGTCCTCATCAAAAAAACCCAAAGCGCCGCCATAACGAGCAAGGCGGCGCAGAAGGTCAGGAGCTGTTGATAAAAGACCTTTACACCCAAAATGATAAAAAAGCCTTTGATGAGCGCGGGCACACTCAAAAAGGTGCCCGTGAATATCAGAGACATAATTTCCTGAAAGATCATAGCCAGGGCGATGGTCGCTATCAGCACGGCACCTTCATGTTCCCGGATCGGGTTGATGAGGGCCTTGTAGGAGACCATGCCCAGGAGGGTGACCAGAACAATGGCTGCGAGCATGCCCCAAACGGCATGAAGGCCCATCGTTTGGGTAGCGACATAGATACAGTAGGCGGCCAACATGTAGAAGGCGGTGTGAGCGAAGTTTACGATGCGGGCTACGCCGAAGATAAGTGAAAACCCAATAGCGAGAAGGGCAAATGTACTCCCATTGATGAGACCGCCTATGATGATGTCTATAACGAGAGCCATTTATTACCTCATTTTTTAAAAAATAACGTATCCCTGCCTGCACGCCGAGGTGCTTGCCTTCGCTGAAGCTATAGCGCAGTCAGACGTTAAGGCACACAGGCCTATCCGTTCAACGTGTCCGCCACCCCGGGTCCCTTCGAGGTTCAGAGAGAAGGGGGGCGGAACGATAGCAGATTCCTTATTTCTTATACTTCTCGATCACCCAGGGCGGCAGCTTTATGGGGACGACACCCTTGTACGTGACCTCAGGTGCCTCTGGGGTTGCCTTCCACTTGTTGGGCCAGACACCTACCAGTTTACCATCCTGCCATTGAGTAGCAATGCCGGTCGCGTACCCTGGACCCCATCTGAGTTCATGGAGGGGTCGTCCTTCGGCATCCTTCAGGTATGCCACTGTGCCGGCAGGGTTCTTGTACACACGCTCCTCCAGGATGGACACAATCTTGTCAGAATCCAGAGTTCCGGCTTGTTCAATGGTCGGCGCAAGCGCATAGACAATAGCGGTGTAAGTATCCGAGGTGTAGGTCGGCACCTCGCCGGACCTTTTTACATAGCCGTCAACAAATGGCTTTGTGAGTTCATTGTAGTCGACCCCGCGGGCATAGGTATTCGAGGTCATTACATAGTTGCCCATCCCCTGGGTGGCCTGCCAGAAGGCTTCCTTCTGGGCCTCCACATTGATGCCAACCTGAACTGCCGGGATCTTGAGCTCGCCTGCCTGTCTGGCAAAGGGAATCCCCACCGAGGAGGAAAAGATCGTGAAAATGGCATGGGCCCCTGAACGCTGGATGGCGGACAGTTCGGCTGTGACATCCGTGGCCACCGGAGAGGGTCTCCAAACGCCTGCCACCTCCATACCCATCTTAGGGATGGCGCCTTCGGCCGCTGGGACCATCGGATCCGCCCACAAGGCCTTTTCCATGACGATAGCGACCTTTATTTGGGGTATGTTCAAGGATTGTTTCAATACGGCTGCGACGGTGCCCAAATGGATGAAAGCCGTTCTGGCAAGGTATGTGGAATTGAAAGGGGAGCCCCGGAACCAATACTTGTAAGTGTTGTAGTTCTTGGCCACCCGGTCGCAGAGCTCATTATGGGCAGCCCCAACGCCGATAAAGATTCTCTTGTGCTCCATGGCAATGTCCTGCATCGCCAGAACCGCCTCGGTCCTGAAACCGCCAACAACAAAGTTCACCTTGTCCTTTGTGATGAGCCGCTCCATGGCATTGGTGGCGTCCGTGATGCTGAGGAATTCGTTGGAATCCGCCTGAACGAGAGTGATTTTCATCTTCTTGTCGCCAACCTTTACGCCTCCTTTGGCGTTAATCTCATCGGCGGCCATGGTCGCCCCGTTCCAGTGGCCCTTGCCCTGGACAAATTTCATCGGGCCGATCACGCCGATCCTAATCTCCTGTCCAAAGGCAGTTACCCAAGACGACACCGCGAATAAGAAGACCATTGCCAATACGAAAATTCCTTTGTTAAACCTATCCATCTATAAACCCTCCCTTCCTTATTTTGCCCATTTTTATTAAATCCTTGAAAGTTTGTCAATAGGTTATTGAATCTTTTTTTGAAGACCTCTTTACTCCACATTCAAAGGCGGGGTGTTAGGCTGAGATCAGGCCGAAGCCTTGGCGCCGCCGAGTGGGTCAAGGAAGAAGTTCCTGAACCGCTTCTCTTCCCCTGTCAAAGGCATTCATGTTCAGAGGCAACTTGTGGGAAGGGAGCATCTCCTGGATAGCGTTTTGGAATCCCTCCCGGTGCAAAGGAAGAAGGTCCAGGGCCGAAAGGGCTCCAAGCATCACGATGTTGGAGAAGATGGGATCGCCCAGTTCCAAACCTATCTCCGTGGCGTTGAGCGTCCAGACGCCACGACTCAATCTCTGAATCTTCTTCAGCACAACAGATAATTCCGGGTAAGCGGCGCTGCCGGCGATGACATCGATGGGATAAATGGGGCGGGTATTGATAAGCATCATCACTCCTGGGTTTCCGTAGTTTGCCAGAACCCTTAATGCCTCAACGGGCTCCAACCCTATAACAAGATCGCACTTACCCTCAGGGATTAAGGGAGAAAATTGGTCTCTTTGGGAGACCCGCATATGACTCATCACCGAGCCCCCTCTTTGAGAAGCTCCATAGGTTTCGCCGATGGTAATGATATAGCCTTGCTGGACAAGCATTTGGCCAAGAATCTGAGAAGCCAGCACATTGCCCTGCCCGCCTACTCCAGTGATGATGATGTTCCAAGGGTCTTTCTGAAGGGCCACTTAGACGGTCTCCTTTAAGATGGCTGATTGTGGGCAAATATCTGCGCAGACACCGCACCCGGTGCAGATGGCCTCATCGATCCGTGCCTTTCCAGTGACCGGATCCCAGACCAACCCAGGGCACATGAAGATCCGCGTGCATCGACGGTTACACCCGCACTCTTGGCCAATGCACCGCTCTTGATTCACACGAACCTTGTATAAGAGCTTCTGCCGTTTGGCTCGAACCAGCGCACACTCCTGTCTCAAGATGAGAACTTTGATACCTTCTCGATCTTGAAGAAGCTCGTATATGGTTTCAGTGGTGTCCTGTACATCAAACGGGTTCTTCACCTCCACTTGGGCTCCCACGGCCTTGCAGAGGGCCTCAATATCCACGACCGGAGCTTCTGGACCCATCGCTGTTCGGCCTGTCCCTGGATGGGGCTGGAACCCGGTCATGGCTGTGGCGCTATTGTCCAGGATGAGCATTAGAAAATTGGATTGGTTATATCGAGCGTTCACAAGGGCTGGGATGGCTGCATGATAAAATGTAGAGTCGCCGCAGACGGTTAACACAGGCTGATCGAGACCAAATTTCTCAAGATGCCCAAACCCGTTGGCCAGCCCGGCGCCAGATCCCATGGCGTGAACTGTCTTAACCTGTTCAAAACCCGCTGGCCGGGCTCCCAAGGCGTAGCATCCGATGTCGCCGAGCACGATTCCATCCCGGCCATCCATTGCCAAGGCGTCCTTGACAGCCCAATAGGTCGCGCGGTGGGGGCAACCGGCGCAAAAACCCAATACCCTCGTAGGGGCGAAGAGAGAAGCTGCTTCCGCAGCTTCTTGGGCATATTGCAAGGATCGGGGCTCATAGGACACCTCGAGAACCTGCTGGATTGCTCTGGTGACGATATCGGGGTTGATCTCGCCGATATCCGGCAGATTCCCCGAGGCTTTACCCAAAAAGGTCTTCGCTCCCAGCTCGGCAGCCCTCTCAGCGCACAACACTTTGATATTATTTTCCAGAAAGGGATCCACCTCCTCGACGAAAAGGATGCGGTTCGCCTTCCTCAGGTGCTCCATAAGAAAAGATTTCGGGAGTGGCCAGGTGGTCCCGAGCTTCACGATCCCCACCCGGTTCTCCACGCCCATATTCGCGAGTGCCTCCAGCACATATAGCCATCCTGGTCCACAGGTGACCACCAGAAGTTCCGGGCTTTCTGGACCTCGGTAGACGTTGAAGGCAGATTCTTCGAAGCGATCCTGGCATTTTTCGATTTTGTCGTGGAGGACTTTGTGGGTCAACATGATAGGCAGTGTAAGGATTGGACGAGACGTATCAAATCGGGGGCAGCGTCGATTCTTCAGAATATGACCGAGCTCCACGTTGCCCCTTGCGTGGGAAAGACGAGTTACGCTTCGGATCAGACAGGGAAGCTTCAGCTCTTCGGATAGATCGAAGGCCCATCGGGTCATCTCCAGGGCTTCTTTGGGAGTGGAAGGCTCCAAGAGAGGAAGGTCGCCTATCTTGGCATAAAGTCGGGAGTCTTCCTCATTGCTTGACGAGAGGGCTGAGGGATCATCACAGACCACGACCACCAGTCCCCCCTTGCTCCCCGAGAGGTTTAGGTTGAGGAGGAAGTCTGAAGCCACATTGAGTCCGTTCTGCTTCATTGCCGTCAAGCCCCTGAGCCCGGCAAACGAGGCAGCGGTTGCCACCTCCAAAGCCACTTTCTCGTTGACGGACCACTCCACATATATTCCCAATTCTCCCGCAACTTGAGACAGGGAGCCTATGATCTCAGAAGAAGGATTCCCAGGGTACGCTGCGCAGACCTGAACTCCGGCCTCAATGGCCCCTCTCGCGATGGCTTCGTTCCCCATAAAAAGCGTCTTTTTTCCGGGTGAATCTTGGGAGAGAACGCTCATGGCCCAGCCTCTTTAGCCTCTGAAAGGATTCGTCCGATCAATTCATGGGAAAGGATGATATAGCCATCCTCCAACTCTCCACGTTCCTTCAATTTTAAAAGGGCCCTTTGTTTCTTCAACAGGGAGGCCTCTTTTAAGTGCCTGAAATTTTCTTCCGGTAAGGGCTGACTCTCTACTATTCCTGCGGCCTCGGCCCGGCTCAGTATCTCCTCCCCTAAATCGGATCGGGTGATCACAGTGTTCCATCCCTGAATCCCCTCTACCGTTCCCACGGATAGGTCCGACAACTCGGAAGTCATATCGAGACAGATCCCGCATGTCGTTCGAATAAAGGGCCGAATCTCGTCTATTGGGACATTCCAGGTATAATCATCGTCTGTGATCACCTTCAGGAGCCTCTCGGGGGGTGGAGTGATATCCAGCTTCCGAATCCGGGCGCCATTGACCCGGTTCTTGAGATACTTCATAAACGGTTCGTAGGTCAAGGCCCAAGTGCAGAAGAGTCCGACGATCAGCGTAACCCGATCCATAAGGCTGGTTTTTTTGAGAGATGAAACGCCCATCTTTCGCATGGCCAATACTTGGCAAGGAGTTCCCA
>Ga0315282_10013130_pt1 | contig 12532 bp, 12 predicted proteins | sample YL17G07_20_MG_FD_203693 | JGI IMG/M metagenome (GOLD analysis project Ga0315282, IMG submission 203693) | Sediment microbial communities from Yellowstone Lake, YNP, Wyoming, USA - YL17G07_20 | ecosystem: Environmental > Aquatic > Freshwater > Lake > Sediment | place: USA: Wyoming | collected... | reverse complement strand
CCCGGTGGGCCGGGTTGGCCTGGGCGAGAACCAGCTCAATTCACTGAAATATGCCCTCAACCAGGCCCAGCACTTTGCCCAAAACCTGAACGGCTGGCTGCTATTGATGGGCGGTTACGGCTGCGGCAAGACCCATCTGGCAGCCGCTATCGCCAACTTTGCCGTCAACCTGGGCGTACCCACCCTCTTCCTGACCGTGCCCGACCTGCTGGATTGGCTGCGCTTTTCCTACGACAGCCCCGAAGCTACTTTCGAGCAGCGCTTCGACGAAATCCGCAATATTGCCCTGCTGGCGCTGGATGACCTGGGGACGCAAAATACCACCCCCTGGGCGCAGGAAAAGCTGTACCAGATCATCAACCACCGCTACGTGGCCAAACTGCCCATGGTAGTGACCACCAACCAGGACCTGGACGAGATCGACGGGCGTATCCGCTCGCGGCTGCAGGACCCCGAGCTGGTCACACCGGTCAAGATCAACGCCCCGGATTTCCGCTCGCCGGTGGTCGATTCGAGCCATCCGGCGCTTTCTTCGCTGCAACTCCACAGCGGGCGCACCTTCGGCAACTTCAGCCTGCGCGACAGCGAGAAGCTGCCGGCCGAAGAACAGAAGAGCCTGGAAATGGCTTTCCGGGCCGCCCAACAGTTCGCCGACCGGCCGGTCGGTTGGATCGTGTTCACGGGCACTTACGGCATCGGTAAGACCCATCTGGCGGCTGCTATTGGCAATTACCGGCATGCCCTGGGTGAATCGCCCATGTTCGTGGTGGTGCCTGACCTGCTCGACCACCTGCGCTCGACTTTCAGCCCAACCAGCAGCGTCTCTTACGACAGCCTGTTCGAAGAGGTGCGCACCTGCCGGCTGCTGATCCTGGACGACCTGGGCACGCAAAGCGCCACGCCCTGGGCGAAAGAGAAGCTTTACCAGATTTTCAACTACCGCTACAACGCCGAGCTGCCAACGGTGATCACCACTTCGATGCACACTGATGAGATCGACCCGCGCATCCGCAGCCGCATGCTGGATAAGCGGCTGTGCGATATCTTTGGAATCACCGTGCCATCGTTCAGGAACATGGCTGCGGCCGAAAAGCCGAAAAGGGTGAGAAAGAGAATCTGAGTCAAAAATCATTGACTCCCCGCCTGCTACAGCTTACAATGTAACTAATCGAATACATGCCAGTTGGGTGCCTTTATCCCCGGATGGAAAGGCTCAAAGGCGAAACCGGTGTAAGTCCGGTGCTGTCCCGCAACTGTAAGCCACCCTGATACCTCAGGGATGGCAAGCCAGGTCGCCCGCCCAATGCGGCGTTGTCCACATCTCGCGGAAAGGAGGTGGAAACCCCAGCGCAGCAGTTTTTCCCTCTCCCAGCCTGGATTTCCAGCCTCCCTGTCCATACCAGACAGGGATTTTTGTTTTTCGTCAACTATTCTTGCAAACCTGACCAGAGGTAACCTCTAATGAAACGCTTGACTTTCTATTTTGTTTTACTTACCACCCTAAGCCTGCTGCTGGCAGCCTGCTCGCCTGCGGCGCCGGCAGCCGCTCCAACTCCTACAACCGTTCCCACTGCCGCGCTGCTCACCTTCACGGATGGGTTAAAGCGCACCGTGACGCTCCCTGCTCCGGCAGCCAGAATTATCTCCCTGGCGCCTTCCAACACCGAAATTCTGTTCGCCATCGGCGCCGCCGCCCAGGTGATCGGGCGAGACGATTTCTCCGATTACCCGGCTGAGGCCAAGGACTTGCCGGATATCGGCGGCTCGAATGGCAAATACGACCTTGAAAAAATCGCCAGCCTGAAGCCTGATCTGGTGATCGCCTCCGAGCTGAATACCGCTGACCAGGTCAAAGCCCTGGAAGACCTGAAAATCACCGTCTATTACTTGTCAAACCCGCCTGACCTGGAAGGCATGTTCGCCAACTTGATCACCGTCGGCGAGCTGAGCGGGCACAAAGCGCAGGCGGCCACCCTGGTCGACACGTTGCGCCAGCGCGTGAAAGCCGTCCAGGACAAGGTTTCTGGCGTCGCCAACCGCCCGACCATCTTTTACGAGCTGGACGCCACCGACCCGTCCAAGCCATACACCGCCGGCCCAACTACCTTCATCGACCAGTTGATCCAGATCTCCGGCGGCGTGAACATCGCCGGCAGCCTGAGCACTGCCTGGCCGCAAATCAGCCTGGAAGAGATCCTGGTCAAAAACCCCGATATGATCCTCTTGGGTGACGCAGCTTACGGCAATTCGCCCGCCCAGGTCAAGCAGCGCGCCGGGTGGACCGGCCTCAAGGCCGTCAAGGATAATAATATCCAGGTCTTCGATGATAACCTGGTCAGCCGCCCTGGCCCGCGCCTGGTAGACGGCCTGGAAATCCTGGCCAAACTGATCCATCCAGAGGTGTTTAAATAACTCCCCTTGATGAAAAACACTGCCCGTCCCTACATGTCCTCTTTTCTTTTGCTGGTTGGCGCCTTGCTGCTCAGTGTAGCGGTTGGCAGTGTTTTTATCCCTCCAATAACCCTGTTCAGACTCTTTATCAATGGGGTAGCCCCGGCCGCCCGGCCGCTGGCCGAGGACACCGCCACCCTTTCAACCATCTTGTTCAGTCTGCGCCTGCCGCGCACGGCCCTGGTCGCCATGACCGGGGCGGCCCTGGCGGGCAGCGGGACTGCCTACCAGGGCTTGTTCCGCAACCCGCTGGCGGACCCCTACCTGATCGGGGTGGCCTCGGGCGCCGGCCTGGGGGCCGTCCTTGCGATGAGCGCCAACTGGCCGTATACTTCCCTGGGCATGCTGGGTGTGCCCCTGGCGGCTTTTCTCGGGGCGGTTTTGACCGTGGCAGCCGTCTACCAGCTAGCCCGCGTGCGTCGCACCATCCCCACCACGAACCTGATCCTGGCCGGTGTGGCGGTCAGCTCTTTTGCTACTGCCATCACCTCTTTTTTAATGATTAACTCGACCGGGGAAATGCGCCGGGCGCTGGTCTGGCTGCTGGGCGGGTCGACCATGACCGGCTGGCAGCCGGTGGTGGCTTTGCTGCCTTACATCACACTGGGCCTGGGCACCCTGGTCACCATGGGACACGCTCTGAACGTCCTGCAGTTCGGCGACGAGCAGGCTCAACAGCTTGGGCTGCCGGTGCAGCGCGTGCGCGTGACCATCATTCTGGCGGCTTCCCTGACCACCGCAGCCGCCGTCTCGTTTTCTGGTGTGATCGGCTTTGTCGGGTTGATCGTTCCCCACCTGGTGCGCCTGGTATGGAGCAGCGATTACCGCCACATGCTGCCCCTTTCAATGATCAGCGGCGCCGGACTGCTGCTGATCGCCGACGTTCTGGCGCGGGTAGTCATGGCGCCGCAGGAACTTCCGGTAGGGATCATTACTGCCCTGGCAGGAGCGCCCTTTTTTCTGTGGGTGCTGCGCCGGGCCAAACAGCAGCATTTTTGGTGAGCCTATGCTAGAAATTAAAAATCTCTGTGTGGGTTACGGCGAGCGGCTGGTTTTACATGGGCTGAACCTGGAATTGCCCGCCGGACAAATTCTGGGTGTGATCGGCCCGAACGGGGCCGGCAAATCCACCTTGATCCGCACCCTCAGCGGAATATTGGCGCCCCAATCTGGGCAGATGCACTTTATGGGGCACAACCTACCACAGCTCACCCCGACCCAGCGCGCCCGCTTGATCGCCGTGGTCCCGCAGGCCAACCAGCTCCCGCCGGCTTTTACCGCCTGGGAAACGGTGCTGATGGGGCGCACCGCTCACCTCAACTGGCTGGGACAAACCTCGGCCCACGATGAAGAAATTGTGCGCCAGGCCATGCAGCGCACCGACACGCTCGAGCTGGCCGACCGGCGCGTAGGAGAGTTGTCCGGCGGTGAACAACAGCGCTTGCTGCTGGCACGCGCTCTGGCGCAGGCTGCTCCGCTGCTATTAATGGACGAGCCCACCGCTCACCTCGATCTTCAATACCAGTACAACCTGCTTCAGCAGGTCAGGGACCTGGTCGACCGGGAACGGCTGGCGGTGATGATCGTGCTGCACGACCTCAACCTGGTCTCGCGCTACACCGACCGAGTAGCGCTGCTGGTCAAAGGCGAGTTGCGCGCCCTGGGCAGTCCCAAAGAAGTGCTTACTGCCGACCTGCTCAGCCAGGCTTACCACACGCCTCTGCAAGTGTTATCATTGGAAAAAAGCGGTCTGCCGTACATATTACCGCCGGTTGGATAACCTTTTGAGGGTGTATGCAAGTCAACCTGTATGCGATTTTCCGCCTGCACGCTGGGGTAAAGACTTTTAGTCTCGACCTTGCGCCGGGTACGACCGTCTACCAGGCCGTGCTGCACATCGTCAGCCAATATCCGCGCTTGAAGAAAGACTGGCTGGATGAAAACGACTGCCTGAACGCCCACGTGCTCGTCTTTGTTGACGGCAACGAGGTAGGCAGCCTGGTCAAGGGCCTGGATACCCCTCTCCAGCCAGAGAACGTGTTGGATTTCTTCCCGCCCCTCTCCGGAGGATAATAATTTCTCTGATCCTCAAAATGATCGGGCATTTTATCTGTCTTTGCGAGGTGTGACGCCATCAAAACCTCAATTGATCACCCCTCAAAATGACGAAGCAATCTTACACCCAGTAAAAAACTGCCTTTGAACGCAGAGATTGCTACTCCTCCTTCTTCAAAGGCATAAAGGGCCAGGGCGCGGTCTGGATGCCATCACGCGACTCTCCTCATGTGAGAGGATCGCCATGGCTGGATAACGGGCTCGGTTGTAACGATCTAATTGTTCAATGGCTGAGGAATGGTTTTTCACGGTTCATTCTCATTGAATTCGTATGGTGTTAGGAAAATAAACCGTGAGGTATGGGAAAGTTAAGGCAAAACAGCAAAAAGGTATGCTTTAATGAAAAAGGTCCTATCTAGAGTTTACATATTAAGAATTAGATAATGCAGGTAGTTAATTCTTGTCATCACTTTCTCGCTTGCATCTGGTATGAATTAATTGTACGATCTATGAAAATAGTTCTTGTCTGAAAACCTAACTAAAAGGTAAAGTCGATGTCAACTGCGAAATTCATGACTTGTTTGCATGCAACATAACCAGTTATGACAGGGCAGTCATACGGCATAATTGCAGCGTATCAAGAGTCCGTATAATTAATAGTTAGGCGGCAGTGTCCTATTGAAAAAAGAAAGGTAAGTCTTCTATGGTTCAATATGGTACTTGGAGTCCTTATGAAGGCAGTGGCGCATTATTATTGGCGTTGGCGCTTTTCATTATTGGGTGTGTGCTAATATATCTTGGATTAAGACGGCATAGCCCTATTGGAGTCGCCCAATCTGGAAAAATCGTCAGTGTGTTACTGGTAACGATGTGGTGCCTTTCCATAGTCACATTTTTGAATTCTATTATCACTTATATGCAGTCGCTTATCCAACAGGTTGGGCCCTTCACACCACCAAGTAGCCCAATCAGTCCAATCACTAATTTATCTGTATTGGCTACCTTCATTATCATTGCGTATTTATCCAGACATCACGGACTAAAGATTGCGCTGGGCAGCGCTATTGCTGGCACTATATCAGCACCAATGATATTCGAGCTGCCGTATGACCTGGTTGTTATGTGGAGACTATACCCTCCTATATCTACACAACTCACCATGCTTTTTTTCCTTCCTTTATTTCTTATCGAGATTTCGAGTTTCTCACTACTAACAATGTCACCGTTGACTAAAATATCAAAGTACACCTTGTTCACTCTGGCGGCAATGTTTTTTGTGTTTTCAATTTGGGCGTTGTTTGGCTTCTCATATCCTTCTTCCCCAATTCCATTTGCCCTTAACGCAGCGTCAAAGGTTCTGTGTTTCATGACAGCCATCACTCTTTTTCTGCCACAAACAAAAATAACTACAAAAGAAAATGAGTGAATCATGAAAACTGCGGTTTCAAAAACATCATCCTGCATAAGGCCGCCTAACACCGCGTGCACCGGACAAGTGCGGGGCTTTGCCCGCACTTTCGGGGAGTCTGCCCCAATGGCGGATTCGACGTCTGGTGGCTTTTTCTGCCAAGTCCCGCGCTTGCCGGTAACGCCTGCCGTTGGGCGTCGGCAGAGGAGACACTAACATGAGGCAATTTAGCATCCCACCGGATTCGACATTCACTACACAGGCCAGGACTCTCGGAATCGTTGTTACGTGGATGACCTTCGTCGTGAGCGAGGTCTATGCGGTCGTGTCCGGACTGGCGTATGCGTCGCAAGGGGCGGCCGTGGAGAGCGGACCCTTCCTCTCGATTATGGCTCTCCTGGTTGTCGTGATGGGACCGTTCTTGGTACTCTCGATGGTCGCAGTCCACGCCTATGCATCACCGAACAACAAACCGTACAGCCTCGCAGCCCTCGCTTTCATGATCGCTTGCGTGGCCGCCACCTCCTGCATCAACTTCTCGCTACTTTTGGTGAGCAGCCAGCCCAATCTGTTTTCGGAGTCGTGGCGCGCGCTGTTCCTTCCGTGCAAGTGGCCGGTTCCCGCGTTCGTTCTGGACAACTTCGTCTGGGATTGGTTCTTTGGGATATCGATGCTGCTGGCGGCACCGATCTTTGGCGGAAACACTCTCAAGGCTGCACTGCGCTTTGTGATGATCTTGAGCGGAGCCCTATGTCTCGCGGGATTGGTCTGGCTTGCGGTCTCGCCTGCGCAGGCCATCGTTGTCGGCATCCTCGGTTGGGGGGCAGCAGGCCCCATCGTTTTCCTCTTGCTCGCGAATATGTTTGGACGTGTTAAGGCCGAGACTAGGGAGACTCCCGCTCCCTAACAAGGCCATCGACCTGACCGCGGCGCGTGCGGGACGAACTGCTGGACAGGTGGGTACGGTGCGACTTTTGGAGCATTTTTCTGGCTTCGAGTTTTTCCTGCTCCCAGACATTGTCCACACCCTCCCACCTGCCAGTAACGCAAACCGTTGGGTAGCTTTATCAGTGATCAACAGGAGAGTGTGAAATGTGAAATCAATAACGCTCGATATACTGAAACAAATTGTTGATGCAAATGGCAAACTTGATGGCTGGAATTTCTCTCGTGTACGCGCTGGGCGTGACCCTGTCCAATGGGATTATGTTGATGTGGTACGCCAATATATAAAACCGTTGGATCGGGTGCTAGATATTGGCACAGGGGGTGGCGAAATATTCTTTTCGCTGGCATCATATTTTGGCGAAGGTGTCGGTATTGACCAAAACCCAGCAATGATCGAGACAGCCCGACGGAATCAATCCGCCCTGTCGATTAATAATATTTCCCTGATGAGAATGGATGGAAGTGATTTGCGATTTGATGCAGATGAGTTTGATGTTGTCTTGCTCCGACACTTAAGAGTGTATGTCAGTGAAATTGTACGGGTGCTTCATCAAGGCGGTTATTTCATCGCCCAAATCGTAGGGCAACGTAGTTCTCTAAACATTCTCAATGCTTTCGGGTGGAAGCCGAGCAGTTTCGGGGCAGATTGGTGGCAACCGGTTACCGATTTGGCTGACCAGTTTAGGTTACTCGGTTGTCAGATTATTACCCAGGCAGAATACGATGTGCCGTATTGGTTTCACGATCTGGAGTCTTTCATGTTTTGGCTCATGTCTGTGCCCTGGCCGGAAGATATTGAGCTACAAAAACATTGGCAAAATATCAACCAAATTCTGGAAACATCTCAGACCGAACGAGGGATTGAAACTAATGAGCATCGAGGTTTGTTGATTGTTCAGAAACTGTGAAATAGATAGTCGATATGAAAGTCAAGAAGCCAACCAACATCGGCTCCAGTCGGACAGCGGTTAGCTTGGTGTTCGATTTCGGCACTTTCCCGCAAGTGCTTCACGACCTGGTGGGTATCTCGCCCTGGCTCTTTTCTTTTCTCTGTGTCCTATGTGTCTTCACCCCTACAGGCACTCTTCAGTGCACACCCCTGCGGGTGCACTGCCGAGTGCCCGAAGGGGTGTGCACTGAAGAGTGAGCAGTGGATTTCTTTCTTATACTTTCTTTTCTCTTCTCTGTGTCTCCACCCCTACGGGTGCGCTGAAGAGCGTGCGGTGAGTTTCTTTCCTAAAGCCATCAACAGGAAAAGGCGCGACTTCAACCACTTATCAAGGCGCGAGGCGGCTTTTTCATCCTGGGGAGCGTAGGTCACATCGCCCAGGATCAGGTACAGCACTCGCTCAACCCCATGCGGGATGATATCACCGGCCATACCGTAGCCAATGCAATCGTAACCGACCAGGAAAAGGTTCTCGATGGGCGATTTGGGGTCCAGCCGCTCAGCCCCGCTCTGGCCTTTGCGATGCGCCATTTCGGCCGTCCAGGCGCCGCTGAAGAACATAGGGAACTGCAGGTCGACCACCTCGTCATATTCGGGGAAAATGTCGCGTAGTTGGGCCAGCACCAGCTCCAACTCTTTGCGCCGGTCGTAAGGCGGTTTCATTACCCAGAAAACGTCCAGCATATGCATGCCCTGCGGCGCCAGGCCAGGATCGAAAAACGTGGGAGCGTAGCAGTTCAGCGTGCGCTCCCAACCCATACTATGTAATAAAGAGTGCTCTTTGTCCAGCAGGTCTTTTTTAGTGCCCAGGATCATAGCCGCCACGTCCGCCGGTACAGCCGAGCGAAGGCGGGCCAGATAGTCCGCCGGCAGGTTCTCTTCTCCGACCAGCCTGACCAGGCGGTTCAGCCCGGCGTTGTGGATGATGATCCCGGCTTTGAGCACGCGCCCGTCCGCCAGCCTGACTCCCACCGCCTGGCCTTTTTCCACTAAGATGGCGTCCACGCGCGTGCGCAAAGCGATCTCCCCACCGTGTTGGAGCACTACCTGCTCGACCCCGGCGACAATCGCCGCCGTTCCGCCAATGGCGGTGCCCCAATCTTTCATCTGTTCGATGGAATCGACGATGGCTCGTTTGGTCTCAATCGCCGGAAAATTATCCACCGTTTGCGAAGCAAAACAATGCGTGATGATCGTCTCAACGTAGCGCATGTACTCATCGTTGCCGGGGAAATAGGTTTCCACATATTCACGGGTGGTCATTTCAGGCGGATAGATTTTTGCTGGGTCGTACATATCGGCAATCCACCGGTAAACGCGTGCCATGCCCGGGTCGCCGCCCACCAAAGTGGCCTGGGCCTGGTCCAAAGAGGTGAAGCGCCGCCCATCTTTGGTTACCACCCAGTGCTCGCCGCGCGATTTGACATCATGTATAGTAATCCATTGGATATCCGCTCCCAGGCGCGTGCATAGCTTGCCGATGCGACTTTTCGGGCCAGGGCAGGTCCAGGCAGCCGTGCTGATGGCGTAGCCGCGGTGCATCAGGTGGGTATATTTCCCGCCAACGAAGGCTAACTGCTCCAGGACGAGTACCTTCTTGCCGCCTTTAGCCAGCCCGGCGGCAGTCATCAACCCGCCAATACCGGCGCCAATAACGATGACATCGTAGGTTTCTTGCAACGCCGCCGGGGCGGCCTGCAGCGTGGGATCGGAAAACACATTATTGGGACATATATACAGGCAGTCCCCACAACGAATGCACTTTTTCTCATCGATGCGCGGCCAGGCAGTCGCCTCAATTTCCAACTGGATGGCGAACGATGGGCATTCCGCCACGCAGTATCCACAACCTGTACAACGTAGATTTTCAGTTTTGATTGGCATGCGGCATCCTATGATTCAGAGAGGTAAGACGGTTCAACGGCTGGTCTTTACCGGTCGTTTTTCAATCTCGCCATCCAGCCATCCGGCGCCCAACAGGGTCGATAAACCGCGCTGGATAAGGTTCACGTTGGTCAAAGCAATCACGATGAACGGGCCCATCGCCAGCAGCCCGATCAGTGCTACCTCAGGCCGCTTCAAAACGGTCAACGTGACCCCAAACGAAGTTAAAAAGAGGGCCGAATACAGCATCAGCGGCCCGTAGATCGAAAGGTTTAACGAACGGCGCAGGATTGGTTCCCCGTCGACCACCAGCCGGTAAATCATGTTAATCACAAACGCCACCCCTAGCCAGCCCAGGAAGTTCTGGATGGGCACCCCATTGGCCAAGTAGGGCAGATAATTGCCCCCATGTTCCCACACCCACCAACCCTGGCTGACCGCGATCGGGTCAATCATCATATCCCAGGCGGTCGTCGCCAGGGCGCCAGCAACTGCCATCCATAGGTAGGAAGGGAAGCGTTTCAACCAGGAATCGGCATGGTCGACCAGCAGTGGCGCCAGGATATCCGTGATGGAAAAGGAAGCGTACACGATCGGTTCCCAGGCCAGCGCCGCCAGGAATGGCACGCCAAATAACTGCACGCCTAAAGCAGGCGTATAGTAGTAATTTCCAAAAATTAGCCCAAAATTGACCCCCAGGGCTTCGGCGGTAAAAGCGACCAGGAAGGAGACCAAGAACATGCCCAGACTGCGCCTCCAGCCCTTGGTCAGGATCGAATGCCAGACGACGAACACCAGCAGCACTCCAATAAAGCCGATCAGAAAATTCACACTAAAAGGGATATGCAGGTTGAACAAAGCATTGGCCGTTATCAAGCACATCGAGAGAAGCGTAACGGTTGCCAGGAAAATAAACGATACACTATCTTTGTGGTTGTGATTCACGTTCAACCTCCCCGCAGCGATTGCGCCAGGATGACAGGTAATTTCTGAACCAGGGTCTGGTTCGCCTGTCGAAAAGTTATGTCGCCGCGGATAATACCGAAAACAATCTGCTGCATTAATTGGCTCTTGCTGGTCAACTGCGAGCCGAGGCGCGGAAACTGGTAAATAAGGCGAGCCAACCGCCGCGCATGGCTGAGCTGGCCGACGATTTCCAGGTTGATGCGGTTGGTGTAGCTGCTAAGATCGGTCAGATTACCCTTCAAGAAGCGGATAATTTCCTCGGCAGCAATCCTGGCGCTCCGAATGGCATAGCAAATGCCTTCTCCCAGCCAGGGATCGGCCAGGTTGGCGGCATCTCCCAAGAGCAAAATACGTCCCTTGTTCAAAGGAGAAAAAAGCCCTCCCAGGGGGATAAGCTGACCGCGCAGGCTGAGCGTCTTTCCCTCTTGCAGCACCGGCTGGCTGGCAATGAAGCGCGACAGGGTATCCTTCATACCAATCCCTTTGCCGGGATAAGCGCGAAAAATCCCTACCGAAAGATGATCGCTCTTGGGGAAAATCCAACCGTAGCCATGCGGAAGCGCCCCAAAGTCGAAGGTGGCAAAATTGCCCTGGGTTTCAATGTCTACCACCGGCACGCTGACTTCCGCTTCCAGCGCCAGGCCAACCTGGCGGTGCAGCAGCAGCCCGGCCAGCGAGGCGATAACACTGTTGACGCCGTCCGCCCCGGCCAGCAGGCTGGCGCGGAAAGCGCCCCGCGTGGTGCGTACCAGGATGCAGTGCGGCTCCTCTTCAACGCCGATCACCTGCACTCCGTCCAGGAGCTGTACCCCGGCAATGACTGCCTGCTGTACCAGGAAATGATCGAATCGATCGCGCATGACCAGCCAGGCGAAGGGCTGCTCGACTTCTGTCCTCAACCACTGCTGCCCGTGGAAGGTGACGATCCCGCCCGCTGCTTCGACCTCCACGGTAGGGCGGACGTCAAAAGGCAGGTCGCGAATGGCTTTATACGTCAACCCTCCTCCGCAAGTTTTATACCTGGGAAGGTTGGCTTTTTCCAGTAGCAGCACCCTCAGGTCGCACTTGCCTAAAAGGTATGCCAGTATCGACCCTGCCGGTCCGGCTCCCACCACAATCGCATCGTAGATCAACACTACCTCACCATGCGCGAGATGCTTCTATTTTATGTCATCCTGGCAAAAATAGCATAGAAACAAGGTCTTTTTCGTTCATCAATTCGGGTGATTAACGTCATTACTTTGATGACCTTTTCCACTACAAAGAGGAGAGTGGTTTCGTTATCATATCTAAAATGTTCATACAGGAACTAAGTCAGGTGCCCATTTTCCGCGGGTTAGGCGAGATGCAGCTAGAATTTCTCGATCCATTTGTTGAACTTTGCCATTTCTCAAAAAGCCAGGTGATCTTCGACCAGGGTCAGGCTGCTACATATATGTACATTTTGAGGCAGGGTCAGGTTATAATACAGTTTAAGCCTTACGACGCTCCCCTGCTGACCGTGACGCACGTCGCCTCCGGCGGCGTTTTTGGCTGGTCGGCTGCCCTGGGCCGGGTGGAATACACTTCCGCCGCCATTGCTGCCGTGGAGAGCGACGCCTATCAACTGCGTGGCGAGGGCCTTTCTCGTATCTGTGACCAGTATCCTGAAACAGGAGTGGTCATCTTGGGACGCCTGGCAAGTGTGATCGCCGAACGACTGCAAAGTACGCACGCCCAGATCCTCACGATGCTCAGCCAGGGATTGTACGGAGAAGTTGAGAAGAGGAACAGCGCAAATGGAAAATAATAACCTGGAATTTTCAGTCCAAGAGCAGATGAAGGGGCTGATCGAGCAACTGGATGCTTATATTAACACCTACCACGGGGGG
>Ga0315282_10013128_pt1 | contig 12534 bp, 11 predicted proteins | sample YL17G07_20_MG_FD_203693 | JGI IMG/M metagenome (GOLD analysis project Ga0315282, IMG submission 203693) | Sediment microbial communities from Yellowstone Lake, YNP, Wyoming, USA - YL17G07_20 | ecosystem: Environmental > Aquatic > Freshwater > Lake > Sediment | place: USA: Wyoming | collected... | reverse complement strand
CTTACGGTAAAACCCTTCGCGATCGCGGAGAAACGGATCCAAAGCTCACAAAAGAAGCTTATCAGAAACGTCATGAAAGAAGTCATCGCCAAAGAAGGCAAAGCGAAAACCCTCAACGCATTCGTCAGGGACTGTATCGACGGGAAAATCGGAAGCGAGATCTACAAAAACTGCAAGGTGTACTACCCGGTGAAACGCATCGAGGTGAACAAAACACAGATCAGACGACTCCCGACCATCATTATCGAGGATGAAAAACCAGCGGAAAAAACAGAAGAAATACCAGCGGCACCAACAGAAGAACCAGTAAAAGAAGAATCTGAAGTACCCGCGGAAGAAGAACTTACCCCCGGAAAACCCGCTGAAGAAGAAATAATCCCGGAGAAACCAGCGGAAGAAGAAATATCAGCAGAAGAACGAGAAACGCCAGCTGAAGAGGAACTCATCCCAGAAGAAGCAGTGAAACCCAAGAAGAAAGCACCCAAAACCAAGGCAAAAACCGCGACAAAAAAGAAAACAGCCAGAAAAAAGACGACGAAGAAACCAAAAGAAGAAACATCTGAATAAAGCGATACAACCACTGGTGCATACTTTTATATATTTTTCCTATATATTTTATTCTCGTATGAGAGGATACTACCGAATACTCACAGTTTTTTTACTTGCCATTTTTCTCGCATCCATAGTACGTATCCCAATAGGGGAATCCTGTAAGGACATCATCGCAACACCACAGGCAACCGGCGTAGACTACAGCCTGCTTCTCAAAGTCCGCGACCCCAGCAGACCAGGCCTGCAAGTACTCACCTGCGTACCCAGAGGAACCACGTACACTTACCACCACCCCTGGACAGGACAACAATGGGATTTTACGGTTGCCCATACGTTTTTCGGTGTCGCGACCAAAGGAGATACACTCCCCAGCATCGTTAAAGCAGGCATGGTCCTTACCGATGCGGGTCTTGCCTTCGGTGACGCAGACACACCTTCTAACTGGATTAACCCGACGAAAAACGCCTGGGATGACTTCGACTGGATCAGGTATGCCTGTCAAACCGCGGACAATGAACAACAGGCGATAACGTTTCTCACCACTGATGTGATCGACAAACTGCATGCCACCGGTGTCTCTGAGAACCTATTTCTCGTCGGCCCGACACAATCAGCGGTCATCGAAGCGGACGCTGTCCATTACATCACTTCCACCGTCGAAAATGTCTGGGTCATGTCCAACTACCCTATTAACCTCTGGAAAACAGAGGTCCTCAAGTCGCGGCAGGTCGCCCGTGCTTTTAATACCACAAAAGAAACATGGGCACGACAAGGCAGCATCGTTCACCTTGGCTCCACCTGCGGAGTGAAAATCCTAAAAATCACAAACTCCTCACTCACGATGAAACCGGTCCCTTCGATTATTTTCCGGCTCGTTGGGCAAGGAAACCCGGTTACGTGCACCCTCGGACAACGTGCAACAGTCGGACCCTATAGCGTCATCCTCCAAGACATCCAGGTACACAAGGTAAAGCTGTCGGTACAAACAGCAGTGCACGCCTGGGAACAGGAACTCCTCAGCTACATACAACCCGCTATCGGCCACATCACCATACAAGATATGATCATCTGGTCACGGCTTCACGCAACCGACCTTGACGGCCTGCGTCCCGTGTGCGATGACACAGTTCCATATGAGGCGGCCATGGTCTTTAAAGTACCACAAGAGCACGCAGACTTACTTAGTAGCGGTTGGTTCTCAGCGAACCATGCGTGCTCCTCCATTTATGTTCCTGTCCACATCTGCGATAATGACATCTATGACCCGTACCAAACCGGGGACGCCGCGCAACTCTCACTCGATCTTCTGAAAAAATATGGACATAGCGCACTCATCCCGTCGTGCGAGAACGTTGAAGAAGTCTTTCTTGCTGAAAACAACATAAGCGAAACAATCGCCCATGCCTTCATCCATAACGAGATCAACATCACTCTCTTTATGACAGTCATCGACCGAGGCATGCAAGAACAGGCGTATCTCACTGAACAACTTTGGCTTGGGGAATCAAACGCCACACGAGATATCATCGACACCATATGGAAGGACAACTATTCTACATCGCTTGACATGATGGGAAACGTCGCAAGCATCCTCCAAACCATGAGTGGAACGACTCCGACAGTCACCCAACTAGAGGACATCGCACTCAGCATCTGCAAAACCAGGATCGATCAGGCAACCATCCTTGGAATGAACTGTACTGAGGAAAACCAAGAGTATTCCATCGCCAAGCACGAGTTTGCAGCGGGAGAAACCATAAACGGGTTCATCCACATCCAGCATATTTTTCACTCAACAACCCACTGATCGGGCTACTCGAATATACCTCAAATTTTTCGACGCATCCAAAACATTAAAAAAACATCTGAGTTAGTGACATGGGGATTTTCAGTGACAAATGAAAGAAAGATTGTCATCGTGGGAGGCGGCGCTGGCGGTGGAACAACCGCACAATTCGCACGAAAAACAGACCGAGCAGCACAAATCACCATATTTGAAAAAGGCAAATACCCCCAACACTCAAAATGCGGGCTGCCGTACGCGATCGCGGGAACAGTCCCGGATTTTCTCAATCTTATTGAATTCTCGGAGGAATACTTCAAGAAGGAACGCATCGAATTATTTCTTGAAGCCACCGTTGAAGACGTCAACCTTAAGAATCAGACGGTCACTGCAAAGAGAGGAACAGAACGAATCGAACGAAAGTTTGATAGTCTTGTGTTAGCAACTGGGGCAAACCCAGGGATACCTCCAATACAAAACATCCAAAAAAATAACAAACTGCTTACCGGCGTTCATGTCCTGCGAACCATCGATGACGGAAGAGCAATCCTTTCGAATATAAAAAAGGGGAAAAAAGCAACAATCATTGGAGCGGGACTCATCGGTCTTGAAATGGCAGACACCCTTCACAAGAAAGGCATGACCGTCACAATTGTCGAAGCACTCCCGAGCATCCTAGCAAATACCTTGGATGATGACATGAGCGAACTAGTTCTCGAGTCCGTAAAAGCAAATGCTACAATCTACACGAACCATCTTGCTGCCCAAGTGAAAGAAAAACAAGGAACCGTGACACATCTCATGATAAAAAATCGGGAAACCAATGAAGAAACAACAATTGAAACCGACCTTCTCGTGATTGCCACAGGGACAAAACCAGAGACCACCCTTGCAAAACATATCGGCTGTGCTCTCGGGAAAACCGGGGGAATCCTTGTGAACGAAAAATCAGAGACCTCAGTGAAAAACGTGTACGCGGTCGGCGATTGTTCCGAGTACAAAGATTTTGTGACGAGCGAGCCGATCTGCGTTGGTCTTGGCAGCATCGCGGTACGACAAGGAATCGCAGCTGGAACCAACGCAGCAGGGGGAACCTACACCCTCCCCAAAGGTTTCCTCATGACACGGACATCAGAATTTTTCGGGGTGGAAATCGCTGCAGTTGGGCCAATCCATGCCTCGCTTCAACACGAAGCAATCATCACTGGTAAATATAAAGGATCATCACTCCCTGATTATTTTCCGGGAGGCCGCCCTATTACGATGAAGATTCATGTGGATGAACACACGGGAAAAATCCTTGCAGCCCAGGCGGTAGGGAGTAACGCGGCGCAACGAACGAACGTGTACGCCTGCGCGGTCCTCAACGAGCTTACTTTCGATGAGTTGAAAAAAATGGAGACAACCTACGCGCCTCCCATCGCACCAACACTCGATACGCTCACCTTGGTGTGCGATGTTGTTGCCCTCAAACTTGCAAGAAAAAAACGAGAACCATGAACATACTACATCTAGCTGACACGCACCTTGGTTACTCTGCCTATCGAAAAGCAACAGAGGACGGGGTCAATCAACGTGAAATCGATGTGTACAACGCGTTACGCCACATTATTGATTATGCGATACAAACAAAACCTGACCTTGTGCTGCACGCCGGGGACCTGTTTGATTCAGTCCGGCCAACCAATCGGGCCATCACGGTAGCGATCCAGCAGATCCTTCGCCTCTCCAAAGAACACATCCCGTTTGTGGTTATCTCCGGGAACCATGAGACACCAAAGCTTAAGGAAACAGGGAACATTTTCTCAATTTTTGAGCATATCAAAGACGTCTATCCGATCCACGACAATCGGTATGAGAAACTGGAATTCAAGGGAGGGGACGAAACGCTCACGCTCCATGCAGTCCCCCACTGCCAAACCCCAAAGGAATTTGACCTAAACCTACAAAAAATAGCAGTGAACAAGAAATCGGATTACAACGTCCTGCTTGCACATGGCGCGGTCGCAGGAATCAAGGAATTCAAGATGAACGAGTTTAACGAACTGTTCATCCCGGTGAAAAGCCTTAAGGATGAGTTCGATTACATCGCACTCGGTCATTATCATACCTACACAAAACTCCAGGAGAATGCATTTTATGCTGGATCAACTGAACATCTCACCTTTACCGAGGCGGCTGACCAGAAAGGATGCGTCGAAGTCACCCTTGGAAAAACACCCAAACATCGATTTATCCCAATGCGGATACGAGCCATGATTGATTTCCCGCCACTTGACTGTTCGACCCTTACCGCTGACCAAGTGATCAGAAAAACAAAAGAGTTGGTGTGCTCCCTTAATCCGACTGACAAGATCATACGACTCCGCCTTGAGAACATCCCAACAGCGGTACAACACGGCATCGATTTTCATCAAATTAACAATCTGTGTAAAACCGCGGTACATTTCGAGGTGAAAACCTCCACCGCAAAAACAACAGACACGCTGGTAAGCGATGGCGTACAGATGAAATCACTCGCTGATGAATTTAAGAAATTCCTCAGTACTCAACAATTCCCTGAAAAAGACGTCCTGTACAAACTCGGGCTTGAATATATCAACAAGATTGTAGAACAAGATGACATGCCATGATACTCAAATCCCTGCATCTGAAAAACTTCCGAAAATTCAAAGACGCGTATATCGAATTTCCAGATGGCGTCACCGGTGTCATCGGATTGAACGGTGTCGGAAAATCGACGCTTTTTGAGGCACTCGCCTGGGTTTTGTACGGACCGGTCTCTGCACGAACAAGCATCGATCAAATCAAGCGAGACGGTGCTGACCCGTCAGACCCGTGTCGGGTCGAAGCGGAGTTCATCTTCGAAGATGATACCTATCGTGTTGTCCGAGAAATGAGCGGAAAAAACCTTCAAGCCTCGGGCACCGCAACCGTAAACGGAAAAATCGCGGCCACTGGTGCAGAACCCCTGAGTAAATTCATCCAAAGAAAACTCGGGATGGACTGGAAATCCTTCTACACCTCTATTTTCGCGAAACAAAAAGAACTCAACGCACTCTCAACCATGAACCCAAGTGAACGGCGACAGCTGATACTGCGGATGCTTGGGATCAACGCGGTTGACGACATCATCCAGGAGATCAGAACTGACGCGAGAGACAAGAAAAGCACTGTCGAGAAACTCCAAGCTGATCTTGTCGACGACGCTGGTGAAAGCAAAAAAGAAACATATCAACGCGAACGACAAAGACTTGAAAAACAACAAAAAGAACTCTCGCTCCGAATCGAAGGGCAAAGGAAACAACTCCGAAAAAAAGACGAGGAACTCAAAAAAATAAAGAAGGGATGCGACATAAAAAAAACAGGGTATGAGACCGTCTGCAAAATAAAAGAACAACTTGAAGAAAAAAAGAGCAGGTTTGAAAAAAGACAGCGACTGGAACAGGATGTTACAACCAAGGAGGCAACCCTAAAACAACGAGTGGAAGCCATGAAGAAACAACAGGAGAAATTAGCGGTGTTTAAAAACCTGGGAAAAGACCTCAGGATACTCGAGCAGCAGCAACAGAAGAACACCGAAGCCCTGGAGACCATTGTGAAAAAACGAGAGCAACTCATCATGACAATCAATCGATTCAAGGATGAAATCAACGAAATCACAAAAAAGAAAAATCATATTGAAAAAATGGGGCCGCAGGCAAAATGTCCTACGTGCGAACGTGTCCTTGGACAACAACATAGCACTCTTTTAAAAACCTATAACGAGGAAATAACCAAACAGTCGTCTCAGATGAAGCACCTCCTTGGGGACGTAAAAACCATTGAGACTGATTCTGAACGGCTATCTCGGGAGAAACAGGCATTGCAGAAAAAAGCGTTGTTCCTGCGCAACCAAGAGGTTGAACGAGAACGACTGCAGGTTGCGTTAACTCATGCAGCACGTGAAATTGAACGGGAGCAACGAGAGCTTGAAGGCAAGAAAAAAGAATTAAAAACAATCGGTTCGGTTGTCTTTGATGATAACCAATATGATAGGATTCGTACTAAAATGATCGACGCCTATAAGATCTACCAAATCGCCCTGCAAATACTCGACGACGTCAAAGAAAAATATCAGGACCTCGTGGTTGAGCAGAAAGAACAAGAGGGAAACAAAAACCTTCTGACACAACAAATAAAACAGTATGAGAAAAACATTCAGGAACAAGAAAAAATTACCAGGAGGCTCGAAAGCGAACGAAAAGATGCACAACGCCTTGGCATGCTTTCTGAGGTCATGGACTCGTATCGAACGTATCTTATTTCCCAGATACGGCCAGCCCTCTCCCAGCATGCATCTGAGTTGTTCAACGAGCTAACGGACGGTAAATATTCAGAAATCGAACTTGATGAAGACTACAACCTCTTACTGTATGACCGGGGATCGCCTTACAGTATCGAACGGTTTTCAGGCGGCGAGGAAGACCTGGCGAACCTCTGCATGAGGCTAGCGATCTCTGAGATCATCACGGAGCGAGCAGGAAGCGTGTTTAACTTTATCATCCTTGATGAAATCTTCGGGTCGCAGGACAATATACGGAAACAGAACATTATCAAGGCGCTCAACGGGTTCTCCTCGAAATTCAGACAAATATTTCTCATCACTCATGTGGACGACATCAAACACTTCACGGAACATACCATCGACGTCTCAGAGGATGATAGTGGCATAAGTACGCTACAAATAAAGTAAAAAAAAAAGAAAACGGAATGAATTGTTTTATTTCCTAAACCGGAGCCTGCGTTTTGGTTTTTCTTCAGTCTCATGGCGCGGATCAAGCGATGGCGGTATCTCGATTTCTTCATCGACCATGGATGTTTGGGGGGGAGCACTGCGGTGTTTCAGATGCTCCACGGAGGTGAATAGTTTCGTGAAGAGTTCTTCGTTTGTGTCAAACCAGGTTTGCCATTCTCGGAGTTCCTCTATTAAGGTCTTGTTTTCCGCCTCAGTTTCTTCATAGAGCCGGAACAGCTTTGTCAGCCGTTCTTTCTCTTTTTCATATTCAGCGGATACTTCCTCAAACCGGGTCTTGAATCCGGCGAATCGCTCAAACCCTCGGAGTTCCTCGACCTGTTTCTCCAGCGACCTCACCAGATTATCTTTTACCGCGAACTCACTGCGCATCTGCTCTATATTTCCTTCCAGTTGTGTCCTGATATTATCTGATTTCATAACCTGGCCGCGTAATTCTTCCACTTGCTGATTGTCCTGTTCCTTTTCATCAAGTTTTTGTGTAAGAGTGCGGATCCGTGCGGTCGCATCTCGTTCGAATGTCATCTTGGATTGTTCTGCGTCGCGTAATCTCTCCTCAAGCTCTGCTGCCTGTCGTTCCGTCATCGATAAGGACTCTTCCTGGTTTTTATACGCATCCCAGAGTTTTACCAGGCGATCTTTTTCTTTCTCAAGCTCTTGATTGTACCGGCGAGCTCCCTCCATCGCTTCCTCGCGGCGTTGCTCTGAATCAGAGAGACGTTCTTCAAAGGTGCGAATCATCGTATCCATTTTGTTTAAACCGTCTAAATTCAGCATACTTTGGATCTTTCCAAGGTCTTCCATGCCCTTCGAAAATGAGCTTTTGATAGAATCAAGTTCATTTGATGCTTGTTGTAATCGCTCCATAAAGGAATCACGTGATCCCTTCGTCCTCACATCACCTACATTCTCTTCAGTCATGAGTCATGCCTTCCCATTCTCTTTTCTAAGTAGAACGAGAATAAGGTTGTAGCTATTTAAGGGTTGTTATTTTTATCCGTTATCGCCCGTTCAAAATACTTTTTTTTATCGCCCTGCCATGCTCAGCCGCTAAACTAATAAACTCTATTTCACATACTACTTCTTGCACTACAACATTTGAATTGGAGGAACAACGGGATGGGACTATTCGAAAGAATTAGAGGCAGTACGTTTTCAACAATGATTCAGAAGATTTTTGGGAAAAAACACGCAAAAATAGGAATCTATGGCCCACCGAACGTGGGAAAGACCACGCTTGCAAATCGGATATTGCGCGATTGGACTGGGGATATCATGGGCAGCGTCTCTGAGATTCCGCATGAGACGCGTCGCGCGAAATGGAAGACGAACATCCGGATTGACAATGGTGGAACTTCTCTGGTGATGGACCTGGTTGACACCCCGGGGATTGCGACAAAAATTGATTATAAGGAATTCATGAATACCTACGGAATGACCAAAGATGACTCCAGGGTGCGTGCGAAAGAAGCAACCGAGGGTGTAATCGAGGCGATCCGCTGGCTGGATGACATTGACGGTGTGGTTCTTGTCATGGATGCGACTCAAGATCCTTTTACGCAGGTAAATGTAACAATTATCGGGAACCTTGAGGCGCGGAACCTGCCGATTCTTATCGCTGCGAATAAAATTGATGCGGAGGACGCAAGCCCGGCAACGTTAAAATCCGCGTTCCCCCAGCATCCGGTGGTCCCCATTAGTGCGTTAACCGGCTATAACACAGAAAATCTGTACACGTTAATGGTGAAAGAGTTTGGGAAGAGACGACGGAAAAAGAGGAGATAGACGCCATGACGAAGAAAGACACCGGGATATCGTTTAACCTGATATCCCGCCAGAAATTCGAAAAGCTGTCGTCCTCGGAAAAACTCAAATACATTATTCAAGAGGTCAAAGAAGGGAGAATCCTTGTCCTTGAACACGGGCTCACTGCAACCGAGCAAGCGAAACTCATCGAACACACTATGAAAGAAATCAACCATGATACCTTCATTGGTATTGAGATCAGCGGGTATGAAAATGAAAAAGTCGGGTTTTTTCAACGCGTGTTTGGTGTCCAAAACAAACCAAGGATGACGGTGATTGGTCCGGCGCATCTTCTCCGGATGGTCCATAAGGATAATGATATGATTCAGACCACGATTATTCCTGGGAAAGGAGTAGGTTAATGCCGCATCAGTGTCTTAAATGTGGACATGTGTTTGAGGAGGGATCCTCACAGTTATTGAAAGGGTGCCCTGGGTGTGGCGGGAACAGATTTTTCTTTACGAAACAGCCGTTAAATGCAGAGGAACGAGAAATCATCAGTAAAGAAGTGAGTCAGGATATCACGACACGGATCATGGAGCTTGCTGTTGAAAAAAACAAAGAGACGATGAAAAGCTCTGAGACGTGGATAACGATCAAACCAAAAGATCTCCGTAACATGATCAAGGACCGCATCGAGCAGGAAAAACAAACCGAAGAGCTACCACTCGGTGAACCAATCAGTGAAGAGCAACGTAAATCGATCATTGAAAAAATCAAAGCAGAGGTTGACCATTCAGATACCCCAGAGACCATTGGAGTGGAACAACCAGGGAAGTACCACATCGACCTGAAGGGGCTTCTGGAGAAAGAACCGATCGTGATCCAAAAAGACGGGACGTACACGATTCATCTTCCATCGGTGTTTAAAGTGCTTGATGAAAAGAGACAGAAGAAGCGATAGACAAATATTTTTATGGGGGTTTCTGGGAGGAGCGCACCATTACCTTTTTATTGGATTCGATGATACAGCCTTTTGTGGTTTCTATGAAATGGTACGACGAGATTGAATACATCAGAAAACAGGCGATGAACAACAACGAGTTTTTCGCAAATTCACTGCCAATGATCGCCAGCGAAAACGTACTTTCTCCTCTGTGCCGTGAGATGCTGCTGACCGATTTCCATGGGAGGTACGCGGAAGGCACACCTGGAAACCGGTACTATGAAGGTTGCAAATATTTTGATCTTGTCGAAGAGAAAGCAATGGAGCTTGCACGGAAACTCTTCCGTTGCAGCTATGCGGACGTCCGGCCGACCGCAGGAACCACCGCGAATATGGCGGTGCTAAAAGCCTTGATAAAACCTGGGGAGACCGCAATCGTTCTTGATACCGCGAACGGCGCACATATCTCTTTTGGGAAATATGGCGCTGCTGGTGTCCGAGGCATTAACCTCGTCTCATTTCCTTTCAGCAATGAAAAGATGAATATCGATGTGGATAACGCCGTGAAACTCATTAAACAAATCAAACCGAAACTTGCGTTGACAGGACAGTCCGTGTTTTTATTTCCGACACCGTTAAAACCAATCGCGGAGGCAGCGCACGAGGTCGGAGCGTACGTGATTTATGATGCAGCGCACGTGCTTGGTCTCATCGGGGGAAACCGATTCCAGGACCCGTTGCGAGAGGGTGCAGATGCGATGAATGGGAGCACCCATAAGACACTACCAGGGCCGCAAGGAGGCATGATTCTTTCGAATCATAAAGGCGAGAGTGAGGACGATAAGGCGTTCCTCCGGAAACTTGGATTTGGGGTGTTCCCTGGCGTGACATCGTCGTATCACTTGCATCACGTCGCAGCAAAAGCAATCGCGTACGCTGAGCACCTGGAATTCGGAGCAGCGTATGCTGATCAGATAATCAAAAACGCAAAACGACTCGCCCATGCGTTACACGACCGGGGCTTTAGGGTCTTCGGGGAGAGCCTCGGGTTCACTGAATCACATCAGGTGCTCGTTGATATCGGACCGGGAAAAGGAAAAGAGGCGTCAAAGATGCTTGAGGATGCTGGGGTAGTCACGAACATGAACATGATCCCGGGTGATATCGACCCGTTAAATCCGTCTGGGTTACGACTCGGGACACCTGAACTAACGCGAATAGGGATGAAGGAGCAGGAAATGGACGAGGTGGCGACCTTCTTCCAGCGCGCACTGCTTAAAAAGGAAAACCCAAAGAAAATCCAGAAAGACGTGAAAGAATTCAGAAAAGACTTCCAAACCCTTCATTATTGTTTCAAAGAAGGATTCCGAGGGTACGACTACCACAAGTTGGTCTAACATGTGGGTCGCACTCACAGGAACACCCGGTACTGGAAAAACAACCGTTGCGACACTACTCCGAAAAAAAGGGTACACGATCGTTGACATAAACAAGCTTGCTATCAAGGAAGATTTTGTTGTTGGAACCGATAAAAAAAGACACTGCAAACTTATTGATGTTAACAACATAAATAAGTACATTCAGAAAAACTTCAAACGAAAGGACCTTGTTTTTTTCGAAGGCCATGTCGCACATCTTCTAAAAGCAATGGATAAAATCATTATTCTACGATGCCATCCAAAGGAACTGTATACGCATTTACTAAAAAAGAAATGGAGCCACAAAAAAATACAGGAGAACATTGAGGCGGAGATTCTTGACATCATTTTGTGCGAAGCGGTCGAACAGCATCTGAAGAAAAATATTTTCGAGATTGACACGACACGGAAAACACCAAAAAACGTTGTATCATCAATACTTGAGATCGTACAGAAAAAATTCAGACCGACAAAACCATATAGTATAGGCCAGATTGATTGGTCCGAGGAGATCCTCAAAAAATTCCCCATGTAGGAGCAACACAATGGTCCTTGATCGAACGCGAAAAAAAGTCGATCCGCTGCTTGCTTGGTTCGCTAAACGATTTTCTTTTCTGAACCCTGACACGCTCACCTGGCTTGCCCTTGTCTGTGCAATTGCTGCTGGAGTACTTTTCTATTTTTCAAACCCTACCAGCGAGCTACAGTACTATTATCTGTTACTAGCAGCGCTGTTCGTCCTTCTCAATGGACTATTTGATGCCATTGACGGAAAGGTCGCGAAACTCACCAACAAAGCATCAGCAAAAGGGGATTTTCTTGACCACGCACTCGACCGGTACGCTGACGTGTTCATGGTCGGAGGCCTTGCGTTAAGCATGTGGTGCCGTCCGAGCATCGGGTTACTCGCTATCGTTGGCATGCTTCTCACCAGCTACATGGGAACACAAGCCCAGGCGATCGGCTATACACGAGACTATTCAGGACTCCTCGGCCGAGCTGACCGACTCGCCCTCCTTATCGTGTTTCCTGTCATCCAACATGTTACACTCCCGATGTCTCTACAACTTCCCTGGGGAACGACAATCCTTGAATGGGTGCTGATCTACTTTGCGGTCGTGGGAAACATCACCGCACTCCAACGCTTTTATAGCACATTAGCATGGTTTCGTAACCGCTTTAATTAAAGTGATTATTGGCGCTGTTCCTTAAATTTGGCTTCATCCCGAAATAGATAATTAAGGAAGAAACATTCATTTTTTCACTAGATGGGATGTACAAAGAAAAGGATAAA
>Ga0315282_10013126_pt1 | contig 12535 bp, 17 predicted proteins | sample YL17G07_20_MG_FD_203693 | JGI IMG/M metagenome (GOLD analysis project Ga0315282, IMG submission 203693) | Sediment microbial communities from Yellowstone Lake, YNP, Wyoming, USA - YL17G07_20 | ecosystem: Environmental > Aquatic > Freshwater > Lake > Sediment | place: USA: Wyoming | collected... | reverse complement strand
CCCAGACGTATTTAGGCTACAAGCTATCCCAGCCTCGTTGAGCAGAGTACGAAGCCTCTTGGTCTTGAGCTCCTCGGCATATCCTAGGAAGTCGCCTCTATGGGTTTCAATTACCCGCGGAACTCGCTCGAAATCTTCGGTCATGTTAACCCCCTTCTTATAAGTCGCTCCAACGTTCCCCTACACTCACGTCGCACGGAAACGGCAGGTCGGTGTGCAGATACTTAGCAGGAAGCTCCTCCCACATTCTCTGAATCTCTTTGACGAGGCTGTCTGAACTTTTTGGAATGCGTATCAAGGCGCTGTCGTGGACCGGGACAAGGACTTCCACGCCGTACTTACCGAACTGCTTCATTGTGGCAATACAGCTCAACAAGTTGAGGTCGTTGCTCAGGCTCGAGGGTGGAAAGTTCAGAGCCTCGTTGCGTACGTGGGTACGCCGCTTTTCGTCCACCAAACCGAAGCGCCTTATGCGCCCGAAGTAATTTACAAGCTTACCCTGTACCAGGGCCTCCTGTTCGCACTTCTTCCTGTACTCGCGCACCTTAGGCATGCGGTCGAAGAACTTGGTAATAAACTGTTGGGCCTCTCTTACGGACCACACCTTGTAATCCTTTTCACCGTTTCTGCGAGCCCTCTGGCGCTCGGCGGCAGTGGCACGTCGGGCTAACCCAGGAGCCTCTGTCCCGTACATGAGGCCGAACGTCACAATCATCTTGGCAAGAAAGCGCTGCTCGTAGGTATAGTTGTCGCCGAACAGCAGCTTCGCGTACTCCCCATGAATGTCCGCATCTGGGTTCTCGACCAAGTGCTGCATGAACTCCTTATCGTCGGCCAAGAACACTTCACACCTTACTTCGCTCTGCTTACGGTCGATGTGCATGAAGAGAGTGCCGGGGTCAGCTACCCATATCTCCTTGATGAACCTCTTCCATCTGTGCTCGTCTTCTTCAGCCTTCCTAGGCATGCCCAGCATGTTTGGGTCCTGGCAGCGAAGCCGGCCAGTTTCAGCTGGGAGCTTCCAGTCTGGGTGTACTCTCAAATCGTCATAGACGTCGTCGGCTATGCCCTCTAGGTACGTGCCGTTCATCTTCGACGCATCCATGTAGGCGCGAATCATGTCGACAAGCTCGTCCCCCGCGTACTCTTCCAAGGTCTCTTTGCGAGTGTCCGGAACGCTGATACCGCGGTCACGGAGCGCTTTGAGCTTGTCCTGCCAGGAGTTAGGATTGAAAAAGGCGTTGCCTGTCAGTTCGGCCATCTGGTGCTCAAGCTCAGACATAACGGGCTGTATCCTGCCCTGTAGCTCCTTAACCTTGTACATGTCGACCCGCAGTCCTACGTACCTAGCACGCGCAAGCATATCATAGGCAGGCACCAGGATATTGTCACGGTACCAAGACAAGCCCTCCTGCTCGAGGTGGTCTCTCAGCACCTGGGACAAGTGCCACGTATGCGCAGCGTCGAGTCCGTTGTACTGAAGGAGCTTGTCCTCGGGAACGAGTCTGTAGTCGTCTTGCTTGCCGGGAACGTATTGTTTGAGGTCATACTCCCAATCAGGCGCATCCAGCCAGAATCCGGAATCGCGCTTAAGTGAGTGGACACCGTCTCTCTCGTCTAGCAAATGGGCCTCGAGCATCGCGTCACGGTCGATACGCGGTTCGATTCCGGCCTTGCGTAGGTGCTGTACATCGAACTGTCCGTTGTACCAGAGCCATGCGATGTTCGGGTCCTCGAGCAGCTGCTTGAGAAGAGCGAAGGCCTCGGGCTTCGCCGTAACGTCGTCCCACATCATCGCAATGGCTTGAGTGGGAGACCAACCTATGCTTATGCTGAGAATTTCGGCTCCGGCCCACGGCACGTACCCCGCCGACGTCTCGATGTCGCACGACATAACTGCGTGCCCGTCGCCTTGTGTCAGTTCGTACAGACGTTTCAAGTAAGCGAGGGCTTGCTCCGCGCTACGCGCCTTGTGTATGGTGCGGTCGTCGTAGCTAATAAAGTGCGTCCTGCCTGTGTCGATGAACAACTTCAGTTTCTCGAACCCAAGCTCCCAGTCCCGCCAACTTGAGCCGTGCCGACGAACGTACGAGGGATGAAACATAGGGCACACGACTCGTCCATTAGATGAGAACAAGTGCCCCTGGATTGACGTAACGCTGACGTCCGCGTTCGTGAGAGCACGGAGCGCCGTCTCGCCTAAAGGAACCGTGACCTTAGGGCTTGCAGCGGCGAGCTCTTCGATAAGTTTACGTTGGCAGTAGACAGCCTTCGACCAATCGGCGTCGTCTGGTAGTTTGTTGTCGGGAGGACGACACCGCCATATGTTGCCTATGGCATACCTCTCGATGCCCAGGTATTTCAGAGTATGCCTAAGAGCTTGCCCGGCCCACCCAACCATGGGTCTGTGCTGCTCGACCTCAACGCGCCCTGGAGCCTCACCAACGAAGAACGAGTCCAGCGAGCCTTCGGTCGCGAACTCGGTTTCAACAGGCCCCGGACACGCAAACAGACAGCACTCACTGCACTCGCTTGGTTTCATCATATACAACCTCGTACAAATACATCAACCTCGCGACGTCGGGTACGAACTCCCGTATCTTGCACCACCAGGCCTCGACGGTCCCGAAGCCACTCTCACCCACAAAATCGGTCAAGTCCTCCGGTACAGACACCCGTCGAAGCCTCTTGCGTTCACACGAGCCGACACCGTTGACGTACACAGGGCCGTCAGGGAGAAGGTACCCCCGAACAGTGTAGATTCGACCGTTAGACTTCAGGAACGACCCGAGTTCTGGAAGGAAAGCCATCCTTGGTACGTAAGTCACGTCAACTCGACCCCAACGTCAGTCAGCGCTCCCTTGATTAGCTCACGGAGCTCTTCGTCAGTGACTCCTAGGGCCTTTAGGCCGCCGCCGGTAAGCGGATTTTTGCGCCACGCCTTTATGACCCGACCACAAATCTCATCAAGACTAGCCGGAGACTTCAGCTTGCCCGAAGCTAGCTCGCTCACAGCTAACTGCTCGAGTTGCTCTCTCATGACACCCAGAAAGGCGTCCTTACTCTCACCCTTTAGTTTGTCTAGGAACTTCATCGAACCCCCTTTCCCAGCGCTTAACGGCGTAGGCTAACATATCTATTAGGCACTCTCTCTTTTCCGCCTGACTCGAACAATTGCACAATCGGTGAGCTTTTGCATGAACGTGGTCCTCGAGACCCTCGTTCCTCATTTCATCCCAGGCACTGCCCCAGGAGCTCTCACGCTCCGCCACCGTACACAGAACAGCGACGCTATACGACTTTAGTGCCTTACCGAACTCGTTACCCGTTTCACACCTCCCTCAAGCGCAGTCTCGAAGTAATAGCACGCAACGGCACAGGTACTCCTACCGAAGAGGCAGCTTCTATTATACTTAGCGCACCCAACACATATGTTGGAGCGTCCCCTCTCCTCGCTCCGCCTCTTTAGCTCCCTGATGAACTCAGTGGCGTCCACTCAGTGCTTACCCCCCTTACACACCTGAACAAAACCTTCACAGTTGCGCTTCAGCAGTTCCAAGTCGACACCGCCAACATTACTATCCACAAAACTCCTACCCCGCGGCATTTTGCTCCACTCATCGAGGCTAAGACCGTGAACGGCCAGACGGATTGGTTTAGGGGTGTCTACGCCCTGAACGAAGTCAAACAAAGCCTCTCTTGCTATGTCATCAAGCGTATCTTGCCACCATACGCCGAAGAGATGGCAAGGCTTCTTTACACGCCTACGGATTTTCTCAAGAACAACCCAACGATGCCCGAATAAGTGCCCGGTCACCTTAGGTATGCCTAAGCAGTCAATGCCGTTTCTCGGGTCATTCAGAATGCCGAAGCACTCCAGCCAATCAGCTTGGTCTACTCCCTGTACAACGGCACAGAGCTTTACTTCAGGCAGTACTCTCCTCAAGAATCGCATAGCCGGACTTCTCAGTGCGTTTTCGAGTTCGTCCAGTGTACGGTGACTGTCGAACAGGTAGTCCGGAAGAACCACGACCGAAGGCTTCGTCAACACGGCGGCTAGGACTACATCCTTCAGTGGAGCGGCCCTTCCGCCATTCTCAATCGCGCTATTGTCCAGTATGATGCAATCACCCGCTTTAGAGCGCCTTGCGTAGTGCTCTTGGTACGCACGGGAGTATATAACCTTGTGGGTCAGAATGAGATGGTAGTTGCTAAAGGGCTGTACATACTCTAACAGGCCCGTCGGACTCACTAACGCGCACCTCACCTCGGACCTCCTTTCATCACGAGACTCAGAAACTCGTTTCTCGCAGCCGGCACATCTCTGAACACTCCCTTCACCACGGACGTCACAGTTGAAGACCCCGTAGCCCTAGCACCCCTCAAGCACATACAGCCGTGCTCAGCTTCGATGACCACCATGCACCCCAACGAGTCAACCTCGCGGTAAAGCGTAGCCGCTATCTCCTCCGTAACGTCTTCCTGAATAGTGAAGCCCTTACTACACTGAGCGACTAGCCGCGCCAGCTTGCTGAGTCCCAGGACGTCTGTACCCTTGGGTATGTAGGCTATGTGAGCCCTTCCGAAGTAGAATACCATGTGGTGCTGACAGCAGCCCACAAAAGGCATATCTCGAACAATCACCATACCTTCGAACCCCTGAGTACTGAACACCTTATCGAGGTTAGCCTCCCCGTTACCCTCCACCTGCTCGATGAACATCTGTGCCACTCTACGTGGCGTATCCTTCAGCCCTTCCGACTCAACGTCCTGGCCTAAGGCCAACAACAACTCACGTACCGCATTCTCAGCTCTTTGTTTGTCCACTATTAGCCTCCCACGGATAAATTACCCAATCAGATACGCGCACCCGCGCGAAGAAGTCCGGACGCACACACGCACCCGGTACTACGTGCAGCGCGGCGGTAGTACACTTGCCCACATACGGCAATAAGGTCTTACCGCTGTCACATATGTCGTCTACGACTAGGGTGTCGGGACCAATTTCCCCCGCGTCAGTGAGCAGGGGCAAGCCCAACTGGTGGCACAGCGTAACCGCAACGATGAGACCCCCACGAGGTATTCCATACACACTCGCGGGCCTCAACCCGGCACGGACAAACTTCTCCACCAACAGCTTGATTGCCGCGTCAAAATCCGCCCACGTAAACGTCTCGGTAGACACTACACTCCTTTCCTATTACCATATACCAGTTTGTGAACCTGTAGGCTATACCTCAAATTGTTCCCCACACAGAACTCCCACACCTCTCGCAGCCATTCACGATTCCAGAATTCTGTAAGTGTATCCTGCCGCTTGTCAGCGAGGGTCATTGCCGCCGGACTCACCAGAACAGTTGGGGCACAGAGTCGGGACTTCAGTGTTTCTCGAACGAAGCCTAAGTCCTCGGCGTTGCTGACGACGAACTTAACTTGGTCCTTGCGGCGCATGCGGAACCACGCACCCACCCTACTTACTCCGCAAACGCCACTCGAAGGACACTTGATGTCAGGAACCCACGAGTCCACCAGTGAGTACCACTTGGGCGGCTCAAACGAGCCGTTGGTCTCCACCTCAATGAGATAACTGTTAAGGCGCTTCAGAGCTTTAATGAGGTGGTAAAGCTCCTCGGCGTAAAGTAACGGTTCGCCCCCCGTGATACAAATCCACCTTCTCTGGTACGGTTGCATTTTAAGGACAGTATTAGCAACTTGAACCGGAGTCATTTCCTCTCCGCCACTCGGGTCCTGTGCATAGGCGGTGTCACAATTGTGCACAACGAAGCCCGCCGCCACGAAACTCCCACTCCCCGTTCTCAAGTTGACGACGTCACATACACCCAAGGGGGAGAGCTCCTCAACTCTGACAAGTTGACGCGACGCCTCTGGGGTACGCCCAAAGCCGACCTTGCGCCCCAGGACCGGCGGACACTCTATGTAAAACCTCACAGCGTCGTAAATAAGGATGGTGTCCATCCCTTTAGCTCTGTCCACAACCCGCCGGGGGTCGAAGCCCAAGATGCGCGCGTAGCTAACAATGTCATCTGAGAGTGCCGACCCCGTCTTCTGCGAAAACCGAATACGGAGGTTCCTGCCTCGTGTCCAGTCTGGGTTCCCTTCGGCGTCAAACGCACCTGCAAGGAACCCCCTTGCGTAATCAGGAGTATCTTCCTGCCCGTACAGAAAGTTGTGGAAACGCTCGTTCTCGGACGAGCGTGTAGACTCCGCCGCATGTAACAGGTGTCCGCGTCCAGAGTCATGCAATATCTTCCGTAGGCCGAAACCGAACTCGCCTGCCCAAGTAATCGTGTTATCAATGAGTTCTTCGTCCTTTGACGCGACCTTAAACCTCAGGTAGGTCTTGCCTGTCCGTACAAACTGTGAAGTCCCGGTGAACTCGTGAAAGTTCCCGTCACCCGCAATATACCCAGCAAGCCAACCCCGTTTGTACTCACTCCTGTTGAGCGGCGGATGGCCCAGGAACTTCACCCTAACGCCTTGACTCAGTGGAGCCCAGTGACCGTCGACTAGGAAGGGATGGTCCGGCGTGCAGGCTACGCGGCCGTTTACAGCTACAACATCGCTACGCCGCGCAAATGTTTCCAGAACAGGCGTAGGCTCGAGTCGGCGATACGGACCAACAGCACCCAGTACCTCGTCGCCAACGCGAATATCCTCAATGGGCCTCTGAGTGTAGTCGGACATCAAGACAGGCGTCCCCGACACAAAGCAGTAGCTACAATGAGGCATAAGGTTGCAGCCCTGCAGCCTTATGAAGACCATAGGCACACCAGCCAAGACGCCTTCGCCTTGACACGATACAAAGACCTCAGAGACTCTCATTCCTGTTCACCTGCCTTCTGTACCTGCGACCGCGGACCCTCGCCCACTTCATCCCTCAGCACTTTGGCAATCGCATCAGCGCAGCTGAGCACTCTAGCCTCCTTTGGAAACATATTTGGGTTAGGGCACTGCAAGTCACGTAGCTCATCGATGATTTCGGACATCGGGACACTATATTTCAAGGCGAGTGTAATCAAGCGAGTAATTGCCTCAGTCTGCACCTTTGCACAACTTCCAGACTTACCAAGCGCCGCAAAAACCTCGAACACCCCTGACTCGTCGCCATTCAGTGTAACATACATGTTGCCGCAGCCGGTAGGTACCTTGACGGTCTTGCCCATAAGCCTCAGTGGTCTAACTTTCTTTTCCATCGGTCGTCTCCGCATAACTGTCGAGGGATTCGTAGAGCCTTAATCTCGACAGCCTGGGCGGCTTGGGGCTGTCGAGACGCTCCCAGATCCACTTTAACAAGTTCTCACAGGTAGGGTTCGTACAAGCAACGTCGTTCAGACACTGATGGTCCAGTCTATCAATGACTCGCTCACTCACGTACTTCTTGATGTCGGCGAAGTCCGCCACGAAGCCCGCTACCCCAGATACCGGGCCCTCGAACTCTACCTCCAAATACCACGTGTGCCCGTGCAATCTGGAACAAACCCCGTTATAATTTGGCAGGTAATGCGCCGCGTCGAACTTGAACTTTCTGCAAACCCGCATTATAGTTCCTCCTTACATAGACGATTTCGTTTCCGTCGCGGGTACGAACTGCCACAGTCGATTCCCGTATCACGATTGAACGTATCCCGCCGGCCTTGGTCAATTTGTTTACTACCAACATTGCTCATCGCCTCGAAACCCGCAGGTATCCACTAACTGTTTCCTCGACGACCTCGTCGTACACGGTAGGGTACCTCTGTTTCAGTACGTCGAACGCACAACTCCGCCTGGAACTCTCGACCATCAAGGCCTTGACTTGACCGGCAGTCAAGCCCCTCGCGCCATATTCGCTAATGACGTCGCCGAAAACGGCTCTAGCTTCCTCGATGAGCTCTTTCGCGTCGTCCTCAAGAGCCTTTCCCTTCAACCACAGCTTCTCGGCTTCCAGCAACTGCTCAGCCTCACTGAGCGCCTCGCCTTCCAGTATGCCCGCTGCAGTAGTAACTTCAGCACCAACAGGCTCACCGAAGCACAACTCGCGGTACCTGCAGTAGTGCCTTCGCCAATCGTCACACCTAAACGAAGATACCTGTCCGCGACTCGCAAAGTCGCCTACACGCTTCAGCTTCTCGACCGTTTCGTTGACAACCGAAGCATCAAGCGACACACCCTCTTCGTATAGTGCGCTGGTGTTCTTGTTCTTGACAATCACAACCATGCAGTCACTGTAGGTACGAAGCCCTTCGGAATTTAGGTACATTTGTATCTGCACGAACTTACGCGGCATTTCGGAGCGCAAGTGGTCGCGCTCGATGCGCAAGAACTGAAAGTGACTCGGGGCAGTTATCTCAAGTCCGTAATAGCGGCTCCGCAACCTGAACTTGTCGTCCGCGTAGTCAAGCACTACAGGCCCGCCACCCACGTCAAGAACACCATCAGGATGCCCAAGCACAACAATGCCGTCTTTGTCGTAGCAGTGCACTAACATCTGCCCCTCGGAGTAGGAGTGCAGGACCTTGAATCCCTTGCCACGAATCCTGTCGACAATGTCGTGTTCGTGCATCATGCCGTCGTCAAGCATGTGTCTCACACGCCCGGTAAACGGAAGCGCAGGATGACCGAGCTTCAGGTGACACAGAAAAGTCTCACACTCCCCTACCTCACTGGCCCTCCACTCCTCAGTCAGTACAGGTTCCTTGACTTCCTCAGACAGCAGTTCTTTTAGCACGCCCCTCCTCCTTTCTTGCCTTCCTGTACAACCTTACAGCATCCCGCTCAGTTTCAGCCTCCAGGAGCTCGGGGTGCTCCCGAAAGTATGCTCTTGCAGCCCTCTGTTCCCTCCTCTTTCTCTGCACCTTCACCCTCTTCAGAGCTACGTCATGGTTTTCCATCTCTGATTCCATCCCAACAGGAACAACTACAGCGACGTCACCACATTCAAGCGTAGTCCGAGCACGCCCTTCCAAAGTGTCGCGGTTCGTAACGATTATGTAAGCGTATTGGTCTGAGTACCTAACCGGGCCGCTGTCGACTAGTAACAACGCTTCTTCAAGCGTTCCGTCATCGTGTATTACCATTATTTACTAACCTCCTCCAAATACTCGAGTGCCTTCGACCACTCCTCGGGCGTCAATGCTGGGTCAGGAAAACCCGCAAGCTTGAAGCTTTCGGTACGCTCAACGCACGTACCACAACGCCCGCAAGGCCTCTCTTCCCCCAAGTAACAAGTCCATGTCAACCGAAACGGGACATTCAACCTCTTGCCAAGCCTGATTATGTCAGCCTTGGTTACATTAACAAAAGGCGCGAGTAGCCCGACCAAACCACCTGTTCCCAGCCTGACCGTCTCGGCGCAACTCTTGACGAACTCGGGACGGCAGTCGGGATAGATAGCTCTATCGTTCGAATGAGCGGCGTAAGCAACATAGCCCGCACCGACTGTTTGAGCGTATCCCGCGGCGATAGCCAAGAATATCATATTGCGATTAGGCGAAACCGTTGCAGCTTGAGACGCCGCGGAATAGTGACCTTCGGGTATGTCACCGAAACCGTGAAGCGCTGAGTGTATTAACACCTTCAACACCGACAAATCCAAGTACTTCCACCGCAACAACAAGTTGTGGTCTCGGGCCTCGCACACGTTCCGAGCCGCAACGCACTCCTTGGAATGACGCTGGCCGTAGTTAATTGTCAGCGGGTAGCACTCATACTCGCTCACGAGCGAATAAAGGAGCGTGGTTGAGTCGATTCCGCCCGACAGCAGCACTACACACCGCTTCGACGCCGGGGGCCCTGACTGCCTAACCATTACGAGGTGCTCCGCCACGGTCATACCAACCCCCCAGCGGGATTATTCTCACGAGGAACCCAGACAAACTTCACCTTACCATTCGACCTCTTGAGTACCTCATTGTGTAGGTACAGCAGCTCAGGCTTGTTAACCTTGTACTCACCGTTCAGCTGCTTGACTACCAACTGAGAGTCTGAGTACACTTCCGTTGCACCTCCAATCACGGCCTGCAGGACCGCAAGGTACTCGGCCTCGTTGTTGGTGTGAGGCTTCGTGGAACCCCGGATGATTTTGTGTCCATCCTCAAACAGGACACACAACTTAGTTGGACTCGCATCCACGTAAGCTTTTAGCATTAGCCACCTCCAGAACTCTTTTAATGTACCATAAATCCGCAAGCCTAAGAGCCTCCGGCTCCACCTCGCTGAGCAACTTTTGGATTTCCTTGACCAGCACAGCTTTCCTACGGTGCTTCGGCACTTCGTACCTCCTTCAGGAACGTATTCATTTTGGTCAACTTCTGGTAACCAGCAGGCAACGTTTTCACCATCTTATGTCTGCTCAAAAAGCGTATAATCTCACGAGCTTCCCAGGTGTCCAGACCTATCTGCTCACTCAGCTCGTACATACGGAACGGATTTCCGATTCTCTCCAGGACTCCTACAGCCTCTTCCCACCTAGGCAGCTTTCTCAACTCAGTCAGCGCTAACTCAAACTCGCCGTCGCCGAACACCGCCTCGCTCCTAGCTCGCTCACTGTAGACATCGTAGCTCATGTAAGGCGAATCGTAACACGCTCGCAGAAAGTCGCACACAAAGTCAACATGCTCGGGCTTCACTATAACATTCCCAGCAGCATCGCTACTGAAACAGCGCGCCGCACACGAAACGGCCAGGCGCGCCAGCTTGATGCGTGTGTCTGCAGGCTCAATGAGCGGTATGAACGCCGAGTACTTCTCACTTAGGGCCATCGCCTTCTCGAGTATAGTGTCTTCAACACCCTCGGCGAAGTACACCTGACTAGCAGTACGAGACCACGCCCACAAAATCAAATCACGACAGGCCTCGCTCGTATACTTATGAGGAGCCTTCGGCGCAGACGCATTTAGCAAGTCTGTACTCACTTCGCTCGTCGCGACACAGAGCGCGAAGTCCAACCTGCGGACATCCTCGGCGTGGCCGAAAACGCCCTTCAGAGCTTCTACGCCCGTGTTATAGGTACCGAGAGGCTGACCGTCTCGTGTGTTAGACATCATAACGAGCCTCGTACGGGCACTTGCACGCTCGGTTCGAATCTTAGTGATTTCGGCGATACCAGTGGAACGAATATCCGACAGCCTGGCCACGTCCTCCTCAGAAATGCCGCCAAATTCATCTATGACTAGCAGACGCTTGTCCATCTGGGGTATACGTCCCCAAACCAGTATCCATCTATCGCCCATCTTCTCCAACCCGCCAATGAGACCAGCAGTAGAGGAACCCTCACCCTGAATCCTGTCACCCAAGCCATAGTGATTAAGTAAGCACAAAGACATTTCCGTCTTACCTTGCCCAGAGTCACCCAAAATAAAGCCCTCGACCCACCCTCTCCTCAACTCAACACCCTGAAACCTAAAATTCAACACGGAGTGAAAGACTAGGTCAAAAGCGTACTGAAGCATATGGCGCCCAACTATGCGATGAACGTTGCTAGCAAAGTCATGATAGACATCAAGAAACACGAAATCAGGGTGGCCTCGGAAGAGCTCCAATCTCGAGGGCTCAAACGTATAGGTCTCTATCATGTCTCGAAGCGGCGTAGCCTTCTCCGCGACGAGCACTGCCCTCTGAGTAGTAGGGTCAGGGTAACAGTAACACTCCAACGAATAAGGCCTATTTGGCAATAAGCCGTGACCTAAGAAATAACACTCACGAGTCACATACTCAGCAGACGGTAAAAAAGTATCGAGCCTTGGGCTTACGCGTAATTCTTCTACGTTTTGGGTCTGCCTAACCTGCACATGACAGTCTTCACAGACGCCCATCCAACCGCGCAACTGCTTAGCGACGGTACGGTCAGCCTTACCCAACAGCGACAAAATGTTCCTAGAAGACGCTTGGACCAAAAGCTCCCCGCTACGGCTTTCCGCAAAGACACACACTTGACAATTACGTTTGATATCGCTGCAATCAAAGTACACCAACTTAGGTATGATGAACGGGGTGGAGCCTTTGCCCGTCACATAGACGTCACAGGTCAGCTTCTTGCCCGAGTACTGCGCCCTCGAAGTCTCAGCCAGCGAAACCTTCATATCAACACCTCGTCGTAAACACTAACAGTAACACGATGACCACAAGACAAATCAGCCCAAGCCAGATAACCCACGACTTCATTTCTTACCTCCCGCCGCCAAGTTGTAGCCTAGACGGGTTCTCTCATCTAATATATCTTCCTATTCCGAAACCTATCAAGGCAAACAGCAAGGCAATAAATATAAAGGCTATTATTACTGCTGTCATTTTTACTCCGCATAATTCACCTTTTCACTTATCATCTACTTACCTCAATATAATAGGTGTGCCAAATCTTTTCCGCATTGCTTCTGCTAATTGTTCTTTATCTAACACGGTATCTTCCCAAGTTTTAGCTTTCATGTATCACCTCCCATATTGCCCAGAATAGAGCTAGGGCAGGATTAGTACCTATATCTTTTGGTGGGGTCTCATAAACTTTATACCCATCCCAAGTCGCTATTTCTACTAAATA
>Ga0315282_10013125_pt1 | contig 12535 bp, 14 predicted proteins | sample YL17G07_20_MG_FD_203693 | JGI IMG/M metagenome (GOLD analysis project Ga0315282, IMG submission 203693) | Sediment microbial communities from Yellowstone Lake, YNP, Wyoming, USA - YL17G07_20 | ecosystem: Environmental > Aquatic > Freshwater > Lake > Sediment | place: USA: Wyoming | collected... | reverse complement strand
CCCCAGCTCCACCGATGCCGCTTCCTCTCGGAGCGGAGAACATGGCTGAGGAAAGGCTCGATGTCATGGAATTGACAGAATGGGTAAACCCGTAGGGGCTGAACGTCGCAAATCCCCCGGGAGAAGCATACCACTGGGGCGGTTCCTGGTAAACCCCCTGGAACGCCTTTGCCCAATTGTCTACGACATTAAGAGCCATCGCATAGGGCAAATACCTTGAAAAGAGCTCTTTGTCTCCCATTCGTTTGAGTTTATCTTTTTCAGCGCGGTTCATAAATTCCTGAAAACCTAAGATGTCCATATAGGCCGAGGCGCCCTCCCTCGTTTTTGCAGGCATCACCTTCGCAAAGGCCAGGACGGGAATGGCTGTTAACAGGCTCGCGACAAGGCCCTTGCCGGCAGAACCGGGGCTGAGAAACAGAAGCACCAAGCTTCCAAAAACCATGATGAGGAAACCGGCAGCAAGATACTTGTTCCTTACTTTTTCAGGATTTGTAGCAAAAAATCTTTTCTTAAGGAGTTCTCCGTAGAGTGTCTTTTTTAGAATGGGTAAATAGGCATAGAATCTGTTTCTCAAATCAGACACCAAGGTGCCGGGCGAGCCTCCAGGGAAAAGGCTTTTCATCAACTCTGTCTCAAAAGGGTTGAGATTCGAATCGGGCGTTTTTAACTTCTTAAGGGAATAGTCTGTTTTACCGAATATGAACCCTTCGTCTCTTGTCTCTTCGATCTGAAGATATCCCTTGACGGCAAGACCGACAATGGATGAAGTGATATCCCTCGGATCAAGCTTCTCGTCGATGAGTGTTCCAACCTCTGCCGGGGTTAGGGGTTTATTATCAAACTTGGGAGGCTCATACTGGACGGTAATCGATTCTCTCACCTTCGGATCCCTTCCCCTGCGGCACCAGCGGGTCACCATAAAAGCGAGCGAAAGAACGGGAAGCAGAAAGACCCAATTCTCTCTGAGGTCAATGGCCCACAAGAACTGCTTCCATGAGGAAGGTGGAACAACAAGCCCCTTGTCCCATCCAAAGGCGATCGTCAACCCCTCCCCTGTGCGAAGGTTTCTTTTCGTAATGAATCTGCCTTTATTTCCAGAAGACTCAAAGGAACATTCGGACTCACTGGAACCATAAACGCCGGTATAGCACGCTCCCAGGGATTTCTTATTCTCGGCCGAAACAGCCAGGTTAACCTCTGCTGAGGCTGATTCGATGGGCGCTTTCCAGTAGTTTCCCGTGACGTTCCAGTAGAGCTCATCGTGGTCCTGCAAGAAAAGGATCACATTTTCAACCTGATAAGTGATCACGTAGGTCTGATTGTCTCTCACGAACCTCTTCGGATCGCCAATCCTGATGTTGACGATATGACCCGTCTTATTGACTGTATATTTCCACTGCTTGCCCGATTCATCCGTGACAGAGAGGACTTTAATGGGTGTTCGGGTCACCTTGCCCAGCTCGTCCTGGTACTTAAACGGGATCTCCCGGTAGATCCCATGTCTGGGCCGGTCGAATTTCACCTCAAGGGTTTCTGTCACGCTAATCGAAGAGTCCTGCTTCACCTGAATATCGGAGTGATACCGATTGATCGTGAAGTATTGGGCGGAGGCTGGTTTCGCCAGCAGGATGAGGATAAGGTTGAGGCTGAGGACAAAGCTGAGACAAAAAGGAAGCTTCATCCTCCGAACGATGCGGCTATCTTTGGGTACGGGTATTAGCATTTACTTTTCTCCATTGGCCCAGGGCTTGCGGTTTCAGTGGATTTAGGTCTTTGTCCCATCATTCATTCCTCAATCCGCAATTCGCATTCCGCCATTGTTTAGAAGCTCACCTTCACTGGCTTTCTTTCCACCTCCGGCGTCTCAAGCTGGAAGAAATCCCCCTGTTTGAAGTTGAACGTCGAGGCAATGAGGTTGGAGGGAAAGGACTCGATCTGCGTGTTGAAGTCCCGAACCACGGCATTGTAATATCGCCTTGCAGATTCGATCGCATTTTCCAGTTCTTGGAGCTGGGACTGAAGCTGAAGGAAATTGGTATTTGCCTTCAGCTCAGGGTAAGCCTCTGCCACGGCGAACAGGCTTTTCAAGGTATCCCTGAGCATATTCTCAGCCTTTGCCATCTCTGCCGGAGACGTCGCCTGCATGGCCATGGACCTGGCCTGAGTGACCTTTTCAAAAACCCCTTTTTCATGGGCTGCGTACCCCTTCACCGTCTCGACAAGATTGGGAACCAGATCGAAACGTTTCTTGAGCTGGACATCCACATCCGACCACGAAGACTTCATCGTGTTCCGAAGGCGAACGAGTTTGTTGTAGATGGAGATGACACCCAAAACGATGATCGCAGCGATGATGAGAATGATGAGTATCGTCATTTTCTCCCCCTTGTTAAGTTTGGATTGACTTGTAGATTACAGAATTTCGCGAACTTTTGCAAGGATAAAGTCAAGAGAGGATGATTAGAGGAAGGTGGAAGTCCTCCCTGTAGGGGCACGTTGCAACGTGCCCGTGATGGTTATTCTGCGATTCGGAGGGCAGGAGAGGCTTCGTCTCTTTCCGCCACGCGGAGTTTAAAGTCGCGTGGGATTCCGTTCTTCCGGAAGACTGTCTCGAGAGTTTCGAGGATCAGTTCCCGTGTGTTTTTTTTGCGCTGATCCGACATATAAGTATTCAGATAGAAAAGGGGCGATTTCTGTGCGTCCCCGAAACCATCTGCCCGATCCGGAACGACGGGCTCGCTCCCGCCTGACCCGGATCCTTCACGAACAACTTTTCTCTGCGGCAGCCTCGTCACCATGGATATTCCTGCTCCCTGGGTCTCCTGGCGAGGAGGATAGCTCCACCTCCTCGCTTTCTATCCTACGGCGTTTCTGCCTCTCCGTTCCAGGGATAAAGGAGACGTCTTGTCTCCGTGCCCCCTCCTCCCCCAATCGGGCTTGAAAAGCGATTGCGAAAATGCCTCCTATCGCCTTATTAACCCCTTCTCAACGATTTGGCCCTCCCAGCGTACCCCGTTTCCGCGGTCTTGTCATTGCCGCTCCCCCGGGTTACGGAATTTCTGGGGCGACCGTGTTCAATTGAACCGGGCTTCAGTTTGTGGTATAAGGAGTCTTAAAATTAGGCTTTTTTACGGGTCCGCTTATTCCCAAGGCGAGATCAAGAGGCGGATCCCCAACATCACTTCATAAGTTACAATTTTCGCAATACCGTGGGACTAAATCTCAGGTTTTCGGAGGGAAAGGCATGGGAAAAGGAGAGAGAATCACGTTTGCAGGAAATCCAGAAAAATTTCTCCAAAGGGTCATGGCCAAATTCGTCCAGCAGAGTCCGGCCAACCGCCGCAAACTCGATGGAGGAAAATACTGGGATGCTCCGCTGGTAGGATTTGCTTCCGGGGACGATCCTCTTTTCAAACGGTACAAAAAGATCATTGGAAGATTCCACTTTACTCCGCGAGAGATCTTCGATCTGACGTTTCGAAAGAGCAAGTCTCCTCTATCCGTCATCTCCTGGATCCTTCCCGCATCCGAGGATATCCGTAAGAGCAACCGGAGAGAGACCGAATATCCATCCCTGCTCTGGGCCCATGCCCGTGATTTCGGCGAACAATTCAATGTCAAGCTGAGAGATCATATCGTCTCATTACTGAAGAAGAGGGGATATAAAGCGGTGGCACCGATGAACTCTTCTCATTTCAGACGCCTTAAGTCTCCGAAGGTGGGCCACGCCTCCAACTGGTCCGAGCGCCATGTGGCATACGCTTGTGGTCTTGGTGCTTTCGGGCTGAGTGACGGCTTGATCACGGCGAAAGGCAAGGCCATGCGTGTAGGTAGCGTGGTTACCGATTTACCTCTCAAGCCTTCAGAAAGGGTTTATCCTCATCACCGGGCCAATTGCCTTTACTTCTTCAATAAGACCTGCAAAGCCTGTGCGGCTCGTTGCCCGGCCGGAGCGATCACATCAAAGGGCCACGATAAAGATAAGTGTTCCGAATATCCCCGTGCGGGTGTTGTTCAAGAGAAAAAGGATGAATATGGTGTCGAGATTACAGGGTGTGGCCTCTGTCAGACCAAAGTTCCGTGTGAATTCGAGATTCCGAAACTGATTCAAAAACAATACCTTCATAAGAGAGACAAGTTCGGAGGTGAAAAAGTGATGATGGAGGGATCAAGAAAGAGGAGGACAAGATGAAAGTCGTCGGGTTTAATGGGAGCCCTCGTGAGGATGGCAATACCACTATTCTGATTAACCATGTGTTCCGGGAACTCGAAAAAGAAGGGATCGAGACCGAGCTGTTCCAACTATCCGAGAAGGAAATCCATGGGTGCATCGCATGCTATAAATGTTTTGAGAATAAGGATCAGCGGTGCGCGGTTAAGAACGATGCTGCCAATGAGTACATTGAAAAGGCCCTTGGAGCCCAGGGTATTGTTCTAGGTTCCCCTGTTTATTTTGTGGATGTAACCCCGGAGATGAAAGCCCTGATTGATCGTGCCGGTTTTGTATCCTTGGCCAATGGTAGGATGTTTAGGAACAAGGTTGGTGGTGCCGTGGCCGCTTTCCGCCGGAGCGGTGCTATGCATGCCATTGATAGCATGAATCATTTTTTCCTGAGTCAAGAAATATTTATTGCTGGAAGGGTAATCGGTATTGGCAAGGAAAAGGGTGAGGTGGAAAAAGACGAAGAGGGCATGCAATGGGCCAAGTCTCTTGGGCAGAGGATGGCCTGGTTGCTGAGGAAGCTTTACGGGTAGGTGTGCACTCTTCGTTGGGATGACGGCGTGCTCCCTTTTGGATCCTCCGGAGGGAGGTTCCGACCGAACGGGGACAATAGGAGGCCCAAACCTTCGTGGCCTGGTGGTTTTTTTCGCGAATACACTGACGATTTTTTTGCTCATCGCAGGGCGCAAAGGACGCAGAGGAGGGCTTCTGTTCAGGCGGCCGGAGTGCTACGTAAGCACTTGCAAGGACTTACGGCTTCACTTTTTGTTGACCTTCTTTTAGCAATTTGGTAAACTCCCATCTAAAAGTGGACCTCGACCTGGTGAAATAAGGCGATGTCTGTGATGAACATGATTGTGGAGATTAAAGAAAATCTAATGACGCAATTCCAGTCGGGAACTGCTTTAATCGCTAATAGCGAAACATTTGGGCCAGGTGCCAGCGAACCAGGGGGTGAGACTAACTTTTCGGTGGACATCCAGGCATTCGTTGATTCGATAGGTGGTTTAAGACATGATATGGAGATGATAGCGCTTGAAGAACTTAAATCCAATTTAGAGGAGGGGGACCTATGGCTAAGATGGAGTCGGTTATCAAGTCTGAGATTGTCCGTTTGTCGACCAGGGAGATGCGGAAGGTTTGGGTTCCTTTGCGTCGGGAGGTGCGTCTGTTGAAAGGTTTGGTTTCTCAGCTTCGCAAGTCCTTTTTCGAACTGCGACGCCTTGCGACCCAACAAGAAAAACAGAAAACCGAGAAGAAGCCAGTGCTGGGAGCCAGTCCGGAAGAGGTTAAGAAGTCCCGCTTCTCCCCTCGTTTGCTCCGGAGTCTGCGTAAACATTTGGGCATTACCCAGAGGGAGTTGGCTATTCTCGCGGGGGTTACTATTGGGGCTATACAAAAGTGGGAAGCCGGGAAGTTTAGGCCCAAAAACGACAAAATGGCCGTGCTTGTGGGCCTTAGAAAACTTGGCCGTGGTGGCGTTCGAAAACTTCTTGACCGGGGGACGGAATAGCTAATAAGTGAGCTCTGAGGTTGGTTCAGAGAAGAGTGCAGGCCCATGAAGGCCAGTCAACAGAAATTGGCTTTGGTACGGGCGGGCGATCAGCGCCGGATGAATCGAGAGGTTGATAAAGAGGTCAGGAGGACGTAGGGGTAAATGCAGATTACTTGTCCCACGCATCCAACTCGGTCATCCCCTCCGGTCTCTCCCTCCGCTTCACCGGTGCCGCCGTCATCTCCAGAAACCGCCCCGCCGACACCCCTGTGCATCTCAACTTCCGTCCTCTACTGCTTTTCATAAACGTAGATGATGATCCCCTTGGATCTCCCAAATAGCTTGAACTGGTAAGTGAAGTTTCTCCGCCTCCGGCGGGGGATTTCACTTGCCGAACTTTGCTCTCTCCAGAGCTTATTCTGTGTCAACCCCTTGTCAACTTCATATGCCTTCCTATTTCCCCCTCTTTCCCCTCAGGAGCCTTTCAAGAGGTCGGATATCCACCCCGTTCGGAAGGGTCCACTCGAAGGCGTCCTGGGGTAATTCGCGATCCACGGAGACGTCCTTCAACCTAAGCTCGATATCGATCTCTTTCTCAACGATTACGATCCGGATTCGGCTGGGAATATTTCGGCTTTCATTCCTGGTCGAAGTGATGTCAATCTCCCCTGCCTTCTCGATCAAGTCTTGAAACTCCGAAACCTCTCCCGCATAGGCCCTCTTCTGAAGAGGGATGAGTATGAATAATTCTCCATCTCGGTAGAGGGTATCGAAGAGGGCCATTCCAAAGGGATGAAAACCAAGGATTCGAAGCTTGTCTGGCTTCTGGTAGTAGACAACTCCGTTCAGAAGAAAATAATTCTTCTCCCCTCTCTCCACTGTATCAATCCGGATGGAGGCCTTCGCCTGAAGCGATTCGACAGGAGAAAACGTTTGAAGCAACTTATCCATGGGATTGACAAAGGGCGGTTTCTCAGTGGGAACCACCGGTGGGGGAATCTTTTTCGGACACCCAGTCAGAAAAAGTCCCGACAGGATCAGACCGAGGATCAGCAAACCGGGCCTTCGAACTTTAACCCTATTCATCCTTTCTCCATGGACCCCAGAGTTTGTATGACTATAACAGACCCACCTCTTGCCTTCAAGGACCGGGGGCTCCACCAGTTGCGGATATTCTTAAACCTTGTTAACATGAGTATATTTCGAGAGTTCTCGAGTCGCCCCTGTCCCAAGAACCGGCTTCCGGGGTAAAAGATGGATATCCTTTTTTTTAAGTTCGCCTCTCTTCTTTACTTGTTGGGGACACTGGCCTATTTGATCTATATTGTTTATCTCAAAGAGGCCCTCTCCAGATGGGCCGTGGCCATGATCGCCGTCGGGTTCGCATCCCACACCCTCGCCCTCGTGGCAAGGTACGTGGAAGCAGGCTATCCTCCCGTTACCAATCTTTACGAATCTTTATCCTTCTTCGCATGGATGATCATCGGCGTTCTTTTGATCGCCAATCTCAAGTACAAAATCAAGGTTCTGGGCGCCTTTCTTACCCCGATCGGCCTCATCCTGATGCTCTTTGCCCTTGCCCTTCCGAAAGAGATTATTCCCCTCGCTCCGGTGTTAAAGAGCTTCTGGCATCCTTTTCATGTGATTTTCGCATTCCTGGGCAACGCCAGTTTCAGCCTGGCGTTCTGTTGTGGCATCATGTACCTGATCCAGGAACATCAACTTAAGACAAAAAAGGTGGGGGCCATCACTCAAAGACTTCCCTCTCTGAAAATCTTAGACGACCTTAACTACCAGTCTCTGACCTTCGGGTTTCCCCTTTTGACCCTGGGAGTTATCACAGGTGCCATCTGGGCGGAATATGCATGGGGTCGATACTGGGGTTGGGACCCGAAGGAGACATGGTCTCTTATCACCTGGTTTCTGTATGCGGCCCTGCTTCACCAGCGTCTCACCGTGGGGTGGAGGGGCCGGAAGGCGGCCATCATGGCGATCGTGGGATTTCTGGCTGTCCTGTTCACCTTCCTGGGTGTGAACCTTGTGCTTCCGGGACTCCATACCTATTCAACCTGGTGGAAGTGAGAAACTCATTGGGTCATCGGACTAAATGGAACTTGTTGTTATTGGATTGAATCACAAAACCGCATCGATTGAGATCCGCGAGCGGCTCGCCTTTCCCGAGGATAGGCTGGACGAGGCCCTCTCCCACGTCCGGAGTCTTCCCTCCATCAAAGAGAACATGATTCTCTCCACCTGCAACCGGGTTGAGATCTTTGCTGCCGCCCGGGAGACAGAAAGAGCTTTTCTCGATCTCAAGAACTTTCTTGCGCAGTTTCATAACCTCTCGCTGAGGGAGTTCGAAAAGGCCCTCTATTTTCATACCGGCGAAGCGGCGGTAAGGCATATTTTTCGGGTCGCCTCAAGCCTCGATTCGATGGTTGTGGGGGAGCCTCAAATCCTGGGCCAGATCAAGGAAGCCTACGACATCGCCACGCATACCAAGACCTCCGGCCTGATCATCCACCGACTTCTCCACCGGGCCTTTCATGTCGCCAAACGGGTGAGGACGGAGACGAAGATCGCCAACAGCGCGGTTTCGGTGAGCTCCGTGGCCGTTGACCTGGCCAGGAAAATCTTCGAGACCCTCGAGAAGAAAACCGTGCTTCTCATCGGTGCGGGCGAGATGTGTGAACTGGCCGCCCAGCATCTCGTCTCAGGAGGGGTCGAGAAGGTCCTGGTGACAAACCGGACCTATGAACGGGCCGTGTCGCTGGCCCAAAAATTCAATGGAGAACCCATTCCCTTCGATGAGGTTAACCTGGGGCTGAGGAGGACGGACATCGTCATCAGTGCCACCCATTCGCCTCAATACGTCCTCTGGCATGACCAGGTTGCCAGGATCATAAAAGAGAGGAGACAGAGGCCCATCTTTTTCATTGATATTGCCGATCCCCGGGATATCGACCCCAAAATCAATGACATTGAAAACGTGTACCTTTACAATATCGATCACCTTCAGAAAATTGCGAATGATAACGTGCGGGATCGGGAAAAAGAGGCTAAAAAGGCAGAGGCCATCGTTTCGGATGAAGTCGTCAAATTTGTGAGCTGGTATCGGTCCCTCGATGTGACTCCCACGATTGTCGCCCTCAGGAAGAAGTTTGAAGAGATCCGGAAAAAGGAACTGGAGAAAACGCTGGCCCTCCATCCAGACCTCTCCGACGAGGAGAAAAAATCCCTGGAAGCCCTCACCTCAGCCATTATCAATAAGATCCTCCACGAACCTGTCACCCTTCTCAAGAAGACGAATGGAGACCGAACGGCGGACCTTTATCTCGATGCCATCCAGGCGCTTTTTCAGCTCTCCGAGACTCAGCCGGAAAAATTGGAAGAAGAGATTTCAAAGGAGATGTCCAACCCCAATGGCTCCCTCTAACCTTTCCCTTGCCGGAAAAAGGATCCTCATCACCCGCGCCCGCGAGCAGTCCGGGGAATTCTCCAGGGTTCTAAGGGACCTCGGAGCAGAGACGATCGAGTTTCCCACGATTGAGATCGTTCCTCCCCGCAACTGGGCCAAACTCGACCATGCCGTGGATCATCTCGAATCCTATGACTGGCTGATCTTTACGAGTGGCAATGGCGTCATCTATTTCTGGCAAAGGCTGATGGAAAGACGGAAAAAGGGCCTTCCTTCCTCCCCGAAAATATGCGCCATCGGGCCCGCGACGGCCAGGCGATTAAAAGAAAGAAAAATTCGTGTCGATTACGTCCCAAAAGAGTTCATTGCCGAGGCCATCCTCGAAGGGTTTGAAAAGATGGCCCTTCAGGGAAAGCGCATCCTTCTCGCGCGCGCCAGGGTTGCCAGGGATATCCTGCCCAAAGGTTTGAAACAAATGGGTGCAGAGGTGGATGTCGTCGAGGCCTATCGGACCGTGAAGCCGAGAGGAGGAGCGAAGAGGCTTAGGGAGCTTCTTACGAAGGGCAAGGTCGACGCCATCACCTTCACGTCCTCTTCAACGGTGAACCACTTTGCTGAACTTCTTAAGAAAGAGGATTTGAAGAAACTCCTGAAGGGTGTCACCGTTGCCTGCATCGGACCGGTCACGACCCGGACTGCAAAGCAGTGGGGAATGGAAGTGCAGGTTGAGCCCAAAGAATATACGATCCCGGGACTGGCCCAGGCCCTTGCCCAGCACTTCTCCCCTCAACCTGCCCCATAATTGCGGAATGCGGATCTCGGATTGCGGATTGAAAACGCTTACTGAAAACCCTGTTGAAGTGATCCTGTTTGATCTCGGTAATGTGATCCTTCCTTTCAGCCATTTTCAGATCGCCGAAAAGCTCTCCCGATTCTCACGAAAGAGAGAATTTCAGAATCCCTCCAATATCTTTTCCCACCTCTTCGATTTTGAAAAGGGCTCCGTGAACCTTTATGAATCTGGAAAGGTTTCATCGGAGGAATTTTTCGATTCGTTGAAGGACCGCTTTCAGCTTTCCATCTCCTTCAGGGACTTCGTCCCCATCTGGAACGAGATCTTTACGGAGAATCAAGAGGTTTCCGAGATCATCAGATCCCTGAAGGGGAAAACGCGGCTCGGCCTTCTCTCCAACACCAATCCCCTGCATTTCGAATATGCCCTGTCGCGCTTTCCGGTTCTGCGGATCTTTGACAGGTGGATTTTGTCCCACGAAGTGGGCTTTAAGAAGCCCGCTTCCGAGATCTTTCAGGCGGCAATCGAGTGGGCGGGTGTCGAACCGGAGAAGATCCTTCTCATCGACGACACGAAAGGCCATGTGAACGCGGCCGTTGCCCTGGGCATGAAAGGAATCCATTTCCGTTCCGCCGAACAGATGAAAAAGGAATTGCCTGTACGATTGAATGACTCATATCTTCTTAATATGGACTGTCGATGCTCAGAAGGCTAGAGAATTTCGTGAGAGTTATTACCCTCGCTGTGACATTTTGCTTGTCCAAATCAATTGGAATGACCTTGGGGGATTTTATTACATGCCATTAGAAGTTCAGAAAAGGCTTTTTGATAAAATAGGCAGAGAAAATTATATTAGGCTTCCTAAAGCGGGAACAAATCCCAGGGGCGTTGAAATTACTAAAGAAGCATTATCGAGATTGGTCGAAAGCAGCGGGTGCAAGAGTATAGTTATAAACTGGCAAAGGTCAAAAATAGATTCTAATCCTTATAAAAGGTGGGTTGATTATTGGAAGGAATAGTATCTATGGGTGGGAATAAGAGGACAGCAGGGCCGAAATGCAACTTTCCAGAAATTACTCGTGGATTTAGTGAAGACATCGCCCTTCGGGAACGCTATCAGAAAGAGGGCTTTGGTTTGGAAACCGTCTTTGAAAAACAAAAATGGGCTGAGGACCGAATCACAGAACTTAAGCGAACTTACGGCTTGAGTTACGCTGATATTCGTTTGGTTCATCACATCTCTACATCGGAAACAGGTGAGAAGCCCGCTTGGGAGGTTTATGTCAAAGTTGGGATAGGACTACCCATTCTTTTGCTTGCAAGAGATGGTTTAAATCCGTAGGAGCAAAATGGGATTCAATCGAAAAAAAGTAGGCACCCAAACAAGTGCTTTCGGCTCTCCGGGAAGAATCAATCACGATTCTACTCCTTTCTATACAAGTAGGTTATATGAAGGATTGCCTAAAGAGAAAGTTGTCAGTTATATAGAGAACCCAATTCCTTCCCAATACTTAAACAGAATTTTCTGTAAAACATGCGAACGAATGGAAGAATTGCCTGATAACAGCGTTCACTTAATGGTTACTTCTCCTCCGTACAACGTAGGGAAAGAATATGATGAAAATCTCAATTTAAATGAGTACAGAGCATTTCTGAAGAGGGTTTGGAGCGAAGTCAAAAGGGTACTCGTCCCGGGTGGAAGAGTTTGTATAAACATTGCTAATCTGGGAAGAAAACCTTACATTCCTCTCCATGCCTTCATTGTTGAGGACATGCTTGACTTGGAATTCCTAATGAGGGGTGAAATCATATGGAACAAGGCTTCAAGTGGCAGCCCTTCAACCGCTTGGGGTAGTTGGCTTTCTGCCCAAAACCCTACCTTAAGGGATATTCATGAATATATCTTGGTTTTTTCAAAAGGCATGTTCTCAAGAGGAAGCTTGAAAAGAAAGAGCACGATTACCAAGGATGAATTTCTTGAGCTTACAAAAAGCGTCTGGACATTCCCAGCTGAACCAGCAACTAAGGTGGGACATCCCGCACCTTTTCCGGTAGAATTGCCCTATCGACTGGCCCAACTATATACTTTCGAAGACGAGGTTATTCTGGACCCGTTTATCGGAAGTGGACAAGCTGCCATTGCGGCTATAAAAGCCAGACGGCAATATGTTGGGTATGATATAAGCGAAGAATACGTGAGATTGGCGGAAAGGAGAATAGAAGAATTCTCTTTAACCTTTAATGCGCCAAAATTGTTTGAGTTTAAAGAGAAAAGAAGTAGTTACAGATCACATGCGAAAAAGAAAAAATAATCCTTAACGTTGCAATACATCGCCCAAACAGACTCGGAGGGGACACTGGAGAAGCCTTCTATCCTCCCTGCCGAAGCTTCGGCGCAGGCAGGTGGAACCTTTGGGATCCAGGGCACCACGATTACGCCAACTTTGCTGGACGGCACTCTTGGTGAGGTCCTTCATGACCCATTCAATGTCAACCAAACCCGCATTACAAAGCTTTGGAAGTGCGGAAAAAAACAATTGTGTCCCCTACTCCACGACCTCCACCTTGATTAGGTTCGTCGTTCCCGGAATGCCGATGGGAACG
>Ga0315282_10013124_pt1 | contig 12539 bp, 9 predicted proteins | sample YL17G07_20_MG_FD_203693 | JGI IMG/M metagenome (GOLD analysis project Ga0315282, IMG submission 203693) | Sediment microbial communities from Yellowstone Lake, YNP, Wyoming, USA - YL17G07_20 | ecosystem: Environmental > Aquatic > Freshwater > Lake > Sediment | place: USA: Wyoming | collected... | reverse complement strand
CCGGGTGACCCTCGACGACAAGGAGGCCGAACGGCTCATCTTCCTCGGCCGGGCCTCGATGGCCATGGTCATCCCGAGGAACTTCGGGCGGGACATGGATGACGGCCACGCCGAGATCCTCGTGGTGCTCGACGGCTCGGACTCGAACACGGCGGTGCGCGCAGGCCAGGAGGTGAGCCAGATCCTCAACAACGCCGCGATCGAGAGGCAGACGAACGCCATGCTCGCGAGGCTCGGGAGCCTCGGGTTCTCGGCCGACCGCCTGATGCCCCGCCTCCGCATCGAGCCCAGGGCCTGGTTCAACCCGCAGCTCCGGACCGCGGTCTTCCTGGTGCCGGGCGTGCTCGCCCTGGTGCTCATGGTGATCACGACCCTCCTCACCTCCATGGGGCTCACGCGCGAGAAGGAGATCGGCACCCTGGAGCAGATCATGGTCTCGCCCCTGAAGCCCCACCAGCTCATCCTGGGCAAGACCCTGCCCTTCGCCCTCCTGGGTCTGGCGGACGTGGTGTTCGTGATGAGCCTCGCGGTGCTCATCTTCCATGTGCCGTTCCGGGGTTCGGTTCTGGCCCTCTTCGCCATGGCCGCGATCTTCCTCTTCACCACGCTGGGAATCGGGCTCTTCGTCTCGACGATATCCGCGACCCAGCAGCAGGCCATGATGAACGCGTTCTTCATCATCCTGCCCGCGATCATGCTCTCGGGCTACGTGTTCCCGATCGAGCACATGCCCGAGCCGGTCCAATGGCTCACAGTGGTGAACCCGCTCCGCTATTTCATCGAGATCGTGCGCGGGATCATGGTGAAGGGGGCGTCGATCCTCGATCTCTGGCGCTCGGTGCTATCACTCACTGCCTTGAGCGTCCTCGTCCTCGCCGCCGCGTCGCTAAGGTTCAAGAAGCGGATCGCGTAAGGGAGTCGCGCACCCGACAGGGGGGTCTGGGGCACGAGCATCATTCACAGTCGTAATCACTGCTGTCGTTACGAGGGGATAGAAAATACCAATAGGGTCCACCGGTCTTCAAATAGACATTGAGTATACCCGTGATTGAATCGCAGGTCGTGAAACTTGAATAATGCAAAGGGGGAGAGTGAATATCTTCCACCACAAAAACCGTTGGACTGTTCAAATCCGAATCTTTCTTAATACAAAAGGCATATAAAGCGCTCGCTGGGCAGACGGTACCTATTCCGAATTTCTGAAACACCTTGACACTAGTGAATTTGACCAAGATATCTTCCCACGCCACCCCATCCATCCCGGTGAGCTGATTGAAATTGCTCGTCAAATCAAGGGGCTCGAGGGTTGTATTATGCAGACCACTGTTGTTCACTTGCTCAGGGGTTGTAATGAGCAATTCTGATTGGGCTCGTAATTCTTTTAACGTTCCGTTGGAAATGGACACGATATCACCAACCGCAACCTCGGCAACCCCGACACCCGAATAGAAATAGATCAGTATCCCGCCGTATGCCCCACCTCCTGGTTCAGAAACATAAAAACCTTTATTGTTTGTACTCTCTAGAAAGATCGGGCTTGTCACAACAACATTGTTGATGGTGTAGATGGAATTCAATATCCCGTCTTCCTGAATATAGTAGATATCGTAATCCGCATCGGCAGCAGCGTCGGCGGCCGCATCGGCACCTCCGTCTCCGGCGCCCGCGTCGGCGTCTGCGTCCACATCCGTATCGCTGTCCGCATCGGCATCCACGTCTGTATCAGCGTCGGTATCCGCATCGGCATCCGCATCCGTGTCCACGTCCGCATCCCCGTCCGCGTCGCCATCGGCTCCGCCGTCTCCAGCGTCCGTCCCTCCATCTCCGGCGTCTGAACCGGCGTCGGCATCGGCGTCACCATCGGCATCGACGTCACCGTCGGCATCACCGTCACCGTCGGCATCGCCGTCTGCGCCGGCGTCTCCGGCGTCGACTCCGCTGTCTCCGGCATCCGCGTCGGCATCCGCATCGGTATCGGCATCCGTGTCTACGTCCGTATCGGCGTCGCCGTCGGCGTCTGTGTCCGAATCGCCGTCGGCGTCCGTGTCCGAATCGCCGTCCGTGTCGGCATCAGCAGCGCCGTCCGCGACGTTGCCGGCATCCGCGTTCCCGCCGCCGTCCTTGGCCTCCCCATCGCTCCCGCCCCTGCAGGCCGAGAGTGAAAACCCCAGGATCGCTACCGGTAAAAAAAACCACATCCATTTGGTCTCTTTCATCTTCGTCCCCTCTGTTTCAAAGCCCGATCTCAAAGGTCCTGGCGGACACAACGGACATAGCTGCCGGTGCTCTTTAGGACCGCGTTCACTTTGCCGTTGTTGAAGTCCACATACCACTCGGCCGCCGTATTGGTGAAGGTGGTCGACGACGACATGAAAAAGCCGGGCGGCGTGGCCGGGAACGCATCCGAATCGATGGCCGGATTGAAAACGTGGTTGTCCGCGATGCTCATCAACTCCTTGATATCCGGCAGAATCCAATCCGAGTGGCTTGCCCAGGAGAGGTCCTGACAGTAATCGAGCGCCTCCTGCCAGGTGTAGGTCGCGGCCGTGCCTGCATCATCCTCGTCGCACAAGGAGCCGCTCAGCCCTGCAGCGCAGCCCTGCCACTCCAGACCCGTGGTGTTGTCCAGCACCACGGGATTGTCCGGCCATGCGAGGTCACGGGTGAAGCGCGAGGACCGAGGCGTGGGCCCGCGACGGACACAACGGATGTAGGCATGGCTGCTCTTCGCCATGTTACCTTCTCCAGCATACACGACCAGCGCGTCTGAGGCACCGCTTGGGTAGGACGACGATGTCCAGAGCCAGCTCGCCGGCGCGGCCTTAAAGACATTCGTATCGAAAAATGAATTTCCCCCAGCGTCTAAGATCGACATGACCTCGTATACATCCGGCAGCCGCCAGTCCTGATAGCCGCCCCAGTCCAGGCTGTCGCAGTAGGACAGCGCCTCGGGCCAGAGGCTCGCGATGGCTGAACCCGTGCACGAGGCGCCGGTCTGGCCCTGGGTGCACCCCTGCCACTCGAGACCGGTCACGTTGTCGAGCACCGTGGGCTCTCCCGCATCGTTCGGATTGTCGTCGCGTGTGAAACGCTCGGTCGCATTGTGGCCCGTGTCCCAGCCGTACTGGGCGTCCTGACCGCAGAACGGGATGGTCCCACCGTCTGCAAGGTCGCAGACGACCCCTCCATCGGCCAGGGACCCGGGGCATGAGCCGAGCGTCGAAGTGTTGTTGTAGCAGGCCCGCTGGTCCGTGTCGGCCAGCCCGAAGTACTGGCCAGGTGCGTTGCAGTCCACAGTGCCGCAGCCCGGGGATTGGCAGCTCCCATGGATACAGATGTCATAGGATCGATCCGGAGCCGTCACGACCGTGCATGAGGTGAAGTCCGGCTGACTGCTGCAAAAGCCCGAGTCTGTATCGGCATCGGCATTCGCATCGGCAGCAGCGTCGGCATCCGCATCGGCAGCAGCGTCGGCATCCGCATCTCCGTCGGCATCGGCGTCCGCGCCGGCGTCTCCGGCGTCGACTCCGCTATCTCCGGCATCGGCGTCGCCATCCGTATCGGCGTCACCATCCGTATCGGCATCCGTGTCCACGTCCGTATCGGCGTCGCCGTCGCCGTCCGTGTCCGCGTCGCCGTCGGTGTCCGCATCCGCGTCCGCATCGGCATCCGCCGCGCCGTCCGCCAGGTTCCCGGCATCCACGTCCGCGCCGCCGTCCTGTTCCTGGCCGCTCTTGCCACCGCATCCGGCAAGTCCCCAAAGCGCCATCAACCCTGCTGTTGCAATGATGAAAAAGGATCTCATGGTTGCCTCCTTGTCCCCCCCCCTACTCCTCAAGGCAGTAGAGGTGAACCCACGTGCTGTCGCATTCGAAGCTGATGCTGCCGAGGAAGAGTGCGTTCGAGATCCCCCCTCTTCCTCCCAGGCCATGGTCTGCATGGGCTGTGGCGGTCCAGTTGCCGCAGGTCATGTCCGTGCCCGGCAGCACGTTCACGGCAGGGGATCCACTCCAGACGCCGTAATTGCCGAAATAGGTCCCGCCGTCGGCCGTGAGGTTGATGGCCGCGACGGGCAACCCGCCGTCAAGGAAATCGGCGGCCGTGTCCGCGATCGGAATGCCGTCCCTCCGCACCCAGGTCGCGCCCGCACCCGAGAAGCGCGACCCCGCGGTCGCGGAATCCGTTGCCAGAAGGGCCTTGAAGGTACCGCTCAGGGAGGCGGCCGTGGCCTCGTCCCGGCATAGGTCGTCCGCTGCCGTGATCCCGCCGTCCCCGGGCACGAACACCTCCGAGGAGAAGAAAGCGATGCGGCCCGGCCAGGGCTCCACCGTGACGGGCTCCGACTTGTCCGTTCCGAAACAGTAGAAATGGGTCGGAGCCGAACAAACCTCGTATGCGAGGTCCGTCCAGATGCCTGTGCCGCCGTAAGCCATGCCCATCATGACATCTCCGGTTGCGCTGGACGTCCAGTCGTCGCACATATCGCCGGCGTACCCGGTGCCGTCCGGCAGCGTTCCGGTGGAAACGTAGGTCATGGGATCCATCTCGTTCCCGAACTCGTCCAGCCTGGGCGGATAGTGGACGACGCCGGCAATAAGATCCGCCACGGTATCGGCAAAGGGAAGGCCGTCGACCCGCACCCATCCCCTGGCGCCGGCAAGCCGGTCCTTGGCGTCCACGGTCGAGGTCGAGAGCCAGGCCACATAGTTGCCGGGCAGCCCGGCAGCTTCAGCCCGTTCCATGCAGAAGTCGTCGGCGCCGGAAAGCCCGCCCAGATCTCGGGGTACATGGGTCGTGGACGTCACGAACATGTAGTTGTAAAGCCACGCGCCGGCATCGCTTCCGGCGTCCAGGGCCGCGTCGGCGTCAGCGTCCCCATCAGCGCCCGCATCTGTATTGGCATCTGCGTCGGCATCCACATCAGCCCCTGCGTCCCCGACATCCGCGTCACCATCCGCATCCGTGTCGGTATCGCTGTCTGAGTCTGCATCCGCGTCAGAATCAATGTCCGTATCCGAATCCGAGTCGCTATCCGTGTCGGAATCCGCATCGACGTCCGTGTCCGAATCTCCATCTCCATCCGTATCGCCGTCCGCATCGGCATCCACGTCTGTTGCGCCGTCCACGGCGTTTCCGGTATCCGCGCCCGCGCCGCTGTCCTTGGGCTCGGCCGAGTTCCCTCCTCCACACCCGACCAAGGCCAAGCCAAGCGTTGCCGCAAGCCAAAGGATCCACGCCGAAACGGCTGCTCTCATGACCATTCCCTCCTCCGTTCCTGATGGAAATGGAGTCTCACGTGATGATAATATTTCAAGATGACGCAAGATGCACGATGGATCCGAGTAGTCGAGGAGAAAGACAAACCGTGGGGAAACGAGGACTCAGATCCCGAGCTTCTTGCGCTTGGACTCGATGTGGGCCGCGATGTTGGAGACGGCCTTCACGGGGTCGGTCTCGACGTCGAGCACGCCGCCCGTGACCTCGCGCACGCCGGACGTGAGGAGCGAGACCAGATTCGGCGCGCCGGTGACCGGCGGGATCGGGTTCACGTAGGTGTAGAGGCCGAAGCTCAGGGCGAAGATCGCGTCGATCGTGGCCTTCTGCTCCATGTACTCGGGCGCGACCGCGGCCACGGGCAGATCGGTCACAGGCACATTGCCCAGGGCTGCCGAGACCGCGGACAGGAGGTCCGCGATGCGGCCCGTGTCGGTGCAGGTGCCGTAGGAAAGCACCGGCGGCACGCCGAGCGCCCCGCACACGGCTTTGAGCCCCGGACCGGCAAGCTCCTTGGCCTCTGGCGCGCACAAGCCCCCCACCTGCATGGCGCCGTTCCCGCAACCCATGGATAGTATGAGGATATCCTTCGCGATCAGCCCCTTGGCGATCCGCAGGGAATGCACATCCTGTCCCGAGTCCCGCAGGCTGGTGCACGACACCAGCCCGGCAATGCCGCGGATCTGTCCCTTCTTCACCGCGTCGAGGAGCGGGTCGAGCGTGCCGCCGAGCGCGTCGAGGATGCTCTCGGTCGAGAACCCCACCACGGCCTCGCGCATGGGAAGCCCGCGCATGGGCTCGATCTTGCCGTGACGATCCTTGAAGTTCGCGATCGCCATGTCGAGAAGCTGCACGGCCTGCGCCTCGGCCTTCTCCGGCGCATAGTTGATGCGATCCTTGATCCCGTCGAACGCCACCAGCTCGCTCACCGGAATGAGCTTGAAATGATACTTCTCGGCGTAGATCGGATCCACGGGCATGGAGCAGTTCATGTCCGCGGCGAAGAGATCGATGCAGCCGCTCGCGAGCACCGCCTCCTGCATGATCCAGTTGCCCGTGAAGCCGTAGAACACGTCGTCCATCTCCCAGCGCTGGATCATCTCCTGGCCGGTCTCGATGTTCGCGATGATGCGGAGCCCCTTGGCCCCGACCTTTTTCGCCTTGTCCTGCCACGCCTTGGACCGGGCGAGCGTCACCATGGCGAAACCGAGGAACGGCTCGTGGCCGTTCGGGAGCACGTTCACGTAGTCCGGGTCGAGCACGCCCAAATCCACGCGCATCTTGTGCGGCCTCGGGATCCCGAACAGGACGTCCTGGCAGAACTCGTTCACGATCTGGCTCTGGTAGGCCGTGGCGTTCGCGAGCCGCATGGCCTTCAGGGCCAGGCTCACGTAGTAGCCGTCCACGTTCGTGAGGCAAGAGCTCGAGGCCACCATCATCTCGTTGTAGATGCCCCCCGGGAAGATGCCGACCTTCCGCCAGAGCTCCTTGCGCTCGGGCGGGGCGAGCGCCTGGACGATCCGGCTCGGCTCTTCGTGCTTGCGATGGAAGTCCTCGACCGAGAAATCCACGAGCCGGAGCGCGACGTCCTCAACCGAGCCGGAGACGTCCACGCCGAGCCGCGCGGCGAAATCCCTGAGCTTCCTCGGCTCCTTGATCCCGTACGGCGCCTTGCCGAGCGCCGTTGCCCGAAGGGTCCGGAGCGTCTGCTCGGTGTGGTAGTGGTACGTGGAGGCGCCGAGCACGTTCCGGAGCAGCATCATGCGCATGGCCATGCCGTCGGCCGTGATGCCGCAGACGCCGCGCTTGCCCTTGGCCGCGTCGGACCGGCACGGACCGTTCGAGCAGAGGTCGCAGCGAACGCCCCCCATGCAGAACGGGCAGCGCTGGTCCGGATTGCCCCCCATGCCCTGGGCCTCGTAGCGGTCCCAGATGTTGGTGAGACCGTCCTTCTTGATGCGCTCGTACACCGAGCGGACCGACTGGTGCTCAGAGATCCTGTCCTTGTCCATGCGTCCCTCCTTTTTATCCTTTTAAATGCCTCGGAGTGGAGAGATGCCCCTCCAAGCTTTCGGGACACCTCTCCCCTCCGAGGGGCACACCACTGCTTTCAACTCTTGCCCGCTCGACTGTTGACCCGCCGCGGATGCCGATCGTATGCACCTCCACCGGGAGATTCGGCGCCGCCTCGTCGCGCGCCTCGATCGCGGCCTGGGCGATGCCGCTGCAGCACGGCACTTCCATGCGGAGCACCGTGATGCTTCTCGGCTGAGACGCCGCTACGATCGCCTTCAGCTTCTTCCGATAGAACTCGAGGTCGTCCAGCTTGGGGCACCCCACGAGCACCACCCTACCCTCGAGATACCGCGAATGGAAGTCCGGCACGGTGAACGGCACGCAGTCCGCCGCAATGAGCAGGTCCGCGTTCTTGAGAAACGGAGCGGACGGCGGAACCAGCATGATCTGCACCGGCCAGTGCGTGAGGGCCGATCGCAATTCTGCGGCGGGTGCGCATGATTCGGCCGGTCTGGGCCCGGGCTCGTGACCGAACGATCTCACCGCCGCCCCCGGGCATCCACAAGTGACACCGTGGTCCTCCTCGGCCTCGTGCGGGGCGGCCCGGCGAAGGGGGATCCGATCCGGCGCAAGCTGGGAAGGAGACCGCGAGCCGGAAGCCGGGGGCCCCGCACTAGATGTCTGTGGTGTCTCAAAATCATCGGCCTCGCGCTCCTCGACGGTGATGGCCCCCTCCGGGCATTCGCCCAGGCAGTTGCCGAGCCCGTCGCAGAGCTTGTCGGCCACGAGCCTCGCCTTGCCGTCCACGATTTGGATCGCCCCCTCGGCGCAGGCCGGCACGCACAGGCCGCAGCCGTTGCATTTCGTCTCGTCGATTCTCACGATCCTGCGCTTGGCCATGGTGTCACCTCCGTGCAGGTCTGGTCCGCGATCGAGGTCGGGCTGCGCCGAACCCCGCCCTCTGATCAAGCGAACGGGTTCTGCGCGCGGACCGTGCCATAAAGGCGTCCGTTCTGGAAGTCTTCTGACAGAAGCAATGGCACGCCGTGGAACTCGGCGGCCGACCACATGAGCGCATCGAACCACGGAAGTCCGTATGCCGACCAGCCGCGAAGCGCGAGCCTCAACATCCCCTCGCTCGGATAGAGCAACGGAAACATCGCCAGCATCTCCTCGGCCTCGCGCCGGGCCTCGTCGGCGGAGAGGAGGCTCCTTCCCTGCTTCCCCATGGGCCGGGTCGCTGCGGCCACGAACTCGACCACGCTCTGATGCGAAAGTCGCGCCTCGCCGCTCTCGATCCCCTCGCGAAGCAGTTTCTCCGCCGTCCGCTGCTTCTCTGGGAAACGCGGGTCATATCGATAGACCAGGATGTTGGTATCAACGAGATGAAGCACGGTCGTAGAGATCCTCGCGGCGCCATCCGCGTCCCGACACGGCGCCCGGAATCTTGCCAGAAATCGCCCTGTTCCGCACCTTCTGCCTGCGCGTCGCGTCATCGAAAAGACGAAGACGGAAAGCCATCTCATCCTCGTCCGAGGCCTTCTCGGGATTCTGTTCCTCGATCCGTACCCGAATCACCTCGCCTGCCGGCTCGAACTCGATGTCGGATCCGGGCTCGATCCCGTACTCGCGGGCGATGGCCTGAGGAATGGTGACCTGGAGTTTGCTCGTGACCCGGCTCATATCCTTACTTTAACAAGGAATATTTCCTTGTCAAGATCCGCGAATTCACCGTTTCAGCCGTCCTCGCGCGTGATCACTACGCCGTGGGAGGCGAGATCCTCGAAGAGTTTCTTGACGAATCCTTGGTTCGAGACGAGCGTCTCGGGCGGGTGCACGCCGGGCTCCAGCTTCAGGGAGCCGTCGAGCAGGCGGCGCGCCGTGATGGCCGCCGGGAAACCCGTGGTGCGCGCCATGGAGGTCTCGCCGCGAGCCTTGTTTGTCCGGTCCAAAAGGCGCCAGGTGATACGGCGTTCCTTTTTCTTTCCGCCGCCGATCACGGAAACTTCAAGCACGGTGAATTCCTCGGACCCGTCGCCCTGCCGCCAGAGCGGCTCGAGGATCCCGAACGTGAAGTCGCGCACCTTGACCTCGACGCCGCCCACGTTCACGAACTTCTCGTCGAAGAATCCGCTGTCCCGAAGCAGCTTGATGCGCTCGGCGTGGCCCGGATAGCGCAGCGTCTTCTCCTCCATGTCGGGGCAGTCGATGGTGTCGAGGAGCGAGCGCAGCCCGTCCGTGAGGAACCCATCGAGCGTGCCGATGCCCGGGATGTCGAACGTCTCGATGTCGGAAAGGGCCGGACGCACCCGTATTTTTCCCCCCATCTTGAACCGTGCGGGCCGCGTGTACTCCTCGATGACGTCGGACGGCGAGAAGGGCGCTTCGTACTCCCACGGAAGTCTCCGCAGGACCGGAAGCCCGCCGACCAGATATCTGGCCTGCTTGGCCGGGGCCAGCTCGACCGCGCCTTGCGCGACGAGGATGTTGCTCAGGCCGGGCGCCACGCCGATGTCGTAGACCACGGCCACCCCGGCCTCTTTCGCCGCGCCGCCGAGAATGCGCGGATCCTCGGCCATGAACGAGATGTCCACATAGGGCTTTTTCACCGCAATGACCGCATCCATGGTCTGGAACCCGATCGATCCCGGAAGCGCGCCCACCACGAGGTCGAAGTCGGCCGCGATCCGCCGCACGTTCGCCGGGACCGACAGGTCCTCGCAGATCGTCTTGAACCCATGCCGCTCCGCGAGGCTCCAGAGATGCTGGGCTCTCGCGTCCGCCACGGTGACCTCGAGGCCCTGCCCCTCGAGAAGGTCCCTTGCGATCACCCGACCCACCCGGCCCGCTCCGAGCACGATGACTCGTTTTGCCATGGGATATCTCCTTATGCCCCTCCCCTGTCGATACTCAAAAATATTCGAGCGGTTGTCCAGTTGAAACCACAGGCCGGTTCGCGGTACAACCCGTGCATGGCCAGACTGGACTTCCATGGCAAGTGGGTGGTGGTGACCGGCGCAAGCTCGGGGCTGGGCAAGGAGATCGCACTCTCGCTCGCAAGGGACCATGGCGCCAATATCGTGCTGGTGGCGCGACGGATCGAGCGGCTCGCCGAGATCGCCGAGCGGATACGAAGCGACCACAAGGCCGATGCGGTGGCGATCCGGGCCGATCTGGCACAGACCGGAGCGGCACGAGAGGTTTTCGACAAGGCCACGGCCGGCCGCGATATCTATGCGTTCGTATCGAATGCAGGGGTCACGTACTACGGTCCGAGCTGTGATCAGTCCATGGAAGATATCGAGCGTGTCTTTCGGGTGAATGCGCTCGCCCCCATCGAGTTGGCGCATCTCTTCCTCAGGTACTTCAAGGACAAGGGCGTGGGGGGTATCCTGGCGGTGACGAGCCTCACCGCATTCATGCCGATCCCGTACCAGAACACGTACGCGGCCGCCAAGGCGTTCCTGCAGAGCTACATGGAGGGGCTGGCGCACGAGGAGGGATGCGGTCCGGTGGTGATATCCACGTGCGCGCCGGGGGGCATACGCACCGAGATGATGGAGCTCTCGGGCCTCGACAAGCAGTTCAAGACGTCCGGGCTCGCCTTCATGGACGCGGACCAGGTGGCGCGATGCGCCATCGACGGGTTCCGCAAGGGGAAGCTCGTCAATGTCCCGGGGCTCGTGAACAAGCTCACCGGCTTCTTCAACCGCTTCGTGCCGCGCAAGACCATCGGCGCCGCCGCCTGCAAGCTGTACAAGCCGAAAGAGAAATAGCCCGGCCTTTCGGGCCCTACTCCTCTCTCCGTGCTACGGCGTCTGGTGCAGGATGACGCCGTACGGGCCGAAGGCCCATATTTCCTTTTCGGGCGTGCCCCAGAGCGCGCCCAGCGGCTCGTAGATGGGCGCCTCCACGTAGTCGAAGAACCGCGTAGAGTGCATGTAGTGGTAGATGTAACCGATGTCGCCCATGGTGACCCACATGTCCTCTGCCGAGACCCCCCAGAGCGAGGTGAACACGGCCGTCTCGTACATGGAGCACAGGACGCCGTTACCCCATGCTCCCCCATCAAAAGCAATGAGCACGGCGCACGATTGATCCGGCGTCGAGCCTGTGAAGAAGACCGAATCCGCGTCCACGCCGTAGATATGGTCCACGGCGATCCGCGTATCGCTGCCCATGGGAGGCCGGTCCATGAGGTCCTGAGGGTTGAGTTCGCTCCACTGGGATCCATCGAAGTGGAAGATCGAGTACCCGGCCGCGGCCCAGAGGTCTTGCGCTGAAAAGGCCCAGATCGCCCGGAATTCCCCCCCTGTCCCGGAGTGCACCACGTCCCAGCCGTTGTCCGTCATCCGGTAGATCCTCGCGGCAGCCACGAACACCTGGCCGTCCGCGGTCACGGAGACCGAATTCACATGATCCTCCTCGCCGAAGTGCGCGTCCAAGGGGATGCCGCCGGTCGAGTGCCAGAGCGGGCCCTTGCCGTCCTCGTTCTTCTTGCCGCCGAGCCATACATCGTGAGTCCCGCTCCCGCTGATCGACACGATCGAGGCCTGAAGATGATGCCGGAAGAATCCGTCATACTCCCGTTCGATGACGCCGTCCTCGCCGCCTGCCCAGACCGAGCCGTCCGAGCCCCACGCCGTATGCACAGGAGCCTGCAGGCCGTCCCAGGGCCAGATACGCGTGTCATACGAGCTCTCGCCCTCTCCCAGAAGCTCGGAGAACCCGTACTCCGGATCGAGGCTCCACCCGCCGGACCCCTGGGGATACCCCTCGACCGGCTCGGGAAAGTCCTCGGGCTTTCGCAGTGTCCACGACTCGCCGTCCCAGCGTTCGATATCGCCGTTTTTCAAATAGGCCCGCACGTCGGTCGACGAGGTGCCCGACAGATCCGTGATCTCCTGACCGGACCAGGCTGTGTCCTCGGTCCAGCGTTTCCCGTCGAACGCGAAGACCACCCCTTCGGTCTTTCCCTGTGCCGCGCTCCGATTGCCCGCAGCCCAGGCCCGATCATAGGCCACCCCCCAGATACCCGCGATGTCCGCATCCACATCCGCGGTCCCCCAGGTGGTGCCGTTCCAGTTCATCATCCAGCCGCGGCCGCCGGCCCATAGATGTCCGCCGGTCATCTCCCCGGTGGAATGCTCGTCCGCGGAGGAGAAGGGGATCTCCGTAAGGTTGAGCCGCCACACAAGCCCGTCATGCCTGCCTACGAGACCATGCGCGCCGACCACATGCAGGTATTT
>Ga0315282_10013123_pt1 | contig 12539 bp, 12 predicted proteins | sample YL17G07_20_MG_FD_203693 | JGI IMG/M metagenome (GOLD analysis project Ga0315282, IMG submission 203693) | Sediment microbial communities from Yellowstone Lake, YNP, Wyoming, USA - YL17G07_20 | ecosystem: Environmental > Aquatic > Freshwater > Lake > Sediment | place: USA: Wyoming | collected... | reverse complement strand
CGTCGAAGTGAGAGACCTCTTCTTCAATCTGCCGGTGAGGAGAAAGTTTCTGAAAGCAGAGAGGATGGAGTATGCCGAGATTGTTGACGTGGTTAACCGTTTGAGCATTGCCTATTCCCGGACAGCCTTCCGGCTCTACCGTGACGGTGCCCTTACCCTTGATTATCCTTCCTGCCTGGAATTGAAAGACCGGATGTATCAAATCTGTCCGCCGGAATGGAGAGAAGCCTTCATCCCTCTGTCTGTTGAAGATGGATACTGGCAGATACATGGTTTCGTCGGGAAGCCGGAGATCACCAGAAACTCCCGCAGCGGACAGTTCTTTTTTGTCAATCAGAGACCGGTAAAAATTCTCTCCTTCAGCTTTGCACTCCAGCATAGCTTTGATGGTACCCTGCCTCAGGGAAGATACCCGGTAGCTATACTCTTCCTGCAGATTGCTCCGGAAAACGTGGATATCAATGTCCATCCTCACAAGAGAGAAGTGCGGATACTGAATGAAGGCATGATCCAGAGCCTGATGATTAAGAAGATCAAGGAGGTGTTAAGAACAGAGGGGAGCCCCCCGCTTCTCAGACTTTCCGAAAGGTATGAAAAGGCGTCTATGGCAGATATGCCCGATCAACTCTCTCTCCCGCAGGCAATCTTTCATGAGCGAAGCGAGGTGAGGGAATCCGTACCTGTTACCCTCTATCAGTTGTCGGGAAGGGATACCCTCCCAGTGGTTGCTGAAGAAAGCCCTGATTCTTTCTGGAGATCGAATGGGCGGGGAGGAGTGGATACCCCTGCATCTCTTGAAAAGTTAAGGCTGGGCAGGGTATTCGGCCAGTTGAAAGGGAGCTATATCCTGATGGAGGTTGATGATGGATTGATGGTGATTGACCAGCACGCCGCCCACGAACGGATCATCTATGAAGAGATTCTCCATTCTTTCAGCAACGGCTCTTCGCCATCCCAGGCTCTCCTCATCCCCCTCCTTATCCATTTTGATGGAAGAGAATCCGCAGTGCTGGAAGAATACCTTCCCCTCTTAAGCAAGATGGGTTTCGGAATAAACGAGCTGGGTAATAATAGCTTTTCCATCGATGCCCGGCCGTCGTTCCTGAAAACGGAAGAGGTTTCAGAGACGCTCAGGGACTTCACACAGAGCGCAGGAGAGGGGAAGACAAAAGGGCTGCTTGTCGAAACCCATGAGAAAGTTGCCCGCATGATCGCCTGTAAGAGCCGTTCGATCAAGGCAAAAGAAGAACTCACCTATGAGGAGATAAAAGAGTTAATCCAGAGATTGACCCGGGCGAAACAACCCTTTACCTGCCCTCATGGAAGGCCGACCCTCATCAAGCTGACGACCCGCGAGCTGGAGGCAAAATTTTTAAGGACGTAAATCCCGAACATTTGATTTCAGTAGGGGCGGGTTGATAACCCGCCCATTAAGAGAGCAGATTCATCATTTTTTCCAGTTCGCCTATGCTGAACTGCCCGGGTGCTATGGGTGAGTCAACATACCCGTAGGTGAGGAGTGAGCCAAAAAATGGAGCAGCAATCCGGGTTACCTGCCCTTTCTTTCCTATAGAGATAGTGATGATGTGGTCATCTCTGTGCTGGTAGGTTAACCCAAGGAGACGGGTGACATCCTCTTCTGTCCTGCTCATCACAGCCAGTTTGATAATATCTCCCCCCTTGGCTTTACCCTTGCGGATCAGCTTCACGAGCTGCTGATCAGGCGGAGTCTCTTTGAAATTATGATAGGAGATGATTACCTTTTTCTTCCTTCTCTTCGCAAGGCGAATCACTTCATCGGTGATCGGAGCGTCGATTTCACCATCCACACAGTCCACAAGGGGAATGATTGCCTTGAATATCTCAAGGCGAGTATTTTCAGGCATGTTCTTCCTACCACCGTCTGCAGGCCTCCGGATCGTCCCGATGACCGGAAGGTGAGAGGTCTCTTTTATCTTTTTTAAGGATTTGATTATGTACTCAATCTCGGTGGAACGGAAGAAGTCTATTCTCGCCTCCAGGATATCAGCGCCCTGTTCCCTGAGAGTTTTCAGTGATCTCAAAGGCAACCGATCATGGAGAATAGCCACAATCCTCGGAATTGAACCCAGTCTGACCCTGCCGATATTCATTGTTTCGTATCCCCTTCACCTTGAAAAGATTTGTTGTAAATCATACCGCCCAATTCTTATTTGTCAACCATAACACGATGTGTTATGTAATTGTCTCCAGGTGTGAGATTGCTAAAAATGAAAATAGGGTTTGTAGGGGCGTGGTTTACCACGCCCATTTAGAATTGTCGAAAAAATGTTGAGCAATAAAAACCCTGTTTTCGTCTTTTCAAGAGTTCTGGATTAAGGGGACAAATAAAATGCACTATGGCGCGATGAACTTACCGCTGCGATCAGTACCGAAAGAAATCAGAGATATAGGAAAACTCGGTTTCGACTATATTGAGCTTACCATCGATGCCCCTGAGGCAACCCCCCGAAAAATCAAGGAACAGAAAAAGGTAATTCTGGAAGAGCTGAAAAGATCAGGCATGTCAATCATGGGGCACCTGCCCACCTTCATCAGCACCGCTGATCTCTACGAAAGCATACGGACGGCTTCGCTCAAGGAGATTGTCGAGGCACTGGAGGCGGGCAGGGAGCTGGGCATGAAAAAATTTGTCTTCCATCCTGGAAGGGTAGCAGGGATGGGAAGGTATGTGAAAGGCGTGGCAAAGGCCTGTTACCTGGATGTGCTGTCAAGGGTGATGGAAAAGGCGCGGAAACTTGATCTTACTATCTGTATAGAGAACATGTTCCCGGATATCAATGCCTTTATTGAGGCAAAGGAGTTTAAAGAGGTATTTGAGCAATATCCTGATATCAAGCTTACCCTGGATGTGGCTCATGCCGAGCTGGGGGCAAAGAAAAACCGGACCGCTGAATTTGTTAAGGCTTACGGTGATAGGATCGACCACCTCCACTTCAGTGACAATTTTGGTAGAGAAGATAACCATCTTCCCCTGGGCACCGGCACAATAAATTTCCCCAGGATTGTAAGGGAGCTGAAAAAAACCAGTTACGACGACACCCTCACCCTCGAAGTCTTTTCCCGGGACAAGGACTACCTGAAACTGAGCCTGGAAAAAATCAAGGCGCTCTGGTATAAGCATCCAGTGAAATCTTTTTGATGGTACTGTGTTTTCAGGTGCTGCCTGTTTATCTTCCTGGGCTTTCCCATTGACAATTTATAAGGAGTGCAATAGCATTTTTTTATGGGTGCAGAAGTAAAACTGAATGGGGGCGTGACAAACAGACTCAAGAAACTCTGTGAGGTGGTGAAGGGTAAGCGGAAGGTACTGATCATCACTCATAATAACCCGGATCCTGACTCCGTTGCCAGTGCCTGGGCGTTAAAATATATTCTCCAGCACTTTTGTAAAATCAGCTCTGTTATTGTCTACGGAGGAATTATTGGGCGCGGTGAAAACCGGGCCATGATAAAATACCTCCGGATTGAAGTAAAACCTTTTAAAGATATAAACCTCCGCAACTATACTACGATTGCGCTCATAGATACCCAGCCTGATGCAGGAAATAATCCTCTTCCCCGCTCTGTTAGGGCCAATATTATCATTGACCATCATCCCGTACGATCAAGTTCGAAAAGTGCAGAGTATGTAGATGTCCGCCCGGATTATGGGAGCACCTCTTCGATTCTCGCCGAATATTGTTTAGAGTTTTGTAAGTCTGCCGGGAAAGAGCTGGATAAAAAATTAGCCACCGCCCTCTTTTACGGGATAAAATCAGATACCCGGGACCTGGGGAGAGAAGCAAGTGAGGAAGACATCAGATCAGTCACGGGTCTTTATCCCCTGCTCCTCATCCGGGTTCTCTCTAAGATCGAGCATCCCAAGGTTTCAAGGGAGTATGTACGGGCAATTGACAGGGCCTTCAAGGAGGGGGAAGTTTACCGGGATGCGTTGATAGCAGATATCGGTTCCCTCTCTAATCCTGACATGATTGCTGAAATGGCTGATTCACTGCTGAAGATCGAAGGGATTGAATGGGTACTCTGTCTCGGCAGATTCAATGGTGATCTTTATTTTTCCCTCCGGACGAACAAACGGAAGGGGGATGCAGGAAGGATAGCCATCGCCATGGCACGGGGACTGGGAGGGTTTGCTGGTGGGCATGACATGATTGCCGGAGGAAGATTTGAAGAGGGGCGCTTGACGGAAGAAGAAAAGAGGGAACTGCTTTTCAAAATAAGGGAGCGATTTTTAAAATCCATCAAGCGGCAGAATATAACTCCAGCCAGTATTATGGAAGAGGATTGAAGAAGGGTTTGTGGAAAGAAAAAGCATAGCAAGAGCCAGGAAGAAGTCAGCATTTCTGGTCATTGACATGCTGAATGATTTCGTCCTGAAGGGATCTCCTCTTGAAGTTCCGGATACGAGAAAGATACTTCCCCTGCTGAAACAGAAGTTAGTGAGGGCAAGAAAAAAGGGGATACCCATTATCTACCTCTGTGATGCCCACGATAAAAACGACCGGGAGTTTGAAAGGATGAACTGGCCTCCCCATGGGGTGAAAGGGAGCAGAGGGGCAGAGGTGGTGAAAGAGTTGAGTCCCCTTCCAGGAGATACTATTGTGAACAAGAAGAGTTACTCAGGCTTCTACCGGACTGCCTTGAACAGAGTTTTAAAGAGGCTTTCAGTCGAAGAGGTCATCCTTACCGGATGCGTCACAAATATCTGTATTCTCTATATTGCATATGAAGCTGTAGTCAGAGGGTATGACGTTACCGTTCTGAAGGATTGTGTTGCTGGCCTGGACAGGTATGATCACAATTTTGCCCTGCGGCAGATGGAGAAGGTTCTGGGAGTGGAGGTAGTCTGATGTTCCATATTGCGAGTATCGAGGAGATCAGGAAGGGAAAGGTAACTGATGTCTATTTTGAGCGGACTCTTCAGGTACTGAAAGCGAAAGGAATTGACAAACGGGTTAAGGCCGAGTTCATTTGTAAAAAATTACCGAATAACTGGCCCTGGGCGGTGCTTGCAGGCGTCGAGGAGTGCATGGAAATTTTCAGGGAGCTGCCTGTCATGGTACGGTCCATGCCTGAAGGAACGATATTCCGGGCTTATGAGCCTGTCATGGAGATTGAAGGTAACTATTCAGCATTCGGAAAATTTGAGACCGTTCTGCTGGGGCTGCTCTGCCAGGCAAGCGGTGTAGCTACCAAGGCAGCCCGGTTGAGGAAAATAGCAGAAAACAGGACACTCATCAGCTTCGGGGGAAGAAGGGTCCATCCTGCTATTGCTCCCATGGTGGAGAGGAATGCATATATCGGGGGCTGCGACGGGGTGGCAATTGTGAAGAGCGCGGAGTTGATCGGTGAACAGCCGTCAGGCACGATTCCTCATGCCCTGGTCCTCATGATGGGCAGTACTATCGAAGCAGTCAGGACATTTCACGAAGTGATCGAGCCGAAAGTGAAGCGAGTTGCCCTGATTGATACCTTCAATGATGAAAAGTTCGAGGCAATCAATGTCGCTGAGGAAGCGGGGGATTTTCTCTATGCGCTGAGACTGGACACACCGGCCTCCAGGAAGGGGGATTTCTACCGGATTCTGGAGGAGGTGCGCTGGGAACTGGATCTCCGCGGTTATGGGAGGATAAAACTTTTTGTGAGCGGTGGACTTAATGAAGATGACATAATAAAGCTCAATCCGGTCGTTGACGGCTACGGCATAGGGACATCAATCAGCAATGCGCGGGTAGTGGACTTCGCCATGGATATTATGGAGATTGAGGGCAAGCCCATTGCCAAACGCGGGAAGATGTCAGGAAGCAAACGGGTTCTCCGGTGCCCGAAGTGTCACCAGGATATGATTATCCCCTTAAGGCAAAAGTCATCACACTGTTCCTGCGGAGGCAAACTCGCAGATCTCCTCGTTCCTCTATTCAAAAATGGGAAGTTAGTCAAGAAACTCCCTTCTCATAAAGAAATCAGGCAGTACGTCCTGCGACAATTAAGAAACTTTTCCTTGTAGAATGGGGAAATAGCTTTATTTGTGTAATTATAAAACGTATAATCTGCTGTTGGATACAGGAGAAATAGATGCAGAAACTCACTGTCGAGCTTCTTAAGGCTGAGGCGAAGGTTTTCGCTGAAAGAGAATCAGGGCACAAAGAAAAAGCGCTCTATGGAGTGACGGATGGCAAAGCGGTCGGCACTTATTTGGAACATAAATTTCAAGAAGTGCTTCAGAAAAAGTACGAATACGCCCGGGGTTCCTCAGCGAAAGGGATAGACTTCCCAAAGCTGGGAATTGATATCAAGGTAACAAGCATGCGACAACCACAATCGTCTTGCCCTTTTAAGTCTGCGCGTCAGAAGATATATGGACTTGGTTATTCTTTGCTTATATTCGTTTACGAGAAGAGGGACGATCGCAAGACACGTACTTCTACACTGGAAATCAAGCATGTCATTTTTGTTGAAAGCAGCCAGACCGGAGATTTTCAAACAACGACGGGAATCCTCAAGGTTCTCGAAAATAATGGTAATGTGGATGATCTCGTCGCGTTCATGACTGAGCGATTCCTGCCGGTGGACGAGATTCAGGCTCACAAGTTGGGGGAAGAGATACTAAAGACACGACCTCAAATCGGATATTTGACCATTTCAAATGCACTTCAGTGGCGACTTCAGTACTCAAGAGTTATTGAACAAGCGGGTAACGTCAAGGGTGTTCATCGTATAGTATAAGTATGGTAAAGAGTAAAATTGAGTACGGAGATTTCCAGACACCACGTAGTCTGGCGGAGTCTGTTGTAGCCTTCCTCCGCGACTCGGGTATTTCTCCATCAATTGTCGTCGAACCGACATGCGGACAAGGTAGTTTCACTTCGGCAGCGATCAAGGGTTTTTCCAACATCCACCAAGTATTTGCGTTCGATATCAATCCAGATTACATCACTACCTTGCGGAAGACACTTTACAATACGGATGGAATAAAATGTAAAGTAGCCCAACAGGATTTCTTCACCTTTAATTGGAAAGAGTTCTTCGCAAAGTTTCGAGGGGAAATCCTTATCATTGGTAATCCTCCGTGGGTAACCAACGCCGTTCTCGGGGCGATTGGAAGCGACAATCTTCCAAAGAAAACGAATTTTCAGAACCGCTCGGGTTTTTCGGCAAAAACAGGCAAATCCAACTTTGACATTTCCGAATGGATATTGATTAAACTTCTTGATTCCCTTAACAATCAACGCGGTTGCGTTGCCATGCTCTGCAAGACGGCCACAGCGCGAAAAGTACTGAGGCATGCATGGTTCAACCGCCTTAAAATCGGTCGGACAACAATTCATTTAATCGATGCAGCCATGCACTTCGGTGTTGCAGTAGATGCCTGTTTACTGATTGTTCACACGGGCGTCACCGACTTGTCTCCTACAGCTGGGGTATACTCCGATCTGACCTTCAATAACAAAGTGACTACGTTTGGTCTTATTGGAAAGGAACTTGTTGCGGATGTTGATGGGTATAACCGTCTGAAAGACCTCGATGGGTTTGCATATTACACATGGCGATCAGGTGTGAAACATGATGCTGCTTCCGTGATGGAATTTAAGAAGGAGGGGGCTTTATTAACCAACGGTGCCGGTGAACGAATTGCGCTTGAACCGACCTACATATATCCTTTACTCAAGTCGTCTGACCTTGCCAATGGCAGGCTAACGCCACAGCGCTATGTCCTAGTCACTCAGCGTAGGCCGGGTGACGATACGAAGGCCATTTCAGACATAGCTCCCAAAACTTGGTCTTATCTGTTGCGCCACGCAGATGTTCTGGATCGGCGCAGAAGTATTATCTATCAGAAGCGGGCAAGGTTTTCGGTTTTTGGTGTGGGAGAATACACATTCTCGCCCTGGAAGGTTGCGGTCTCAGGACTCTACAAAAATTGCCGGTTCGAGGTCGTTGGTAGGTACCAAAACAAAGCGATAGTTTTTGATGACACATGCTATTTCATCCCATGCAATTCTGAGCAAGAAGCATCCTTTGTGTGTTTCTTGCTAAATTCAGACATTACCCAGCGGTTTCTACGTGCTTTAGTGTTCTTCGATGCAAAGAGACCGATTACTATCGAAGTACTTAATCGTGTCAACCTGAAACGAGTCGCAGAAAGACTTGGTTTAGAAAGCGATGCTCGCAAGTTTTTCCGAGAAGCAGCCTATTTTGAGGGACATCAAAGCCTCTTTGTCTTTGATAAACAAGCGGAGTATCTAACAAAAGCATCCAGCGGACGTCCCATACCGAAGCGCCGCTAGTGTCTAGGAGTTACGGTAGCACAATTCCATTTTTTCACTGACGTAACAAGACCGCTTCTGAGAAGGCATTGAATTTCATTCTTTGAAGACAAGATCAGCGTCAAAAAAACAGAGAAAGCCAAAGATAGATAATTATGGTGTTACCGGAACTCGCGCTCAACCATCCGCAATGCTACCCCGGATCCGCTGATGGTCTTAGGGGCGGATGAGTTCTGGGCATTCTGCAAGAAGGAGGTGTTCAGTGGACGTATATAAAACCATTGCTACCCGGAAAAGCGTGCGTGCGTTTGAAGACAGGGATGTGCCAGAAAATGTTCTTTTGCAGTTGCTTGAGGCCGCTCGGCTCGCACCATCGGCGAGCAACCGGCAGGAATGGCGATTTGTGGTGGTACATGATTCAGCAAACCGAAAGAGACTGGCTAAGGCTGCCAATGCCCAGAAGTTTATCGGTGAGGCGCCTGTGATTCTCGTATGTTGCGCCGAGACAGACGGTCATGTGATGGCCTGCGGCCAGCTTTGCTATCCAATCGACGTGGCCATTGCTATCGACCATATCACGCTGTGCGCAGTTGCTGAGGGTTTGGGTACATGCTGGATTGGTGCGTTTGACGAGGATCAAGTCAAAAAAATCCTCGGCATTCCACCACGGATTCGTGTTGTAGAACTCTTACCTATTGGCTATCCGCAAGATCCAGCGCCCGTGGAGAAATCTCGGCTTCCCATTGAGAAGATCGTGAAGCACGAACGATGGCAGTAGAAGATAATTACGGTTGCGTAAAACGGTTGTGCCGCTCGTATCGGGATACTTAGAAGGGTTGGGTAAGAACCAAAAAACTTTTAAAACGTAAGACGATTAACGAAACCAGCAGCGCAACCGTATAACGTACAACGAGTAGGAGCGGGGTTACCCCGCCCCTACGAATCAGATCATCCCCTGCTTCTTCAAGTTTTCCCGCAGCCAGGGTTCGATGCGCTGGAAGTTAATATTGAATGCCTCCTTGAGCGCTTTTTCTTCTTCAGGGGTATTGATACTTTCCCTTGTTGCCCGGTAGAGAAAATCTTTTGAGGCACCTGTCAGGGTAAAAACGATTTTGAGAAGTAAGAGGGACTTATGTGCGATCTTAACAGGTTTTGCTACCACTTTTGCTATCAGTTCAACCAGCTCGTTGTACGAGAAAACCTCCGGCCCAGCGATTCCGAAAATCTTGTTTTTGGCTTTTTCGTTTCCAATTGACTGGAGAAGTGCTTCGGCAACATCCTCCGGTGCAACAGGCTGCATCCGTTTCGTCCCGTCACCGATTGCCTGCATCTTTCCTGTCTTGATGATGGTAGGAGCAAAGTATTCTAAAAAGTCACTGAAATACCCAGACGGGCGGAAGATGGTGTACGTGATCCCCGAGTTGATCAGACTTTGCTCGGCGTTCCATTTGGCCTGGATGGTTTTGGCAGGAGAGCCAGGAGCTACACCGCCGACACTGATATAGATGATGTGCCCGATCTTGTTTTCTCTGGCTGCTTCGATCAGGTTTTTCATTCCCCCGTGTTCCACCATATCATGGGTCAATTCCTTGGTTTCCTTCCTCAAGCCAATAACATCCATGATTACCCGGGCGCCAGCAGATGCCTTTTTTACCTGCTCTGGATTGGTGATATCCCCGGTCACCACATCAAGTTTTGAGGTGTCCATCCCCTTTATCTCGAGGGGTTTTACATCAAACCCTCGAAAGGGAATCGATCTCTCCACGCATTTTTTTACGATCTCCTTACCGATATGCCCGTTACACCCAGCTAAGAAAATCATCGAGGCACCTCCTTTGATAAAGTTTCACTGAAACTGGTAACATACTTTCCCTTGAGATGTCAAATAAACGTCTTAATTCAAAAGAAGAATTTTTTTCTGTTCACAGATGAGATCTTTTGATATAAGGAATAACTATCACGAACATCTGACAGAGATGAAATACGAGAGGGGGAAGATATGAAAAAAACTTTGTTCTGGAAGTCTCTAATCCTGCTTTCCTTATCTGTTTTTGTGCTCGGCACTGTGACCATGGGAGTGTGTGCAGAAAAAGAGGGGTCTTTTGTTGAAAAAGAATTGTATGCCGTTGATGCCAGGAGTACCGCTACCTTCAAGGTATGGCTTTCCGGTAAAGGAACCATGGGGAAAGAAAAGCTCTGGAATCATATTGCAAAGGTCCTGTCAGGGACTGAAGGGAAGAGGACGTATGTACTTGCTACCTCCATGGATAACATTCCGCTCTCTACCACCATTGAATTTTACCTGAATCCGGATAAACAGGTCCTGTACGGGTTCGCCGAAAAAGGAACGGAAAAGTTGATTCACATAAAAAACAATCCAAAGGTCAGCCTCAACTGGCATGAGGAGTTCATGAATGACTTCAGCAAGACTCTCTGTATCCAGATCAGGGGAACTGCAGAGCTCTTTGAGGGTGACTGCCCGGAAATGAATGAAGCACTGAAATTTTACCGTTATCAATATATGCTCTGGAACTTTCTCCCTACCCGGAATGCCCCAACTGCCCTGATGGTTGAACCACTCCAGAAGGCTATGGTTCAGGTGATAAAATCTAACATCATGTTGATCAAGGTTACGGTTGAGCAGGTAGTACTCACTGATGAACATTTGAGAGCGCAGGGCTACCGTCCCCGCCAGCTCTGGAGGAGAAGGTAGAGAAAAAGGGTTCAAGGGGCAAAGGGGGAAAGGGGTGTAGGGGCGAGGCGGTGCCTCGCCCAAGGATTACCGCAAGAGCGGCCTTCGGTCTTATGGACCCTCGAACCCTGTATTTTAGAATCCCAGCGGCATGGGGTGGGGTAAGATGAAAAAACTGGTGAGGGTAGTTATCAGCCCGTAGTAGATCCAGTATCCCCAGAAGGTTTTTCCGGCAGGCGAAGTGCTTTTTATGGTCATGAAGAATGCAAGGAGAAGGACAACCAGAGAGATCCCTCCCAGAGTATATGCAATAGCAGGTAAGGCTTCATGAGGTACGCGGGCAGAATAGTTCTGCATATAGAGCTCAAAACTCCAGGTGCTCCCGAATACCGCCAGCATCATTGCCAGACCATCCTTGATGGCACCGGTAATATATGCGATTGACAGGCTCATGAGCAGGAGAGCAAGATAAATTGCAGCGGAAGGATGCTTGATGTCCACTGCGCAGATGGGGTTGAGGAGGCTTGCTGGATGCACCCTGAGAGAAGGGCAGATCTCTCCGATCAGAGACCACAGGACCAGCCCTCCAAAAGAGCCGTAGATCAGCCTTTTTGCCTGAGATCCTGAGGTGACTGCCTTATAGACCAGGATGAGAAAGGCGAGGGAGAAAAGGATCAGGAGAAAGAGGTTATAGTTGGGGACCTTTCTGAGAGGAACCAAAAGGAGGTCACTTATAAAGAAATAGAGAAACAGGCTGACGGCAAATATGAAAGACTTTATCATGATATCCTCCTTGTTGTGGATAGGTTGTGTTTAAACAATAATAAAAAACCCCTTGATTAGTCAATAGTTAGTTTAAAAATCAGATTTCGTGAAAAAAACTATTGACAAAGATTTTATTTAGATATTAGAATTGTTTGAAAATCGAAATAATTTGCGGAAGTGGTTATTTCGATCAGCATGTGATCGAAGCGGGGTCGGCTTAAAGAATGAAGAATTCGATGAGCGTACCAGAAGTAAAGGAAGTGAGAGATTGGTCACACATCATCTCTCGCATCCTCCACTCCTACAACGAGATATCAAAAAGTATTAATCCACCCAGTCTACAACAGATTGAACTCACCTCCGCTCAGATAAAAGCCCTGACCAGTTTTCATGGTGCAGAAGAATACACCATGAGTGATCTAAGCCAGAATCTTGGCGTAACCCTTCCCACAACCACATCCATGATCAACCGACTGATTCAGTTCGGTTTTATAGAAAGAAAAAGGGACAACAACGACCGGAGGGTGGTAAAGGTCAAGCTCACGGTACGGGGGAGAGTAATCCTGAAAAAATTGATGCAGGAGAGGAGAATTGCGCTGGAGGTGTTACTCCAGGCATTGAACAATGAAGAACTGACAACATTTCTAGAATCCATTGAAAACGTTTCAGCCTTGATCCAGAAGGCGAAGGGATAAAAAGAGGCGCTTAAGAAAAGAGCTAATCTCAGGGAGGGAGAAAAGGCATGGCAAGGCTAAAAGTAATTACACCAAAAT
>Ga0315282_10013122_pt1 | contig 12539 bp, 9 predicted proteins | sample YL17G07_20_MG_FD_203693 | JGI IMG/M metagenome (GOLD analysis project Ga0315282, IMG submission 203693) | Sediment microbial communities from Yellowstone Lake, YNP, Wyoming, USA - YL17G07_20 | ecosystem: Environmental > Aquatic > Freshwater > Lake > Sediment | place: USA: Wyoming | collected... | reverse complement strand
AGCAAGGAGTGGAAGTGCATGGGCTGGGGTTGGGACTTCCCTTGGATGGCCATGGCGGCTGCGCGCAACGGCGAACCCAACCTGGCCATCGAGGCGCTGCTCCATCCTTCCCAGCAGAACCATTACGATGAGCGCGGCGTCTGCACCGGCGGGCCGTGTCCGTATCTCCCCGGCAACGGCGGCCTGCTGTACGCCGTGGCGATGATGGCCGCGGGCTGGGACGGCGCGCCGCAGACCCATGCGCCCGGTTTTCCCACGGACGGTTCCTGGGTGGTGAAGTGGGAAGGATTGAAAAGGGCGCCGTGATACAACCCATGCTGCAAACCATGAGCGCGTTCCTGCGGAAGATTTTCAAGGCGCACTCGGAGGAATTCCTCGTGATGGTTCTCGACGGCGCGCCTTCGCATCGGCGCAAGGATCTGGTCGTGCCGGAAAACATGCGCCTGGTTTTTCTTCCGCAGTATTCTCCGGAGCTCAATCCGGCGGAGCTTCTCTGGGACGAGTTGTGGGAGAAGAACCTTGCCAATCGCGTGTTCGACTCCTTGTCCGGCGGAGTCGCGCAGTTGCGCCAGGGGCTGCAGCGGCTGCGGCGGAATCCAAAGGAGATGGCCTCTCTCACGGGATGGCAAAATACTGGCTGGAACGGAAACCACACGAGAAGGCCACATCCGTGATGGAACGCTGCCGCGCATTCCTGAGGAGGGAACACGCGGTTTCGACCCGGCAGTGATTCAGATACTCGATCGGCGTCATGTTCGTGAGCTGCTTGCACACGTTGCCAAAGAGGGTGATACCCATCCGGCACCGTCGAGCCATTTCCATCAGCGTCCAGAGTTCCGCCTGTATTTCAGCGCTGCCGCCGAGTTCGTTCAGAAACATTTCGGCGGTGCGGCGCGAAGTGCAAGGCTGGGGTTCAGCGCGGCTTTCTCCTCTCTCAGAAGTTCAAGCAGCAACACGAAAAGTTCATTGATGTAAGCGGACAGGATCGAGATGGCGCTGCCGCGTTCGTCTGTCTGCACCGCCCGGGCAATCCGCTGAAAACACGCGATGATGGCGGGGGCGTGACGGGCCAAACGGGCCGCTCGTTGTGGCTAAGTACACGCTCTCATAAATATGATGACGTATTCCAATTGCCTTTTTCCCTGTCCTTTGGTATGGTCTCTCTCGAAAGGAGAGATGCCATGCCCAGAGATAGCCCGTTCGAGATCGTTCTCTCCGGCGAGGAAGAGCGCCAGTTGCGCAAGCTGGCGGCGGAATATACGTCACCGTATTGCAACGTCGTGCGCGCCAAAGTCGTCCTCCTTGCCGCTCAGGGGCTGCGCAACAAGCAAATCGGCGAGCGCTTGGACCTGCCCCGTCAGATCGTGGCCAAGTGGCGCAGGCGTTTCTTTGAGGAACGCCTCGCAGGGCTTTGCGAGCGACCCCGACGAGGACGACCTCGCGTTTTTTCCCCCGGCGGTGGTCGTGGAGATCAAGGCTCTGGCCTGTGAACTGCCCGCGTTCCAGACAGGCCCCCTCATCCAGAGGCCTCCCGCTTGGCCTGTCCACGCCTCGGGCCGCGGCGAAGAGGCTCCCCGCTGTCATCTCCCCTATTATGGCCCGGAAAGATAGCTCGTCCTCGTGGCCCGCCGCGAACTCCCTCTCCAGAGACAGAACAGCGGCCACCCTCGGTGTCTTCAAGGAGCGCACCCGAAGTCCGGTGCTTTGGCCGGAAACGACGGTTGCCCCTGACCGCGATTCCACTATCATCCGCTGATAAAGCGCCGTCAGGGCTCCCGTTTCCACGATCTCCTGGGTGGCCAGATAGGCAGTACCCATCTGGATAGCGTCTGCGCCGAGCAGGGCGGCCATGAATGCCGTTTCCCGATTGAAGATGCCCCCGGCAAGGATCACGCGACATTCCTGGAACAGGGACGGCTTACGCCGTTTCAGGTCCAACACCATTTGCGCCAGGGTCAGTGTGCTGCGTTGCCCCACGTGGCCACCGGCCTCGTAGCCCTCGCAGACCACGTATCGGACGCCCGTTTCCAGGGCGAGTTTCAACAGACCCTCGTCGGGGGCGATATACACGACCCCTATGCCGCATTCCAGGAGATCTCTTACCGCAGTGAGATCCCCTCCGGCGATCCTTGAAGAGGCTGGGTGAGACCGTTACCCACTGCGGTAAAGGAGAGACGTATCCGGTGCTCTAAGACTTGCACGACCGCCCCTTGTGGTGCCAAGATAGGTGACAGGCGCGGCGGTCTTTCCGGGACTTTACTGACAATAGTCTGACAACACGGAGGAGAAGTTAGATCGTTTCAGAGATTTCAGAGATTCCAGAGGCTACAGGAAAGAGGGCTGGAAGGACTTGATTTAGGCAACAACGTTGATATTCCAGGACTTAGCCCGTTTTCATGTCCAAGAATCCCACCCTCTCCGCCAGAGCTTCCCAAAACCGGTTTCATCGCGTCACACGCGGGGGCTGGGGCTTGGCCGGCGGGCCTTTCAGGACGTTCACGCGGCTCATCAGGAGGGCCGCCGGCTGTTCGTAACGCGGATCCGCCTTCCATTTCTTCAGGATCTCCTCGGCCCGGTCCAGCTGCCTCATCTCAATGTGAATCCGAGCCAGTTCCAATTCCGCTTCCGGCGCCAGGGGCTCTTCCTCCGCCGCCTGCTGGTAATGCTTCAGCGCCTGTTCCCACAATCCCCGCGCCGCCATCCGCCGCCCCATCTGCAGATACATCCGGGCCTTCGATGATTTCCGGGCTTCCGGCGCGAGGGATTGGGATGTCACTCGCGCAATCTGGGTTCTCAGATAGTCCTCCATGCCCAGGTCGTATCCGGGGTTGACCGCCTCCACCCGGCCGCCTCGACCAACCAGCACCACCGTTGGCGTAGCGACGATGCGATATGCGCGATACGCGCTGTCTGTCTTGTCGAGCAGAACCGGCCATCCCGATGCGCCGAGTTCCTCCGCGGGGGCGCCTTTCCTGTCCAGTTCCAGACGGGAGAGAACCACCCATCGCGAAAGGCTCTTCTTGAATGACGGGTGTTTCTGGAAAAGGTCGTCCACCGCGTGGAGGACGTCCGATGTGTGACGGTCTCCGGGTTTCGCAAACACCAGAAGAGCCGGCGCCGATGTTGTGAAATCCAGGCTGCGGAGTTCTCCCCGGAGATCGCTTAGTTTCAGCGGCGCCGCCGCGTCACCCGGCTGCAGGGCGGCATGGGCTGCGGAGCCGGGCAGGAAAACCGCTCCCGTGGCGCAGAACGCAAGAAAGAGCGCCGCCAGACCATTTGGCCTTCCGTGCCGCGCCTTAACCCCCCGAATCCTCATGGCTTCTTCTCCGTCTTGTACGTCACCGGATGGTCCCGATCGTACTTGTATTCCACATGGCAACCCGTGGCACATCCTCCGCCCGTATCCGTCTTGGCGAACGTGATGCGCATGACCCATCGCCCGAACGGGACCTGTTCCCGGACGTGCTTGGGCTGGTTCGAGGCGTGCTCGTGATGGCAGGCGCGGCAGGAGCGCCCTTTCTCGTTGTTCACGTGCAGGTAGTGAAGGTTCAGATCGCCGTTGCGGAAACTCGTGTCCGTGCTGCGTTGTTTCAGCAGGATTTTCCTGTCATGGCACTCGAAGCACAGGTCATAGGTTTTCTCCGCGAAAGGCGCGTAGAACGTGTCGGGAAAAGCCTTGTTGAGGATATTCGCGAAATTGGATCCGTGACCCTCATGGCACGCCACACAGTTTTTCTGGCGCAATGGGCCATGCAGGTACTTGGAATTGCTGAGCTGGGCCCCAATGTTGCTTAGGACCCTTGTCTTCGTCTCAATGGGCTGGCTGTGGCATGAGATGCAAAGATCGGACGCATTCTCTTTCAAGAGTTTTTTCTGCATGGATGAATGGGGGAGATGGCAGTTCTCACACGTCTTGCCTTCCGCCATGGGCATGTGCGGGTATTTGAACTCCTTGGTTTTCGCCAGGAACGCCTCGTGGCAGATCCCGCACAGCTTCTCACCCTGTGCGCGCGCAAAGAACTTGGTGTCGCCTCCATGCGGAGAATGGCACTCCGCGCAGTTCTTCTGCGCGGGCTCGTGGACCGATATCGCCCCTTTCATCTTGTCGAGAAAATCCACGTGGCAACCCACACACTGGGTCTCGGGCGGATCCACCAGCAGCTTGGCGTTGTCCGACTGGTGCGGGGAGTGGCACGCGAGGCAATCGCCTTGCGCCACCGGGCCGTGGAGGAATTTCAGACCGGCGCGAACGTCGGTGTGACAGAGATTGCATCCCTCGGCCCCTGTTCCGCCCTTGATAAAATACCGGTTGTCTCCTCCGTGCGGACCGTGGCATTGGCTGCAGTCCAGGGCAAAGGGCTTGTGGACCACCTTCTTGGGCTTCTCGACGTCATGGCACAGAACACACATCTCGCGCCCTTTGGGATCTTTCGTGAAATCATGCTGTTTGTTCACCGGCACGTGGCACGGTTCGCACTGCCGCAGATTCACCGGGCCGTGCGCGAATTTCTCCTTCCCGACGTCGCTGTGGCACTCCGCGGTCACGCAACTTGGCCCCAACTGGATCGGCTCGCGCGGCTTGGGCTTGGCGGGGGTCGGTGCCGGGGAAGGAATGACCGCGCCTGGCTTCGGTTGCGGTTCGGCGGCCCCCGAGAGAGATGCGACAGCCAATCCCAGCGCCAACAGACACAATGAGATGGCCCGTCCTTTCCACATTATTTGTGTGACCGGCGCTTTCATAGTGACCACCTCTCTTCTCCTCTGTGTCTCAGGAGTCCAAGGCTTGTTACATGATCTTCGCGAGCTCCGTCGAAAGGGCCAGGGCGATCAGAACCATTCCGAACAAGAAGGCGGCGATGCCCAAGACGGCCCCCGCAGTCCGCCACCTGCGCGGAATCGCCTTCACGATCCTCTCTTCGAGTTTTCCCGCCGCCTTGAGCCTCGCATATTCCAGACCCCGTTCCTCGATCATCTCGCTTTCCGGCATTTGCCCCGTCAGCATCACCATGTCAATGGGAAACTTCCCCGGACGCAGATGGGTATTGAAGAAATGGACCAGGAAAATAACCGACGCCGCCAGCAGCGCCTCGATGCTGTGGATCACCGTGGCGCAGTTCAGGACCCACCCCGGCAGCCAGCGCGTGAACAAGGTGGGCACCCATAGGATGAGCCCCGTTCCGCCGATCAGGAACACTCCCCAGATCTCGCCGAAGTAGTCGAATTTCTCGAAGTAGGTCCATCGCTCAAAGGACGGGCGGGGTCCCAGCCAGAAGAACCAGCGGACCATCGCGATGAAATCCTTCAGATCGCGCATATTGAAGAGCATCGAATCCGGCCCGAAGAGGAAGCGCATCCTCGGCTTGGGGCAATGTTTCCGAAAGAAGTGGACCAGGAACGCCGCGTGGATGGCGACGTAGCCGAACGTGACGATGGCCAGGCAGCGATGCACGATTCCCATGGTGCGCACCCCGCCGAAAAGAACGGTCAACTCCTTCGCCCACTCCGTGTAACTGTATTTCAGGGGGAATCCCGTCGCCACCAACCCCATGAAGCTGATGATGATCAACGCGTGCGTGAAACGATGGATCGGACGGAAGCGCTCGAACATCCGCTCATTCTCCGGATGCCTGGGTATGACAGCCCCCTTGTGCCGCAGACCCTCCACGAAGGATCGCTGGAACCACAGGATCGTGTGGATGATGAAAAACACCAGGACACTCAGAAGCAACACGGTCATCCCCAGCCAGGTGATGAAGATCTGGGGCTGCTTGCGCCAGTCCAGAACGTTCATGTGAGCCACGTATTTCACGAAGTTCTTGTTGGTATTGTGGTGGCACTGGCCGCAGGTTTTCGCCCGGTTCCGCGGCGCCAGCCGCGAGTTCGGATCGCTCAGGGGAAGAATGTCATGGGCGCCATGACAACTCGAACACACCGCCGCCGACTCGTCCCCCAGCTGCGTCACCTTGCCGTGATAGCTCGTCAGGTACGTCTCGCCCAACTTCGCGTGGCAGTGAGAGCATTCATCCACCACGGACTTCAAGAACCCGCGCGAGACCGCCCGGATCCCGTGGCTGCTGTGGCAGCTCGTGCAGCTTGCCGCCCCCTTTTCTCCTTTCAGCGTATGCTGCCCGTGAATACTGGTGAAGTAAACCCTCTCTATGCCCTCGTGGCACTTCCCGCACGTTGCCGGAGCCCGCAAGGGACTCATGGGACTCTCCGGATCGGACACCGGCAGCACCGCGTGGGTCCCGTGACAGTCCGTGCAGATTGCCGTGACCCCCAAGCCTTTCACGAAAAGGGCCTGACCGTGGACGTTTTCCTCATACGACTGGATGTGGTTCTGATTCCCCGGGCCGCCCTTCTCGTGACAGGCCGCGCACCGCCGCACCAGCGCCTTGGCCTGCTCGGTGTCCCGCGGAAAGCGCACCGCCGCGATCTGGTGGGAAGGGCCGTGGCAGTCCTGGCAGCCCGGCTTGGCTCGGCCGCTCTTCACCTCGCCGCCGTGCGGACCCGCGGAGATCTCTTTCTCCACGTCGGCATGGCAGTCCTGGCATTTCATCGTCGCAAGACGCTGGTCGTGGGGCAGCCGCTCGATCCCGAGATGGCAGGTGGTGCACGACAGACCGCCGTGCGCCGTCGAGGCGAAATCCTTCTCCGGCGCGTAGAGACGCAGGGTGTCCGAAGCCGACCGCAGAACCGGAGACTGGCCCTCCGGAATCCGCACCATCGCCATCAGGGACTCCGGGCGCATGGTCCCGATTTTTGGGTCGCCATGACATTTCAGGCACCGCTCGCGGTCGTCCTCCCCCCGCGCGATGGACACGGAGAACGACACGGCAATCAGAAAAGCCAGCCATTGGGTGTTTCGGAATCTCAGACTTCTATCCCCGCGAATTCCCAGTAGTCCCTCGCACCCTCGCACGCTCGCACCCTCGCACCTCTCTTGACAAATGCCATCCCTCATGATCGGGCTGGCGCATGTCTCGCCATTCCCGCTTAATGGTTTCTGCCCGCTTCAGCGGGCTCTTCCTTGCCCCCGGCTTCAGCCGGTGGGAACAGGGTCCTCCTTCTCCGCGGGGTATAGCGCGCTTCAGCGCGGCTTCCCGACATGCTTCAGCCTTGCCTTTGTCCCCTCCTTTGCTGAAGCGGGAGCTACGAACTGTTTGTAGCTCCTCCTTCAGGAGGCAATCCGTTCCATAGCGCGTCAGGAATGTATGCGGCCCCGGCCCTTAGCTCACGTAGCTGTGCAGACCGCGCAGCAGGAAATTCACGCCGAGATAAGTGAAAAGAACCGCCCCGAACCCGATGATGGCCAGGATGGCCGCGCGCCGGCCCTTCCATCCCGCGAAATACCGCGCGTGAAGATAGACCGCGTATATCAACCACGTGATGGCCGACCACATTTCCTTCGGGTCGAAACCCCAGGGACGTCCCCAGGCCGTGTTGGCCCAGACCGCTCCCAGGATGATCCCGACGGTCAGGAGAGGGAACCCCACGGCAATGATTTTGTAGTTGAGAACGTCCAGGGTTCTCAGGGAAAGCAGGCGCCGGATGAGAGAGAACCGGCTTTCGTCCCCTCCCAGGGCATCCTTCAGGAGGTAGCAGACGCTGACGAAGAACGAGAGCGCGAAGGCGGAGTAGCTCAACATGATGGTAATGACGTGGTAGGTGAGCCAGCTGGACTGGAGGGCGGGGACCAGGGGCCGGATCGCGCTGTCGAAGATCGGGGCCTTGTGCGCCAGAACCATGAAGATGAATCCGAGAATCCCCGCTCCGAGGCCGGCCAACAGGGGCCGGCTGGCGAGCTCGAAGATGATCGCGACCAGAATCATGCCCGCCGTGGCAAACACGAAGGACTCGTACATGTTCGAGAGAGGGGCGCGGCCCGACAGGAGCCAGCGGGCCGCGATTCCGAGAATCTGTTCGATGAGACCCAGCGAGAGACACGCGAAGCCCCCCCAGCGGATCAGGCGAAGACCGAACAGGAGCGCGGCGCCATAAGCGAGCGCCGCAACGAGATAGAAGAATGCCGATTTCGCAAAGGGCTGATGCTCATGGTATAAGGCGTCCAGGCCAAGGCGGGGAAGGGCAATCCCGCGAGCGCGCGCGGCGGCGATGACGCTTTCCGCGAGCGCCGAAGCCGCCTGGCCTCCGGCCGTCGGATCGTTTTCCAGAAGGGCCTTTTTCAGAGCCTCCCAATGGTTGACGATCTCGGTATCGAGGGAGTCGGGCGCTGGACTTCCGCCTGTGCCGCCGTCTTTCAGCGCAACGGGCGAAAGCCACTCATGCCCGCGGGGGATGATGGCGAAATCTTCCTCGAGACTTTCCAGCCGCTGCGCCTGCTCGTTCATATCGTCCAGCGGTTTTAAGAACTCCTCCTCGCGCCCGGCGACCAGGTTCATGATCTTCTGCTGAAGGACGGGATCTCTATACTGTTTCAAACTGGCGCGTTTGCCCCCATACAGGGCGGCCAGCTCGGGCCGGACGGTCTTGATCAACGGCGTTTCCCGCGCTGCCTTTTCGTCGGCCATCAGGCGCAGAACGGTGAAAAGCGCGGATTGTCCCTCGAAACTGCGCTTGCCGTGGATCGCCACCAGATGGTTCTCGCCAAAGGTGACGGCGCTCCGCACAAAGCCGGAGTCCTGCACCGGCATGGTTCGCAATGGTTCCAAACTCCGAGCCCATTGCGCGTTCGACGCTGTGTCCCCCCCCGCGCACCAGGGCGCGGCCAGGCAAAGCAGAAACACTATTGGAATCACTCGACGGACCAGGCGAAAGAAAGAGCGCCCGGAAAACCGCCGCGAGATCTGAAATCGTCTTGACGTCATTTGCACTATCCTTCTCCTCCCGCTTTCAAGCCGCCCCTTTCGATGACCGCGAGAGACTCCGCCGCCCGGGCGGGTTCTTCAGGGCGCCGCAGTCTCTCCAGGATCCCGGCGGTCGTCCCGTCAAAACCCTCCGTCGGGTGGCGATATATCCCCACCACGTGCAGAAGCTTCTTTTGCTCATCGGCCCGAAACCGGATCTCCTTGCGTCCTATCAGAAAAACCAGAAGCAACCCCGCCATGACAATCCCGCAACCCCCATAGATGATCGGCAAGGCGGGATTGCGGGTCAGGGTGAGTATCGTTCTATACGCGGGAACGGTGTTCACAACGCGCACTCCCCAATCCGCGCCGCCGACCGGTTGGTCTGGGGGAAGGCTTCCTTTCTTGCCGGCCACCCGGGAGACCTTCGCCAGGTCGAATTCGTAGGCGGCCCCATCCCCCCGGTGCGCCATTCCCTTGAGATCCTCCCGCGCGAACAGCCACTGCGAAAGGACCTCTTTGTTTCCCTCCATGACCGTGATGTGGGCGGCGGGATTGTTCAACTCGTCCGAGCGGCTGGTCACCTTGCGGTCCGCGCCCATCACGAAATCGGCCACAAAGCTGTCCACGCGCACACGAAGCCCCTTCGCGTTGCCGGAGTCGTCAGGCTGATCCGCGGCGATCGTCGTCTCCTCGTCCAGTCCCAACCGGATCGTGCGGAGAGGACTGTCCCCCTTGGGATCCTTCATGGTCAGATCGAAGCGCAGCACCGTATTCTCCGGGAACAAAGTCCCCCGGCTCTTGCCCCCGTCCTGCGTTGTCAGCGTCCAGGGATAGGGGAACTTGTCGCTCAGCGAAATCTCCGCGTGGGCCATGCCCGGCAGAAGCCGTGTTTGTCCCGGCGAGAGCTCCAGGGTCACGGAGGCCGGAAGATCCTTCTTCCCGACCTCCAGGAGAAACCGGCTTGCCTTGATCTCCATCGCGATCTCCTCGTCCAACCCCAGTTGGATCGCGCGGACCGAGCCGTCCGCCCTGGTATCCTTCATAGTCAGATCGAAACGCAATTCCGCCCCGTTCTGGGAGACCTTCACCAAGTCGAATTCGTAGGCGGCCCCATCCCCCCGGTGCATCATCGCTTTGAAATCTTCCCGGGCAAACAACCACTGGGACAGTATCTCTTCGTTCCCCTCCATGACCGTGATGTGGGCGGCGGGATTGTTCAGTTCGTCCGAGCGGCTGGTGACCTTGTCGTCCGCTCCCATCACGAAATCGGCCACAAAGCTGTCCACGCGCACGCGAAGCACCTTCGCGCTGAACGAGCTCTGATGGATTGTCCACCCGTTTACCACCATGGACCGGTTGACCTCGACCTTGCCGGTCTGGATCGTGTTCTGGGACCCGAGGATCCCGAGGATCGTCAGGCTGGAAATATACTTGGATGGGATACGGGTTTTGGGGAAAAAGCCCGTCTCGAAATCGTCGCAACGCAGCGTGAAGCCGAGGGAAACCGGCTGGTCCGGCGCTGAACGCAGCCGCATCTCGCTGGTTTCCTCCCCCTCCGCAAGATCAACGACGCCCTCCCTCGAAACCCACGACATGAGGAAGCCGCCCAGCAGAATGATGACGATCCCAAGGTGCGAAATGGGGGATCCGAGCCTCGTGATCCTCCCTTTCCACGCGTACCCGAGCGGTCCCTGAGTCACCACCCCGAAACGCCGCTTCCGGAACGCCTGCGCGACCGCCTCCGCGTTCCCGGAGAATGGGATCGTCTGGGAGGGTCTTCCCGGCGCGCGGGACTCGTGGGGATCGCGGAACCGTATGCGGAAGGAGGGGATCGTTTTCTCGACCATCGTGCGCAGGGTTGTGCAAACCATGTTGACCGCGAGCGCCAGCAGGAGGAGCTGGTACCACCAAGTGTGGTACACGAGGGCTTGAGCCTTCTCGGGCAGCTTGATAAATGTGCCGCATATCGAGGCCAACACGACTAGAACAAGCAGCGCGATGCCGGTCTGGAGCGAGAAAAGCCATTTCCACGGGGAGGTATGCCAAAGGCGTTTGCGGTTGGGGATTTGGGGCATAGGGTCTCTAGCTCACTGCCGTTCACCATGGGTTTCGCGGGGTCTATGGCGCCAAGCAGTTCGAATCAAGGCGTCCCCAATTGCCCGGAAGGCAAGACTGCCGCCCGTTTGTCAAGCAAGTTCCATGCCTTGACCCGGTGATACTCCTTCTCGCGGTGACAGGGCGTCTGACACCGTCCTCCATCCGGCAGAAGATCATACCCAAAGGGGCCCGTCCAGGACCGGAAAGACAGATCGTCACGGAGGAGGTAGGGCCGGTCCGAGACATGGCTCTGGTGGCAGACGTGGCAAGCCCGTCCCCTCCCCATGTCCAGCACGTGCTTCCGGTGGAGATTGACGGCGCCATTGCTGAAGTTGGTGTTCCCTTCGCCCTGAGGATCATCCACAAGCTTGGCGGAATGACATTGCCAGCATAATGCGTAGTTCTCCGATCTGTACTCGGCGTAGTTCCCCGCCGGGTAGCCCGACCTCAGGAGGGCGGGTTGGTCCGATCCGTGAGGAGTATGGCAAACCGGGCATGCCCCTTTTTCCAGGGCCTTGTGTTTGACGGGGGCGTCGCGCAGCTGTTCCGCGATGCTCGCGAGTATGCGGCCCTTCACGAGGATCGGCATATCGTGACAGGTCAGACAACTCTCTGAAACGTTCTCGCGCAAGTACTTACCTTGGCCCTTCCGGTGGGCGTAGTGGCAAGAGCCGCACTGGGTGCGCGGGTCGAAGTGCTGGTGCTGATACGGGCGGCTCTGGGCGGCAAGAAGAAAGGGCTGGTGGCATTCCGCGCACGCCGCAAGGTGCTTGTCGTCTCGAAGAAGGTTACGGACTCTGCTTTCGTGCGGATTGTGGCAGGATACGCAGAATTCCTGGCCCGGAGGATGAGCCAGGTGCCCTTCCGCGGCGTTCCATTCCACGTCAGTGTGACACTTGAGGCACACTGAGTCCGGTCTTGCGCGGACCGTCGCGCTCTCCGGTGATTGGGGTGTTACGTGGCACTCCAGACATCGGTTTTCCAGATAGAGAGGGTGGCGGATGGTCCGCTGCTCCGTGTTCTTGGGATGACACTCCGGCAGGTCGCAGTTTGGCGCTCGATTCAGGTCGCACCTGTCGGAAAGGACGATAGCGGGCGCCTTTGCGAGGACAGCGGGTGGACTGCCGGCGAGAAGAGTAGGAACCGGCATGGTGAAAGAGAATCCGAGCACAAGGCCTGCGATCGCACGCAGCAAGAAGCAGTTACAGGGGGGATTCATCCCGGTGGAATCCGCCGCAGCCATTTCTGGAATCCTTCTTGCTTTAGGTGGAGTTAGGGCGCCAGGCCGGTTTAGACAACACCCCACCATGGGGCATTGTAGCAAGACCGCGGCCAGATGCGCAACCTTCGACGCCACAGGACTTTCCGCTTGGGGCCGAACTCCCCCGGCGCGCACGCTTCATTTTTTTCAAACCCCCTTCATTATTTTCTTGCATTATTCCTGCTGGGGGGGTAAAACCCCGCTTGTTTCGTTGAGGCTGGCCGAACAACAACCGCTTCGGTCTAGAAGGAAAGGAGTCACACCATGCGCGCTTCAATTACCGATTCAAGGATTTCCATTTCGCTGTTGATGGCGGCGGCACTCTCCCTTTGCCCCGCGCCTTCCGCCGCCGCACCCACCATGCAGTGGGA
>Ga0315282_10013120_pt1 | contig 12541 bp, 11 predicted proteins | sample YL17G07_20_MG_FD_203693 | JGI IMG/M metagenome (GOLD analysis project Ga0315282, IMG submission 203693) | Sediment microbial communities from Yellowstone Lake, YNP, Wyoming, USA - YL17G07_20 | ecosystem: Environmental > Aquatic > Freshwater > Lake > Sediment | place: USA: Wyoming | collected... | reverse complement strand
TTAATATCCTCCCTCGTTTGAGTATAAATATATTGGAGATTCGTAGTTTTTCCACAAAACCCTGCACCATAGTAAACAATTTTGCATTGAATCTCATCTTTACTAAAATTAATGAAAGGCATTAAAGTCTTTTCCTCTCTTTAAGAAGATCGAAGGGGTTCAATGGGTTTCGGCCTTCCTTTTTCAAAGATGGATAAAAGAATGATTGAAAGCTCATCAATGATCTTATTAATTTGTAACCGAATCAACCCGAGAGAGGTCTTATCATCAAAGAGGGTGACCATGATGACATGCTCACCAATAGCCGAAAAATATACATTTTCGCTTCTTCCTTTATGAAATAAGAGACTGAATTCTTCCTCTCCCAAGATTCGGGCGATTTCCGCTGTGGCTCCGAAATTGGCTGCTGTTAGGGCAGAAAGGGAAAGAATATCGAATTCGGGTGTGTTCCCATGATGAGCGATCAGTTGCCCTGATCGATCGATCAACAGGACAGAATGTGCCAACGATGAAGATATAATCTTATTTAAACAATAATTTATTTTCTTCATATCATTTTCTGTAATAACGATGTTCATACGAACTGGTTTTCCGTGAATTCATTCACTAACGATATGAAACGTTAAGATTTATCATCGGTTCGTCGCATGGCCTCGACCAGGAGATGCTCCCAACTCTGATAGATCGTCTGAATGGGTGGGGTAGCACCGATATTTGAAACGAATTCTCCCTCCTGCCAACCTAAAATTTTGTAAAAGGCATCCGTTCCCTTTTGTTCACCACATTCAGCGTGGATGATCTCCCCCTCATTCAAATAAATAACTCCCCTTTCTCCGTCCCGGGTGATAATCAGCGCAGTCGTCAACCGACTCAGGCAGTTCATTTGAATAATATCTGTGAGCTGGAGACCAAAAATTTTTCCCCGAAATCCTTTTTTCTTACCGATCAAATCGATAATAATTTTTCTTATATCAGAAATCTCAAAAGGCTTTTCCACATAATAGAGGGATCCTCTTCGATTGGCTTCTTTCTGAACATCAGAGGACCCATAGGCCGTCATAATAATGACTTTCGTCTGAGGGTATTCCTTTTTAATCTTTACAAGAAGGTCTAATCCGTTGATATCTGGCATTCTTATATCGGAGATGACTAAATCAATCTTATTCTTTTTTAACAAATTTAAAGCCTCTCTCCCATTATTTGCAATGATCACCTCATACTTATCCTTGTCTCTGGAAAGACTCCTTGCCATGCTCCATGTTAAAGTCTCTTCATCATCCACAATCAAAACCTTCTTTAAATTCTTAACCATATCGTTAAAATCTCTTTATTAAGCCATTGGCAATAATGTATAATGATTTTTAAATTATATAAGCAAAATAAGTGCCAATTTTTGTTAAATAAAATATTAATAAAATAATTAATAATTTCAACTTGTTATTCTGTTTGTTAAATTTTGGCCAGTATAGCAAAAATTTCAAAAATGGTCAATATTTAACCATTGGTAAAATAATTTCTATTAATCCTTTCCCTGAAAAATCAGAAGAGACCTGGGCGATTGATTAGAGAGAGAAAATGAGTTGTGTTTGAAAATGGAGCCCCACGTCCAAGCCGGTAGGCTCCAATAACCATACCCACCTACGCCCCTGGGCGCTGAAGCACTCCGGTGCGCAAGCGCCAAGTGATTCGGATGCCAAAGAACTTGTATGGCGAGCAGGTCGGTGGGTCATCCGCCAGTGAGCGAAATCCGCCGAAGAGTGGTTGATGAAGCGTTGTCTTGCTCTGAATGGGTGTTACGCATTCCACCACGGCCAAGGCTATGCCTGCACGCCGGAGTGCGTAACGGCACGCAGGCGTGGTCTCCTGTGTAGGCGGATGAATCTCAAAGATTTTTTGAGAATACAATTTCCGCAGGACCGTTCCCTCATCATTATCGAGTAACAGATGGATAAAACCTGGAATTTTCCTTTTTGAATAGCTATAGAGTTTCTCTTTAATTTTTTAAAAACTTGACTTTTTTAAGTTCATTGGCTAATTTTTAATTAAAATTTCCTTTTTGAGGAAAAATTTGGGTATTGATAAAGAAAAAATATTAGACATCGCACAAAAGTACATCCTTAAAGGGCAATCCAAAAAGGCGATCAAGGAGTATTTGAAATTGGTTGAGGCCAATCCTCAAGATAAGCGATTGCACCTAAAATTAGGGGATCTCTACTTAAAAAATGTTGAGGAGGACAAAGCCATAGAAGAATATCTGAAGGTGGCAAGCCTTCATGGAGAAGAAGATTTGAATTTTCGGGCCATCTCCATCTATAAGAAGATCCTTTCAATTAATCCAAAATTCACTGAGGCCTTTCATGCGATAGCGAAATTATATTTAAAAGAAGGACTGGCAGGAAGCGCAAAGAATTACTACCAAAGTATCCTAGAAATTGATCCCCATGATTCAGAGGCAATCAAAGCTCTTAAAAATATTGAGAGCCCTCAACAGACAAAGGAGGGATCCCCCCTCCCCACGGCCACAGCAGAATCTCTTTTCTCTAAATACCCTTATCCTCCCGAAAGAAAGTCTGTCGCAGAAACTCCCGATCTTCTTTCTCCTCATGCCATGGATTCTTCGATTTTATCCCCTGAACCTGGAATCTCCACCCTGGATAAGGATTCAGAGATGCACTATCACTTAGGCATTGCTTATAAAGAGATGGAACTCTTCGATTACGCTATCTCCGAATTTGAATTGGCCTCTTCAAACTCGGCTATGAAATTTGATTGTTATACCATGCTGGGGAATTGTTATATGGAGAAAGGCGATTACAATAAATCGATTGAGTACTATAAAATGTCCTCTGAGATACAAGGATTATCTAATGAAAAATTGGCTTGGCTTCACTTCAATTTGGGGCTGGCCTATGAGGCAAATGGGATGGTTTCAGAGGCCATCGATACCTTCAACCTGGTTTTAAAATTGGATCATTCCTTCGCTGAAGCTAAAGAAAGGATTAAAAAACTCGAATCCCTCCAAAAATGATGAAATTACACCCACTCATGACCATTTATGGCTCCTCAAGAGTTTACGCCTCCTGGTGCAGGTATCGCCCCGTTCCCGTAGGAATGGGACGATCTATATCCCCTCCAATTAATATCACCCGCTTAGAAGACCCCTTAATTTCCGGTAGTCCTCCTCCAATATTTTGATAAATTTTAATCCCAATTGGTACCCTTCCCAATTTTCTTCCCAATGGATATCTTTCCAAATGATCTCGGCAAATACTTCAAAGTTGGCCAATTCGAATCGATTAGGGAACAGGACTGCGATATTTAATTTTGTGCCGATAGGTATGTTTTTAACAGAATGGATAAGAAGGCCTGATTCACTCGCATTGACAACCAGTCCTCCATGGATTTGCGGAGCATCTGTCACCCGATATTCAAGCGGCAAATCCAAGTAAAACCGTGGATATTTCCTTTTCTCTAACAAATCTTTTGAACTCTCCACCGAATCCTCCCGATGCATGTTTAATGATCTATCCGTTGTAATTCCCTCACCTAATTAAAATTTGACTACGGATGTTTTTATTGTCCTTTCCCGGGGTGCCACTATACCAATCAGATGAATTAATTCAATTCCATTATTGACCATACAACGAACCCCACCAAGCACGATAAATTGAATTAATGTTATTGTATTTTCACCCATAATGATTGCCCCTTATGGAATGACTTCTCGCCAATACAATAAGACCTTGCCGCTTGAGGGTGAAAATGCTTGCTGAGAGAAAATTTGGCCACTTGTTGTTCCGATAATGACCGATCCTTGAGCTTTCACATTTGCAGAGATCACAGGTGTTGAGGGAGCTCCAATACCAACCTCTTTCGAACGCGCCCCGGCGGGTCCTGATAAGTCACTCAAATCGTCAACTGCCAGTGCGCCTCCTCCGGAACGATATTCGACGGCATAAAGGTCAGAGACACCAGCACCGGAGCAAGGGTCCTCTGTATCGATGTTCTTGTAGGTAGTGAAATAGACTATTCGGTTAAACAGTGTCGGTTTTGCCAGCACTTTTTCCAGGCTCTGCGCCGTTTTATCTAATAGGATGTACCATCCCTTTTTGTTGGGGTCTACATCGAAGGTATTTTGTGGGGCTGCAGTTACATTAGCTAAGTTACCTTCTACTCGCGGGTAATCCCCCAAGCCATCATCCTTAACTGCATAGAACCTTTCTGGGGGGTTGGTATAATCGTTGGGATTTTCCCTGTTCCCTGTCCCGAAAAAGACCCAAGGAACCCTATAATTATCGAATGCCACGGCAGGCTGGTAGTAGATCATATGTTTCTCTGAAGGCTGTGCCGGAGGTCTAAATAGTATTTGCCCTGTCCAATCTGTCACTTTGTCAGATGATACATCAAAGACCCACATCTGGCCTCCCATATCACCGATATAGACTTTATCGATGTATCCATCCATATTGATATCAACGGCGGTAGGAGGCGCTGCAAAACAATGGGTCATGCCAGACAACCCGGAAAATTGTTTCATAATCTCACCTGTCTTAATATCAACCACGAAGAATGCTTTTCCTAGGTTCGCGTCATTCCCTACTGTTTCTGTAGGGTCATAACCTCCTCCGATGAAGGCGACCCATCGCTCAAGAAGATCAGATCCCTGTTTAATTCTCACTCTCCCGATGGCGGGCTCGGACCAGCTCTGACCAAGTGTATTGTTGAGGAAATCGGAGTAGTTACTAATTTTGGGATCTCCAGGATGCGGAAATTCCCAGAGATATTGAGGATTCAAGGTATCGGTGATATCCAGAGCAAAATAGTGCTTTCCTCCCTTCCTCAGACCACAGACTAAGACCGTCTTCCACTCATCTGCACTCTTTGTGGTATCATTATCACTGCTATAAAACCAGACGTCAGACACTTTTGGAGTAGAATCGACATAATAGGTGTGAGTAGACATCATTGATTTTAAATTCGTTAGCAGACTGTTGGGAATAAAATTCCATTCCTCAACACCCGTCGTTGCATTGAAAGCATGAAGCAACCCATCGTTTACGCCAACAATGACTACTTTTGTCCGGTTCTTATTGCTCTCATAGAAACCGCCTGTTCCATCAAACCCCGCATCCTTATAGGAGGGCGACGGAGAACCCACGATGACAGTATTGGAATGGAAAATATCCCCCAGTTTCCAAGGCCTCTGCTCAGTTGTATTTCCGTCATGATCGAGGTCATAAGTATCTTGTACATTGCCTCGAACGTAGTTGATGACTGCGTCACGGAGTGCGTCAGTCGCCACCCCTAAATCTTCTTTCGTTATATTTGCAGATGTAAAATCCCTCATCGCCCCGCGCGCATAGGCATAAATCGTCCGAGCATCGGGGGAAACCCCTTTCAACTCTACGCCAGCATCCCAGATCGGTGAATTGAGAGGATTCCCTGCTACATCTACAGGAAGCGTCCCGTCTGAATTCAATTGGTAGGCCTTCAAAGTCCCCATCCAGAAGGGAGATTTCTCCTCTGGGATGAAAGAAGAGATATAAAGGACGTCTTTGTCGACCATACGAACTGAAGGGACAGAAGGAGAGGTGTAGGAGTACGAGTGGTCGATGATATTCGAAAAAATATTTTCCAAACCGGTGTTCAGTTGGTCCGGATTATCTGCATAATACGCCTTCCCCGAGATATCCGCACCTCCATGAACGGCCATCTCATCTAATTTCAGCTTTGCGTCATCCGTAAGACCCACCCCCAAGATATAAGTCTTAATGTCAAAAGTATAATCTTTTCCTTTTACGTTCTTTATAAGATTCCTCAAGGCGTCGATTTTTGCCGAAACAGCGGGCGTTAGAGAGTCTGCCGTTCCAGGAGTCCCAGCTTCGTTCACGCTCGGCAATCCATCGGTCACATAAATAATAAAATTTTTCTGACACCGTTCAGTAATAGGACTTTTCTTGTCGTAAATCCCCAAACCTTTAAAATAGTTAATCGCCTCCTGTAACGTTCCGGCCGTAGGGGTCAAGCCCGCATTCACGATATAGGAACAGGTATTGTTCCCGCAACTCATATATCCCGCTTCATCATTTTCCTTGGGGTCAAGTTTGTTCCATGCGTTGTTATAGGTCGCTGTGGGAACTCCGAACTTATCCGTTAAATCGTTGACCTCCACGTGGAGATAGCCGTTTCCTGGAGAGCTATTTGAAAACCAGGTTCGGCCCACATGATAGTAGTACCACCTTTTGCTAAAGTCCCCGTAACCCAGGGCGTAATCACTGTCGGTTGGAACAAGCGACATGCCAAAAGAAGAGCCACCATAACCGCCGGGATAATCATCATTTGTTCCTGTCTTAATAGTGTAACAAGTATAATTATCCGTGTTACCCTCATTCGGACTATACCCTGTTCCGTAACAAAAGGCTGTACCCAAGTCTGATCCCGAATAAAACGCGACTGCGTGTTTGAAATACATATATTTAGAAGGGTCCGTTGGGTTCACCTTCCTCTGCGTATGAGGATAGACTAAATTGCCATAACGGGTATGCGGTTCTGTACCAATAGCATAATTGTTTAAAATCTCATCAAAGTAATCCACATCAAAGAGAGGATTATCTGCTTTACAAGCAGCCGAACAAACACCTTTGGCAACTCCATCCCCTGTCTGGGCATAGGTCACACATTCAGGCGGTGGATTTGGGCAATAAGATTTCGGTTCATAAAAAACGAATAGTGGAGAGTTATGAAGATGCTGAGCTGAGACCCCTGAAATATTGTAGCTCATCAACCCAATCCTCATTCGATCTTTATACGAATTAATAATTGTTCTTAATGCCTTTTTACCCACGACCGATTTGCTCGCCGAGGCGAAAGAACCCACAGCATTACCGTAGAAATCCTCATCCATGCTGTTTGAGTTGTCCACGATGATGAGAATATTTGGTTTTACGGGGGCAATAAAGAGATCCGTATCATCGGCATGAGCTCTGATGCCCATAAATACCGAAACTGTGATGAATATGAAGAGAATTAATTTTTTCATTTATTTTACTCCTTCTTTTTGAATTATGGCCTCTTATTAGGTGTTGTGATAACAATCTTTCTGACAAAAAAACCGTCGGGACTACGGACACCTTCTATCACCACGGAAAGTTTTAGTTTTAAGTCATCCATTTTCAAAACATTCCCTTTTTCATCCACAATCTTTATATTCCCAGAGATAAGCAGTCTTGCGCCGTTGACCACAATAAATTTAAAATCCTTATCGATACTTTCGATCACGCCCGAATAGGAAATTGCCTCCTGTTTTATACCCTGAATACCAGGGAGAAAGATCAGAAGGGTGAACATGAATATGGCAAGCTTAATGAGGTATGCTTTTTCTAATTTCATCTTTGCCTCCTGTCTTTTAAATTCGATTATTAATTATTATATTGAGTACCTGCGGCATAAGGCCCCATACTCACTTGAACCTCTATCTCTTTCATCGCGCCAAAAGACTGTCCTGTCGCATTGATCTGATAACGCCAAAACTCCCACGTGACATCGTATCCTGGTCTTCCCATCGCCCCTAAGTAGATCAAAGGCTGGGGAGCGGCAGGCGTCATTTTCCCGCTCCGATAGGTCTCGTCACTGCCAATATTTCCTGAATAGGAAGAGAGATCGGGCAGACGGTTGATGCCTATGTCCACTCCTCCTTTTGAGGCATAAAATGCAGCCGCCCCAAACCGGTCATTTCCTGAGATTTTTGATTCATAAAAGGTAGAGCTGATCGAGCTCATTCCGATTAGAGTAAGTACGAGCAGCATGATCAGGGCAACGACTAAAGCCACACCTTTTTGATCTTCCCACATCGATCTTTTCATAAGATTCCCTCCCTTATAGTTCTAAACCCATATTCTTTAAGTGAACGTTCGAAACGATTACCCTTTTTCGATAACCTCCATCACTCTTATATTCAGGATCTGAATCATTCGTCCTGGCCCTCAAAGTGACTTGAACGATCCGAATATTCAGGGGGTTGGCTGTTGGGTCTCCATTAGCGTCCAAATACCCGAATTGAAGTGTCTCTATGTTGTCTGCAAGGCATTTGTCTGCCAGGGGTTGTCCAGTATTGTCATCCCTTAACAATGTGCCAGCCGATGCCTGATAGCTGATCGCTCTGATCGCAAAGACAGGGGTATTGACTGGATGATTATAGGTGAGATTGCCACTGAGGGTGAGGGTATTACCCGCGATATTTGTTATGGTGTAGCTTTCAACACCACCGATTGATACGTATTTCTTGTCTCCAGTGTCGAATAGTGTATTGCCTTGACCATCTGTGAGACTACTTACCGTAACCTGATTCGGGGGAGTGATTCCTGTGAGAGTCGTGGATCCCGTGGCAGAGACGATGGTGAGGGCTCCGGCAACAGGCGTATCCAAATTCACTACATTAGTGAAAGTCTTGCCACCTGTTGTGACCGGTAATACCATTGAGACATTGCCAAAACCTGCCATCCTGATTTCTCTCATCATCCGATTGATGAGTGTTCTCACGTTTTGCTGCATATCCACGACCTCTTCCTGGACCGTATAAGTCCTTTGTTGACCGAGAAAGGTCCGATATATAGCCGCCACGAGGATGCCTGTAATGACGAGGGCCACTAACAATTCAATCAGCGTGATGCCCTTGTTCTGTCTTAATGGACTATGCATATTTCACCTCTTACTTATTGTGATCTGATCGTTGAAAAGGCAATACTCCTATTCACACCATCATTCCACCTTATCGTATAATTAATAATTTTATAACCATTGGGATCATCCACGACGCTATAGGAGCGGTTGAAAACAATGCCAGAATTGGTTGTTGGCCCATCGTCGTGATTTCCTAATTGTAATAGGAGAGAGTCATAAGGTAAATTATCTAATAATTCTAACCTGTCCTGGCCAACATAACTGGCCTGGGTCAAATAATGACTGAAGAAATTGCCTCGAACTGAAGTGACCTGCATACTGGCAATGGCTAAAAGACCAATAGCTAAAATGACGAGACCCACCAGAACTTCAACGAGTGTAAATCCTTTCTTATTCACTTTTTATCCTCCCTGTCGCACCTAATAGTTGAATCGTTTTGGTTTTCCCCTTTGTGTTATTCAGAGTGACATTCCCATTGGTGGAGGTTGAATCCGCGAAAAAGTTGGCGGTATTTCCGAAGGTCGTATTAAATTGAACTCCTGTCGGCAGGGTCTGAACCGCCCCATCATAGTCGAACCCACCTCCTGTGTTTTGATACTGAAGAACGTAGCTATTATTCCCGATAAAAGAAATTTGGTATCTCAAATTATTTGAAATTGCCTTCATTTGAGCAACTCTCATCGTCGAAACCATGTCTCTCGTTGCGCCCCTAAGACGATAAATGGGTAGCCAGGCCCCGATGTTGGGAGCGATTAGCACCGCACCAATTGCAATGATCACCATGACAACGATAAGTTCAATCAATGTAATTCCCTTCCGATTCATCAATGCAAACCTTTCATTTCCTAAAAATTAAAAACCGGATTTCCGTTTTGATAAAGCCACGGTAATCCGGTCCTTTGGATTTAACTTCGGCAACCCGGCTATCCCAAAATCTTGGGATCCGTGGCTTTCCGTCCCACAATTGCTCGTGGTTTGGCTTTATCGAGCTTCTTTATTTTTTAATTATATAATTAGCAAACGCTATGCCAATTATTTATAAATTTGTAACCCATTGAAATCAAACGATATTATAAATCCCCCCTCTTTCTAATATATTTTTTACTCCGAAAATTGTCCCCTGAGCTATGAAAATTTTTCGTCTGAAGCCTATGGAATACCTCTTCTGGGCCTGATCGAGGAAGAATTTGGCAGCACCCAGGCCTCAACTCCCCCTTGGGACAAGGGAAAAGTGGCCGTTTTGACTCGAAGGGTTGACTTCTATTAGAGGGATTCCAAATTAACGTATCAACGACGTTTGTAGCCGCAACCTTCATTATTTTCGCAGGCTAAAGCCTGCGGCTACCGTTTATGGTTTGTAATTGTATTTTGGAATCACTTCTCAAGGTGGTTCTTAGGGGACCACTTCTCGCCAATAAAGAAGCTCCCTGTTGGTGGTAGGAGAAAATGCTGCCTGAGAAGAAACTTGTCCACTTGTTGTCAAAATAATGAGCGATGCCTTACCTTTCATATTTACTGAAATCACGGGAGCAGAAGGAGCTCCACTGCCAATCTCCTGTGAACGCTTGTAGACAAAGTCCGAAGGGGGGGTTAAAATGTCACTCATATCATCAACACTTAACGCCCCTCCTCCAGAGAGGAATTCGACGACATATTCCTTTGAAACACCTGCGACAGCACAGGGGTCCGCTGATTGGGTATAAGTATAGGTAGTGAAATAGAGCAAGCGGTTAAACACCGCAGGCCTTGCCAGCACTTTTTCCAATTGCTTTCCAGACTTTTCTAATTTGATATACCATCCCTTTTTGGTGGCGTCTATGGTGAACGTATTGTCTTTGTCTAAGGTGACATCTTTTAAATCATCCTTTTCATTTCGTGGATAATTCGGCAAACCATCGTCTTTCACTGCATAGAATCTTTCCTGCTCATTTTTAAAATCCTTAGGATCCTCCCTATCCCCTGTCCCGAAATAGACCCAAGGGATTCCATTATTATCAAATGCAACCGCAGGCGCATAATAGACGTTATGTTTTTCGTTGGCTGCCTTCGGGGCTTTAAATAGTATTTTTACTTTATCTGCCCAAAGGCTATTGCTTTTTTTACTCGCCTCATCAAATGAAACATCGAAAACCCATATCTGCCCACCCATATCACCAATATAGACCTTATCGACATAACCATCTAAATTGGTATCTACCGTCGTAGGAGATGCAGGTAGAGCATGGTTCATCCACTTCTTTACCGGATCATCTTTATCATATGAAAATTGCCAAATGATCTCTCCGGTCTTAATATCAATCACAAAGAAGGCCCTCCCAATCGTGGCATCCCTATCTATTTTTTCGCTCGGATCGAAACCTCCCCCAATAAAGGCTACCCATCGCTCAACAAGATTACCACCCTTCTCAATCTTCACCTTTCCAATGACAGGCTCAGACCAACTCTGGCCAACTATTGCTAAAGTTGCTACATCTGCAGGCTTTGGAAATTCCCAGAGATATTTCGGACTTAATGTATCTGTGATGTCCAGAGCAAAATAGGTCTTACCCCCTTTCCTCAAACCACAGACCAAAACCGTCCTCCACTCATCCGCACTCTTTGTCGTATCTGAAGGATCACTATAGAACCAGACATCCGCTACCCTTGGAGAAGAATCAATAAAATAGGTGTGGGTCGTCTTTATCAATTTTAGATTCTTCAACACGCTGCTCGGGATAAAGGCCCATTGCTCAACCCCGGTGGTTGCATCGGAGGCATGAAGCATCCCATCGTTCGCCCCTACGATAATCACTTTTGTCCGGTCCTTGTTATTCAAATAGAAACCGCCCGTCCCGCTAAACCCCACATCTTCAAAGAACTGTGATGGAGATCCCACAATCACGGAATTGGAATGGAAGATGTCTCCCAATGGTAGGTTCCTGATGTATGAAATGAGTGCATCGCGTTCCGCAATTGTCCCCACCCCTAAATCTCCCGAGGTTAAATTAGAACTGGCAAAATCTTTTAGTCCACCCCCGACATAAGTTTTAATCACCCGACTCCCTGAACCTGGAATCGAGGCAACCCAAATCGGAGCCTGGAGAGGAAACCCATTGACATCCACAGGAAGCGTCCCATCTGCATTCAACTGATAGGCCTTCAAACTTCCAGGCCAGAATGAAGTTTCCTTCGGTGTAAAAGAAGAAAGGTAGAGCGTATCTTTTTCGATCAACCGAACCGAAGGGACTGCAGGAGAGGCAAAGGAGTATGCAGATTCAACGACGCTCGTAAAAATCTGGTTCAATGCATCAGTCAATTGTCCTGGATCATCGGCGTAATAGGCATGGCCACTGACATCCGTACCGCCATGAACCGCCATCTTATCTAACTCCAGCTTTGCCTCATCAGAAAGCCCAACTCCTAAGATATAAATTTTGACATCAAAATTGTAATCTTTGCCCCCTATATTTTTTATGATATTTCTCAAAGTGTCGATTTTTGTCAAAACAGTGGGCATCAAAGACTCAGCCGTTCCAGGAGTCCCACTTTCATCCACGCTCGGCAACCCATCGGTCACATAAATAATAAAATTCTTCTGACACCAAGCCTGGATCGGACTGGTATAAGCCACTTCTCCTTTAAAATACTTAAGGGCCTCCTGAAATGTCCCTGCCGTAGGAGTCAACCCCGCATTCACAATATAGGGACAGGTGTTCTTATCCCCAGCCCCACAACTCATATAGCCCGCTTCATCATTCTCCTTGGGGTCAAGCTTGTTCCACACATTGGTATAAGTGGCTGTGGGCTTGCTGTCTTTATCCAATAAATCATCGACAGAGACATGAAGATAACCATTGCCTGGAGAGCCCTCTGAAAACCAGGT
>Ga0315282_10013119_pt1 | contig 12541 bp, 7 predicted proteins | sample YL17G07_20_MG_FD_203693 | JGI IMG/M metagenome (GOLD analysis project Ga0315282, IMG submission 203693) | Sediment microbial communities from Yellowstone Lake, YNP, Wyoming, USA - YL17G07_20 | ecosystem: Environmental > Aquatic > Freshwater > Lake > Sediment | place: USA: Wyoming | collected... | reverse complement strand
ACGAATGCCCGCGCAGCAGAGCCGGCGTCGAGTGGTCGGATGTCACGACCAGGACATCGGGCTTCAGAGCCTCGAGCCTAGGAACGAAGGCGTCGATCTCTTCGATGGCGAGGACCTTGGCTTCGAAATTGCCGTCCTCGCCGGCCGCGTCCGGTTTCTTGAAATGGACGTAGAAGAAGTCGTGCTCGGCATAGTGGGCCTCGAGCGTGTCGAAGAGATCTCGCGTCTCCGGACCGACCTTGTAGGTCGTCATGCCGATGAGCCGCGCCAGGCCCTTGTACATCGGATAGCCGGCGATGGCCGCGGGCTTGAGCTTGTAGAGATCCGCCATCGACGGGATCGAAGGCTGGAGCGAGAAACCCCGGAGCAGGACCGCGTTCGCCGCCGGCTCGTTCTTCAAGATCCGAACCGCTTCTTCCATAAAGCGGTTGACCACGGCCGCGGCGCTCGAAGCCTCGGGCCCAAGGGCCCGCGTCGGGGCCGGCGGCAAGTGGTCTTTTTGGGGATCCGCATCGGTCAGAGCGTCGGACAGTCCTGGGGTCCTGAATCGGACGACAAACCGGTGCTCTTTTCCCGGAAAGAGGGAGATCTGCGGGTCGCTTCGGCCAGCGAAGGCTTCATTCAGGGCGCGGCAGAGACGCTCGCATTCGCTCGTCGGAATCCGGCCCGCCCGGCGGTCCACGATCAAGCCGTCCCTGAGAGTCGCGAAATTGCCCCTCGCGACGAGATCCCCCTCCCTGACTTCGACGTCCGATCCGAGGGCTTCGAGGATGCCGCGGCCGAGCCTGTAGCGGAGCGGGTCATAGCCGAACAGGGCGAGATGGGCCGGTCCGCTTCCGGGCGTGATGCCCATGAATACAGGGTCGGTGACGCCGCAGCACCCCCCGAGGGCGAGCCGGTCGAGATTCCGGGTCTGGGCCGCTTCGAGCTCGGTCTTGTCCCCGATGGGAGCGCCTCCCAGGCCGTCGATGACCAGAAGGATAATCTTCGAGTCCGTCCGGACGGATAATTCCTTAGCCAGGTCTTCCCAGTTTGTCATAAGTTCAATATAGAAAAACGCGCCAGCAGTGTCAATTTTAAAAAGGCTCGAGGGAGGGGACTCGTTCGCGAGCGTCGGTCTTGGCAAACTGGTTCTGCGATAAATTCGGACCTCGGCGGGGTTCTGTCATCCTCTCCAAAGACGCTGACCTATTGCCCTCCTGATTCCCAGGAGGGTTGGGGTGGTTAATAGAATAAGACGGAGCTGGGAGCGTCTTTGGCAAATCTTATCCGTCCTCAAGCAAGAAAGAATCTACTCGATTCCGAAGACGCGTTTCGGGCTCCACTATGTCTTACTCCCCTTTTCCCCTCTACAATAGAGGGGACCTATATGTTCGCGTCTTGGGGGCAGGTGGGGCCCCCGGGCCGCGCCACCCCTCAAACGTTCCGGGGGATCGCAGAAATTATGATACTTATTCGACTTGTAAGCGATTGTCTAGGGGCGACCTGAGAGCTCGGGCGAGGGGTGGGGGATGGGCGAGCATAAGGAGGACCTGGCAGCGAAGCCCCGAGTTCCGAAGGGAACCCGCTCTTGCGGGCGCGAGGATGTCTGAGCACGCTCCAGGACGTCCGAAATAGATGTAAAAGGCAGGAATCATGAGATAAAGCCCAGATCTGTCGTGCGGAGTTCCGCAGCGCCGAGGAAATCGTGGGGCGGAGCGCGCCAAGGCCGACGCCGGCAAGCGAATCCCCCACCCCGAGCCTCCTCGTTTACAGTCTCGGGCGGCTCTGCTAGAATCAGTCCATGAACCGAGTCCTCATTCTCGATTTCGGGTCCCAGTACACCCAACTCATCGCCCGCAAAGTCCGGGAGCTCGGCGTGTATTCCGAAATCCTCCCGTTCAATACGTCGGTCTCGCGCCTGAAGAAGGAAAGGCCGCAGGCCCTGATTCTCTCGGGAGGGCCGCAGAGCGTCTACGAGAAGAAGGCCCCCCTTCCGTCCAAGCAGATATTCGACCTCGGAATCCCCGTCCTCGGGATCTGTTACGGATTGCAGCTCACGGCGTATCTCCTGGGCGGCAAGGTCAGGCCCTCCGCCCGCCGGGAATACGGGTTCGCGTCTCTGAAGGTCCTCGACGGAAGAGGCCTTCTGTCCGGCGTCAGGAACCGGGGGCAGGTCTGGATGAGCCATGGCGACCGCCTGGAGAAAGCTCCCGAGGGCTTTTGCGTCACGGGGAAAACCGTGAATACGAGGGCCGCCGTCATCGAAGACAGGAACCGCCGCTTCTTCGGGGTTCAGTTCCATCCCGAAGTCATCCATACCCGGGAGGGAAAAAAGATTCTGGCCAACTTTCTCTTCAGGCTTGCCGGCCTGGAACCCGACTGGAACATGGGCTCGTTTATCGAGCGGAAGGTCGAGGAAATCCGAAGGACGGTCGGCAAGGAGAGGGTCGTCTGCGGCCTGAGCGGGGGCGTGGATTCCCTCGTGACGTCGCTCCTCATCCAGAGGGCCATCGGCCGGCGGCTGACCTGCGTCTTCGTCGACAACGGCCTCCTTCGCAAGGCCCAGTACGACGAGCTGATCACAAAATTCCGGGCGAGGCTTTCGCTCAACGTCGTCGGTGTGGATGCGGCCGACGATTTCGTCGACGCTCTCAAGGGCGTCGTCTCGCCCGAACGGAAACGGAAAATTATCGGCGGCCTGTTCATCAAGATCTTCGACCGCGAGGCGAGGAAGATCGGGGGGGTGAGGTTCCTGGCCCAGGGAACGATTTACCCGGACGTGATCGAGAGCAACCCCGTCAAGGGGCCGTCCTCGACGATCAAATCGCACCACAACGTCGGCGGCCTCCCCAAGAACCTCAGGCTCAGGCTCGTCGAGCCTCTGAGGGAGCTCTTCAAGGACGAGGTCCGCGCCCTGGCGCTCGAGCTCGGCGTCGACAGGGACTTCGTCTTCCAGCATCCCTTCCCGGGTCCCGGTCTCGCCGTGAGGATCGTCGGCGAGGTGAACCGGGAGAGCCTCGGGATCCTGCGCGACGCGGATGACATCGTCATCAGGGAAGTCAAAAAGGCCGGCGTCTATCATAAGCTGTGGCAGGCGTTCGCCGTGCTCCTTCCGGTGAGATCGGTCGGGGTCATGGGCGACCAGCGGACCTACCATAGGGTGATCGTCATCCGCCTCGTCCAGAGCGTCGACGGAATGACGGCCAACTGGTTTTCCGCGTCCGCTGCGCTGCTCGGCCGGATATCGACGCGGATCGTCAACGAGGTCAAGGGCGTCAACCGCGTGGTCTACGATGTCACGACCAAGCCTCCCGCGACGATCGAATGGGAGTGAGATGCCTCCGACCTTCATCCATCTCCACAATCATTCGGAGTACAGCATCCTCGACGGCGCCGTCCGCATCAAGGATCTCGCGGACGCGGCGTTCCGGAACAGCATGCCGGCCGTCGCCCTGACGGACCACGGCAATATCTTCGGCGCGGTCGGGTTTTTCAAGGAGGCCCAGGCCAGGGGGGTCAAGCCGATCCTGGGATGCGAAGTCTACATCGCGCCCAAGAGCCGTCTGGACAGGCAGGCGGACGAGAGAGACCAGCTCCACTTCCACCTCGTTCTTCTGGTCGAGAACGAGACGGGTTACCGTAACCTCTGCCGCCTCCTCAGCAAAGCCTATCTCGAGGGGTTTTACTACCGGCCGCGGATCGATAAAGAACTCCTCGCCCAGCACCATCAAGGCCTGATCGGGCTGTCGAGCTGTCTCAAGGGCGAGGTTTCCTTTCTTCTGGGCCGAGGGCTCGAAAAAGAGGCGGAGTCGGCCGCGGGGGTCTATGCAGACATCCTCGGCCCGGGCCGCTTCTTCATCGAGCTTCAGGACCACGGCCTCGAGCCCCAGAAGGCCGTCAACCCCAAGCTCGTCAGCCTGGCCCGGAAGCTCGGCCTCCCCCTCGTGGCGACGAACGACGTCCACTACCATCGCCAGGAAGATCACGAAAGCCACGACGTTCTGCTCTGCATCCAGACGAATAAGAAGCTCAGCGACCAGGACAGGATCCGGTTCACCACGACGGAATTCTATTTCAAGAGCGGTGAGGAGATGGCCCGCCTTTTCGGCGAGATCCCCGAGGCGCTCGAAAACACGGTCCGTATCGCCGGCCAGTGCAATTTCAGTTTTCCGACCGCCGGCCATTTTCTGCCTCAGTTCACGCCGCCGGAGGGGTGGTCCCTCAAGGAATATTTCGAGCAGGTCGTCCGGGACGGGTACCGGGAACGCGCGGCCGGGCTGGCGGAAAAGCGGGCGAAGGGCCCTCTCTCTCATTCCCCTTCTCAGTATGAGGAGCGGCTGGAGCGCGAAATCGTCCTCGTCGAGAAGATGGGCTTCGAGGGATATTTCCTCATCGTCTGGGATCTCATCCGGATGGCGCGGGCCAAGGGGATTCCGGTCGGGCCCGGCCGGGGCTCGGCGGCGGGAAGCCTGCTCGCCTACAGCCTGAGGATCACGGACATCGACCCCCTCGAATACGACCTCATCTTCGAGCGCTTCCTCAACCCGGAGCGCATCAGCCTCCCGGACATCGACATCGACTTCTGCGGCCGGCGGCGCGAGGAAGTCATCAAGTACGTCACCGAAAAGTACGGCCAGGAAAACGTGAGCCAGATCATCACCTTCGGGACCATGGCGGCGCGGGCGGCGATTCGCGACGTCGGCCGGGTGCTCGAGGTCCCTCTCCCCGAGGTCGACAGGATCGCCAAGATGATCCCCTTCGGTCCCGACGTGACGATCGAGAGGGCGCTCGAGACGATCGCTCCGCTCAAGGAGCTCCGGGACAAAAACCAGAAGATCGCCCATCTCCTGGCCATCGCCCAGAAGGTCGAGGGGCAGGTCCGCCATCCCTCGATCCACGCCGCCGGCATCGTCATCACGCCCAAGCCGCTGACCGAGTACCTGCCTCTGTATCAATCGGTCAAGGGCGAAATCACGACCCAGTTCCCGATGGAAGACGTCGAGGCCATCGGCCTTCTCAAGATGGACCTCCTGGGGCTGCGCAACCTGACCGTCATCCAGGACACGCTCCGGCTGATCGAGAAGGGCCTCGGAGAAAAGATCGACATCGAGCACCTGCCGATCTCGGACGAGAAGACGTTCGAGCTGTTCAAGGCCGGGAATACGGACGGAGTCTTTCAGTTTGAGAGCCGGGGCATGAAGGAGCTTCTGCGGAGCTACCGGCCGGACGAGTTCCGCGACCTCATCGCCCTGAACGCCCTCTACCGGCCCGGCCCGCTCAAGAGCGGCATGACCGCCGAGTTCGTCAAGCGCAAGCACCACCCCGATCAGATCTCCTACGAGATCCCCGAGCTCGAGCCGATCCTCAGGGAGACGCGCGGGATCATCGTCTACCAGGAGCAGGTCATGAAGATCGCGACGGAGCTGGCGGGATTCAGCCTGGCCGAGGCCGACATGCTCCGCAAGGCCATGGGCAAGAAAGTCGCCGAGATCATGAAAGCCCAGAGGGACAACTTCCTGAAGGGCGCCAGGAAGAAGGGCGTTCTGACCGCGGACAAGGCCAAGAAGCTCTTCGAGAACATCAAGAACTTCGCCGAATACGGCTTCAACAAGTCCCACAGCGCGGCCTACGCGGCCCTCGCCTATGAGACGGCCTATCTCAAGGCCCACTACCCGGTCCATTTCATGGCCGCCCTGCTGACCTCCGAGGCCGAGCGCGGCGGGACGGCTCAGGTCCAGAAATACATCAGCGAGTGTCTGCAGATGGGCATCGCCGTCCTCCCCCCGGACATCAACGAAAGCGATTTCGACTTCAAGGTTTCCGAGACCGCGGTCCGCTTCGGTCTCTCGGCGGTCAAAAACGTCGGGGAGACGGCGGCGAGGTCGCTCATCGAGGTCCGGGAGGCGCGGGGGAAATTCGCGTCGCCCTTCGACGTCTGCCGTGACGTCGACAGCCGCGTGGTCAACCGCAAGGTCCTGGAGAGTCTGGTCAAGGCGGGCGCCTTTGATTCCCTGGGCTGGCCGCGCTCCCGGTGCTTTCACCTGATCGACAAGCTGATCGAGATCTCCCACGAAGCCCAGAAAGCGAGAATCGGCCGGCAGAATCTTCTCTTCGGCGGAGGAGAAGCCGAAGTCCCCGAGATTCCGGCCGAGATCCAGGACATGCGCGAATGGGACGAGTCCCTGAAGCTCTCGTACGAAAAGGACGCCCTCGGCTTCTACATCACCGGACACCCTTTGACCCAATTCGGGAAGAATCTCCAGAGGCTCATCTCTCACTCCGTGAGCGACCTCAACGACGAGAGGGATTTCAACACCGAGGTCCGCCTCGCCGGCATCATTACCGCGTTCAGGCCCCTCCGGACAAAGAAGGACGAGCGCATGGCCTCGTTTTTCCTCGAGGACCTGAGCGGACGCGTCGAGGTGGTGGCCTTTCCGGACGCCTTCCGCAAGAACAACGAGTTTCTTCACGAGGACCGGCTGGTATGGATCAAGGGAAGATTTCTGGGCGAGGGAGAGAGCCGTAAGGTTCAGCTCTCCCAAGTCATGCCTCTCGCCGAGGCGTTCCAGAAGCAGGCGAAGCGGATGGTCGTGCGCATCTTCGTCCCCGGCATCGAGGAGACGCTCCTCGATGAGCTCAAGGAAATCCTGGAGAAGAGCCCCGGGGAGTGTCCGGTCTATTTTGAGCTCGAAACTCCCCACGCCTTTCGCCTCGTTACCCAATCGGCCGAAGTCAGCGGCGTCCAGCTCAGCGAGGATCTCACCCGGGCCGTCCTGGCCCTGCTGGGTGAGGATTCGGTCCACATCGAATACTAGCGACCCGCGGGTAAACCTGTACTTATGACAACGACATCGCGTTTTCAGGTTTTAACGTTCCAACGTTCGAACGTTAAAACTTGATGGCTCTTGATGATCGACGCAGTGAGCGAATCCCTATCCTGAGCGCATTTGACAAGCTATTTTTTCCATGCTAATTAGATCAAAGGGTATCATCGCGGAACCCGGATATGTCTTATAAGGTCATTGTCGCCGATGATTCTCCGTCTGCACGGAAGGCGGCGGAGCTCGCCCTCGTCGGGCCGGAATTCGAGACGTATGCCTTCGACGACGGCCTCGAGACGATCGAGGCGATTCCCGATATCCGGCCCGACGCGGTCCTGGTCAGCGTCTCCCTTCCTTCGCGCGATGGATATGAAGTGGCCGGGTTTGTGAGGGCTCAGGAGGGAGGACGGCACGTGGCCTTTTTTCTTCTTCAGGGAACCTTTGAAGCCCTGGACGTCGGCAAGAGCGCCAAGGCCGATCACGACGGAATTATCCCGAAGCCCTTTGACGGAGGGACGCTCTCGGGACTCGTCCGCGATACGATCGACCGGAAAAAGGTCCTCCCTTCGCTCCCCGAAGAGCCGGTCCTCGAGGCGCCCGCTCCAAACGCGGTCCCCGTCGAACCCGCCGCGCCGACTCCGCCCGGGCTCCCGGAATGGTCGGAAGAGCTCGAGCTGAAAATCCGGGCGGTCGTGAGAGAGGAGATCTGGGAGAACCAATCCGACCTGAGAACAATCGCGAGGGAGGTCGTTTCGGCCGAGTTCAAGAAGATGCTTGTCGCCGAGCTCAAGAATATCGATACCGGGAAAATCTAGTCGTCCTTCCCCGGACCTCCGTTATCCTCCGTCCGAGCGAACATGAAATTCGACATCCACCGCTTTTCGAGCTGCCCGTCGACAAACGACGTCGCCAGGGACCTGGCCCTCCGAGGCGCAGCCGAGGGAACCGTCGTCGTTGCGGACGAGCAGACATCCGGGCGCGGGACCAAGAATCGGCGCTGGTTCTCGCCGAGGGGCAAGGGCTTGTATGTCTCCCTCATCCTTCGTCCCCGCGGGGGCGGCCTTTCTCTGATGCCCCTCGCCGCGGGCGTCGCCGTCAGCGAGGCGCTGGAGAAGGTGTGCCGGCTGGAGGCTCGACTCCGCTGGCCGAACGACGTCGTCTGGGAGGGGAAAAAGCTCGGGGGGATTCTCTGCGAGAGCGGATTTTTGGGAAACCGCCCCGATTATGTTATCCTTGGCGTGGGGCTGAACGTCAACCACGTGGAGGGAGATTTTCCCGAGGAACTCCGCCCGGCCGCGGTCTCGATCAGAATGATCCAAGGACGGGAATGGGACCGTGATCTTATCCTTCGGAGCGTCCTCCTCCGGGGGGCGCTCTGGGGCGCCCGGGTCGCCCGGGGAGAACGAGAGGCGATCCTGAGTTCGTTCGAGCGGCGGTCGGCGTTCCGGAAGGGCGAATCCCTCAGAGTCGCTGCGGACGGCGCGATGATCGAAGGGGAATATCAAGGCCTCGACGAGACCGGGGCCCTGGTCTTGAAGGGCCCGGCCGGAACTTGGCGATTCACCGGCGCGGAGATCGAGGGACTCGTCTGAATTTGAAAATCGCGGGCCGAGGAGAGAAGAATGCTGCTCGCTTTGGATATCGGGAACACGACGATTGCCATCGGCTTGTTTGAAGACAAAAAGCTCTTCCGGCATTGGAGAATCCAGTCGGATCGCCAAAAGACCTGCGACGAATACGGAGTCCTTCTCCAGAACCTGTTCGCCCATTCAGGGATCCGGCCGGATTCGATCAAGGCCATGATGATCTCGAGCGTCGTGCCGCCTCTGACCCCCGTCTTTCAAAAGCTCGCCCACGAATTTTTCAAGATCAAGGCTCTGGTCGTGGGGCCCGGGCTTCGCACGGGGATGCCCATCCTGTACGAAGCGCCCCTTGAGGTCGGGGCCGACCGGGTGGTGGCCGCCGTCGCGGGCTACGAGAGGGTCGGCGGGAAATGCATCGTCGTTGATTTCGGCACCGCCACGACTTTCGATGCCGTCTCCGAGAAGGGGGAATATCTGGGAGGGGCGATCGCCCCGGGAATTCAGATTTCCGCGGAGGCCCTCTACCTCAAGACGGCCAAGCTTCCCCAGATCGAGATCAAAAAACCACCCCGGGCCATCGGGAAGACGACTGTGGCGAGTATGCAGGCCGGGCTCTATTTCGGATACATCGGTCTCGTTGACAACATCATCAGCGAGATCCGCAAGGAGCTGGGCGGCGATGCCAGGGTGGTCGCGACCGGCGGCTTCGGCGAGCCAATCAGCTCCGAAGTGAAATCCATTTCGACCTACGATCCGAATCTCGTCCTCGACGGTCTCCGGATCATTTTCGAGCGGAACAAGGCCTGATCGCGGTTGAAGACGATGGCGGACGACCGGAGCCGGTATTTCCAGGAAATCGCCCGGCATTTCCTCGCCAGACGGGGCGCCCCGCTCTTTCTCTCGGCCAAAGACCTCGACCTCGTATCGTCCTGGGAGCGTGCCGGCATCCCTCTTCCGGTCGTCCTCGAGGGAATCGAGAGTGCCCTGGACGGGCCCCGCGCCGGCTCGTCCCCGAAAGGGAAGGTCATGTCTCTCTCGTTCTGCCGGAGAGCGGTCGAGCGGGCCTTCGGCCAGCATCGGGACCGAAAGGTCGGCGGCTCGGGGCGGGCTTCGGGCTCGCGCGATAAGCGGGCCCTCATCCTGCCCGAGGTCGAGAAGTTCCTCGCCCGCATCCCGCCCGAGGTGAGTTTTTTGGGCGCGGTGTACTCGAAGGCGCGGGAAATGGTGTCGGGACCGAACCGGCCCGACGAGGAGCTCGAGCGTCTGGACGAGGAGGTCCGCGGACTTTTGTCTGCGAGAGCCGCTTCCGCCGACCGGGAAGCGGTCAGGAAGGAGCTCGTCTCGGAATATCGACACCTGGGTCCGAAGGAGCTCGAGACGGCCCTCGAAATCAAGCTCGTGAAGGTTCTTCGGGACCGGTACCGCATTCCGTATCTCTCGCCTTTTTATTATTGAAAATGTCGTGATGATGTTCGTCCGGGCCCGGCCCGGATATGAAAGGGGAAAAGATACCGCGCCTTAGCGGATGGGACACCGATGGACGAACAGAATATCCTCGACCTGCTGCGCCGCAACCGGCACGGACTGACCATCCAGCACATCTTCAAGGAGCTGCGCATCTCCCGAAAAGAGCGGGCGAAAATCGAGGGCCGCGTCCTCGGCCTCGTCGGCAAAAAGCTGGTTCGCCGGGTCAAGAATAAGTTTCTCCTTCCCCTCCAGACCGACCTCGTCAGAGGCCGCTTCGAGGCCTCCGGCCGGGGATTCGGATTCGTCGTCCGAGAGGGAGAAGACGCGGAAGACGTTTTCATCCCGGCCCGCTTCGCCAAGGGCGCCTTGAACGGCGACACCGTCGAGGTCCTCTGCAAGGAGGTCGGGCGCAAGGGCAAGCCCGAGGGCCGCGTCGTCACGATTGTCAAAAAAGAAAAAAAGGAGCTCCTCGGTTTCTACGAGGAGCGGCTCGGCGCGCCGTATCTCGTCCCGTTCGACGCCCCCTCTCTGGATGCGGTCCGCCTCGTCTCGCGGGGCCCGTTTTTTCCCGCGCCCGGGATGATCATCGCCGCCGACCGGGGCCGGCCGACGATCACCGCCGTCTTCGGCGCCCCGGACGATCCCGGCGTCGATCTCAAGGTCATCATCCACAAATACGATCTGATTCAGGAATTCGCGGGCGACGCCCTGGCTGAAGCCGAGGCGGCCGGGCTCGAGCCTCACCCGTCCGATCTCGAGGGCCGAACCGATTACCGGGGCTGGACCTCGTTCACGATCGACGGCGAGAGCGCCCAGGATTTCGACGACGCGGTGAGCATCCGATCCCTGGAGGAAGGCCGGTATCTGCTCGGCGTCCACATCGCCGACGTTTCTCATTATGTCGCGCCGGGCTCAGCCCTCAACCGGGAAGCCTACGCCCGGGGGACGAGCGTTTATTTTCCCGACCTGACCCTGCCCATGCTTCCGGAGAAGCTGTCCAATAATCTCTGCAGTCTGCGCCCGCGGGAAAGCCGGCTGACGGTCTCGGCCGTGATGGAAATCGATCCGTCCGGAAACGTCGTCTCTGCGGCGTTCCGTCCTTCGGTAATCAAGACCGCGGAGCGGCTGACCTACACCTCGGTGTTCAAGATCTTCGAAGGGGACGAGGCCGAGCGGAGGAAATACGCCCCCCTCGTTCCCGACCTGATGATGATGCGCGACCTCGCCCGCGCCCTCAGGCAGAAGCGCGTTCGGGACGGAAGCCTGGATTTTGACCTGCTTGAGCCCGAGCTCGTCTATAAAGAGGGGCGGCTTCATTCCATAGCGACCTTTGCCCAGAACGAGGCCCACAAGCTCATCGAAGAATTCATGGTGGCAGCCAACGTCGCGGTGGCCGCGTTCCTTCGCGGCAGAGGAGTTCCCTCTCTCTTCCGCGTCCATCCCAGCCCCGCCCAAGCGGATTTGGAAAAGCTCCGCGAAACTCTGGCCCATTTTCAGATTGTCCTTCCCGCGCCCGACAAAATCGCCTCGGCGGACCTGCAGCGGGCCATCCGGGCCGCGGAGGGCAGGCCCGAAGAAAAATTCGTCAACGTTCAGGTCTTGAGGGCCATGAAGCTCGCCACGTATTCTCCCGAAAACGTCGGCCACTACGGGCTGGCCAAAGCGGAATACACCCATTTTACGTCTCCCATCCGGAGATACCCCGACCTCGTCGTCCACCGGATCTTGAAGCGCGTTCTCAGCGGACGTCCCCTCGAGCCCTCGCCGCTTCAGGCCGTGGCTCTTCACGCGTCGGCGCAGGAAAGAAAGGCGGACGCGGCCGAGCGCGACCTCGTCGAGTGGAGGATTTATCGGTTCCTCAAGGACCGGCTCGGCGATGAGTTCTCGGGCATCATCGTCGACATCACCAGGGCCGGGCTGGTCATTGAGCTCGACGATTATTCCGTCCAGGGACTCTTGGCCTATGACGACCTGGGCGGCGACGATTATCGGCCCCGGTCAAGAAGCCTCGTCTCCGGAAAGAGGACCGGGAAAAAGTTTGAGCTGGGGCAGACACTTCGCGTCACGCTGGCGGCGGTCAATCCGATGCTTCGCCGAATGACACTTGTCCTCCCTTCGGGGGCAGACCTTCACATTTCACAGGATGTCCTTTAAAATGACAGAATCCGCGATGAGAGAAGAGAGCCGGTCAGATTCCGGAGAAAAGCTCCTCGCCCTGGCCCGAAAAAACGGACCGAAGGGCGTCCGCGAGCGCGAAGCCGCGGACTTCTTGCCCCCGGAAGGCGAAGAGATTCAGGCGCTCGGGCAACGGCTCGAAGCCCAGGGGAAACTCCGGATCCTCTCCTTCTCGCCCCTGTTCGCGGTCTCTTCCGAGGCCGTTGATTTTCTCGGGCAAAAGCTCGTCCAGTACATCACCGCCTTTCATGAAAAACATCCCAAGGAAGACGGCGTAACGCTCGAGCGCTTGAAAAACCGGTTCGACGTGCCGGGGAAAGTCCTCCTCCTGGCTCTCAAGACCCTCGTCCATGAGAAGCGGCTGAGACAAACGGGCTCCGTTTTTGCCCTGGCCTCCCATGAACGGAGGCTTCCGGTCCGAGAAGAGCGATTGCTGAGTCGCCTCGAAGGGATTCTGTTCATGAGGGTTTTCCGCGTGGCGTCGCTCAAGGACGTCCAGGATGAGCTCTCCGT
>Ga0315282_10013118_pt1 | contig 12543 bp, 11 predicted proteins | sample YL17G07_20_MG_FD_203693 | JGI IMG/M metagenome (GOLD analysis project Ga0315282, IMG submission 203693) | Sediment microbial communities from Yellowstone Lake, YNP, Wyoming, USA - YL17G07_20 | ecosystem: Environmental > Aquatic > Freshwater > Lake > Sediment | place: USA: Wyoming | collected... | reverse complement strand
AATATTTGGTGAAGGACATTATTTCCGTTTCCTTAAGGCCTGCTTTATGAAAGGCTTCTCTACCCAATTTCATAACCATAGCAGCCTCTGCTAAGTGCCTACCTAAGTTTTTCAAAGTCCGCTCATTCCTTGCACCCGAGACCGGGGGGATCGTTCTCGTCGCCTCCTTCTTCCAAGCATTCTTACCATAAATCGCATTGCCATCTATAGTAGTCAAAATCCCACCCAAAAAGGTTGACGATGGCATGGGAGCATCAGCGGTAGGCCAGGCGTTCGCAATATACATACCCAGAATAGAGCCCTGGGCGCTCATTTGCATGTGGTTAAATTCCTGTCCACCATAAAGTTGCCCACCTTGACTGATTATCGCCATGGCTTTATACCTCAATCCTCCGGCATATTTGGTAAAAGACATAGGGCCAAAATGATGTAGCTTTTCCATGAAAACCCTGAATACACCTGGAACCCCTCCAGAATAAGCAGGAAAGCCCAGCAGGAGTCCATCACATTCTGCTACCTTCGGGGCTAATACTTTAATATCGTCATCAAATTCATAACATTTGTAGTCGTCATCAGCGGGTGCCATAAAGCCAAAACATTTCATGCATCCGGTGCATGGTACGAGCTTGTAATTAGCCAAAGATAGAAACTCAGTTTCTACGTACCCCATTGTCTCAGCCCACTCCAAGCAATACTTGACCATGCTCGCGGTATTGCCATCACGGCGGGGACTACCAGAAATTCCAAGAATTTTTACTTTCGTCTGTTCCATTTTTATACCTCCTTTATAATTTTTGTGTCTTCATCATACCCCTTTCTGTTTTTGTCAACAGAGAAATAATAGCCCATTGACAGAGCCACTCTCGGCCAGGTACCTGTGGTTCCATTGGAGATCCTGAAGCCTTTTGGATAGTGCTTGATTTTTTCGGATTTTTCGGCATGCATGGGGAGTGAATTAAATCAGGATGACGATACCAAGTTGGTACTTGATTAATTTGACTAACAAAACCTTATTTCTTTGTCAAGATTAACTTCCTTTTTACCCTTTCTACCAAATTAGACACCTAAATAGAGATGTTTAACTTCTTCATTCATTCGGAATTCTTCAGGCGAGGATTCGTAAGCAATCACCCCATTACACATCACATAAATGTAATCAGCAAGCTCTTGCGCAAAACTGAGATTCTGCTCGACTAACAAAATAGACAAAGCCTTTTCTTTGACACTGCGCAAGACATCTGTTAGATGATTTACCAGTAAGGGAGCCAATCCCTCTGTAGGCTCGTCGAGTAGGAGCAAGTCAGGATTCCCAATTAAGGCGCGGGAGATGCTCAACATTTGTTGTTCCCCACCACTGAGTTTACTGCCCAGTTGTAACGCTCGCTCCTTGAGTTGTGGGAAAAGATCAAAGATGCGCTCCATGGTCCAGCCCGAAGTACTCTTGGCTCGCTCTGCAATGATTAAGTTTTCTCGCACGGTCAACGAAGGAAAGATTCTGCGGCCCTGCGGAACAAGGCCAACACCAAGTTTGGCAATCTGCTCAGGAGCTAAACATGTGATATCAACCCCCTTAAATATGATTCTCCCTTTGCGAGGGGGTGTAAAACCGATAATGGATCGGATCAAGGTGGTCTTGCCTGCTCCGTTGCGGCCCAACAAGGTGATGGTAGTGTTCTTAGGTATCTGCAATGAGACGCCCTGGAGAATATAACTATCAGCATAGTAAGTATGGATATCTTCAACTTGTATTAACACTTTCTTATCCCTTTTCTGTACCCAGATAAATCTTCTTGACTCGGGGATCTCGCTTGATCTCTGTTGGAGTTCCTTCTGCTACTACCTGACCCATGTGTAGTACAGTGACTCTTTCTGCAAGTTCTAAAGCAACATCCATGTGATGTTCGATAAATATGATAGTAATCTCTCGACTCAGGGCACGAATCCTCGAAATCACAGTTTTCACTTCAGCCAAGGATAAACCGCTGGTCGGCTCGTCGAGGAGGAGTAGCCGAGGTTTCCCGATCAGGGCCAGCATGATATCCAACAATCGCTGCTCGCCATAAGATAACTCAGAAACCCTGAGGTTACGTTTGTCCCAAAGCTCCCATTCCTGAAGGGCCTTCTCAGCTTCGTTAAAAACGTCTTTATAGATGCTCAATGGTCGATGCAGAATATACTTCCTTCGCTTAAAGGACTGAAGTGCCAGTACTATATTTTCAAGAACAGTTAATTTTTTAAACAAACTAATTAATTGAAAGGTCTGCGATAATTCCAGGTTTGCACGAGCGTGCATGGGGAGATGGGTGATATCTTTCCCGAACAAATAGATGGACCCTGAGGTGGGGGATAAAATTCCACTGATAATGTGGAAAAAGGTAGTTTTGCCTGCTCCGTTGGGTCCAATCATGCCCCGGCGTTCGCCAATCTCAACTTCTACTGAAACGTTTAGAAGAGCTTGGATGCCTTCAAAGTTCTTACAAATCTTATCAGCTACCAATGCTTTCATACCTTAGCTTGGCTTTTCAGGCTCATTTTGTTGATTAGCCCCAAAATTCCTTGAGGCGTGAACATCACCACAAGAACATATATAATTCCTAACATTAAAACCCATCGTTCCATATAGGAGCTGACAATGTTTTCCAAGAAGACTACGCTCGCAGCGCCTATGACTGGTCCAATTAAGGTTCCTGCGCCTCCAAGGAGCACCATAAGCAGAGCCTCAGCGGATAGCGAGATTCTCAAAACGTCCGGGCTCACGAACCCGTTTAAGTAGACTAACAACCCACCCGACAGACCTGCGAAAAGTCCGGCAATAATAAAGGAAACGTATTTGTAGAGCCAGGTGTGATAGCCCAAAGCACGCATGCGTAGCTCATTTTCTCGTATGCTCACGATGATATGTCCGAAGGGAGAGCGGACGACAACATACATCAGGATGAAAGCCACTATAAAGAAGAAAAGCACAAAATAAAAGTAGTTAGCCGCACTCAACAATGACCAAGGAATGAAACCAATATCGGGCCTGGCGATACCTGGCATTCCATCATGGCCTCCGGTAAAGAAGCGCCAAGTACAGGCAATGCCGTAAAGGACCTCCGATAAAGCTGCAGTGATGATGAAGAAATAAGCCGCCCGAGTGCGTAATACGAGCAATCCAAATAAAGCGGCCACCATTCCGGCCAGAACAATAGCAAGCGGCAAATTTATCCAAAAATTATTCAGCACCTTTATAGAAAAAATACCGATGGTGTAGGCTCCAACTCCAAAAAAGGCTGCGTGTCCGAGAGAGGGCAAGCCTACGTAGCCTTGGACGATATCCAGACTCATGGCGAAAATGGCAAAAATGAGGATCTTCGTAAGCAAAATGACATAATAATCCCCCAGGACTTGGGGAAGAATTCCCAGGAGCAACAGAATGACAGCAATTCCCATCCACCGTTTCATAACTTCCCAAAAAGTCCAGTGGGTTTGAAAGCCAGAACCATGGCTACAGATCCAAAGATAAAAAACATACCCAACTCTGGTATCAAGGCCTTACAGTAGTTATCAACCAGGCTTACGAGGAGACTTCCGACAAAGGCACCCTTCAAACTACCCTGGCCCCCGATGAGAAGAACTGCCATGGCTAGGAGTAGAATCTCCCATTCCATTCCCGGAGAAACACCAATGAAAGGTCCAGCAATGATACCCCCAAAGGCACTTAAAGCGACTCCGAGAATGAAGACCAAGCTGAATAAAATAGGGACATTGATTCCCAAACCGCGAGCCATTTCAGTGTCGTCTACCCCGGCCCTAATGAGAGCGCCCATTTTGGTTTTGTCCTGGAGAAGCCACAGGCCTATCGCTACAAGCAGTCCTGTGGCAATGATTACCAGATGATAGGCTGGAAAGATAGCGGTCCTGATGCTCACTGAACCTTGGAATAGCAGAGGTTTGGGCAAAAGCTTCGGCTCGCCCCCCCAAATTAATAGAACCAAATCTCCGATAATTAATACAAAACCGATGGTGAGAAGTATTTGGCTTGAATGATCATGTTGGAAGCGATGAAGGAAGAAGCGCTGCATAATGATCCCAAGTATTGAAACTGCGATGACACCGACCAGGAGAGACATAAGGAAACTATTCGTAGATTCGATGACGCTTAAAGCGATATAGGCGCCTGCGAGGTAAAAGCAACCGTGGGCTAAATTTACAATACGCATGAGGCCATAAATGAGGGACAAGCCTGCTGCCAACAAAAACAACACCATGCCAAAGGTTATACCGTTCAGTGTCTGAAGGATCCAAAAGTTCATGGTATCCTGCTTGAATATTTTCCCAGGTGAGATTAATTTTAATGATTATGTTGTAGTATCAGATTAGCTCTCATGTTGTTGTGTTACTTTCCAAACCACCACGGATCCTGTGCCTGCTGCACGATCCTAATTGGGATATTTTGAAACTCACCAAATTCCCCATCCACCTTTGTGACTTTAGCAATAATCAGGTTGGTCAGAGCATTTTGGCTTCGGGGGTCGAAGCGAACAGGACCGGTCGGGCATTCAAATTGGACCTCTCGAAGGGCCTTCAAGAATTGGTCCTTGGCTTCGATATTACCTTGAATCTTCTTCAAGGCATGGAGAACAGCTTCCGCACCGACATAGCCCAACTCGTCTAAAATATCCAAGGAGCCTCCCTTTTTTCTGTCCAACTCCAGAAAACGCTCATTCGCCTGATTTTTTAGGCCAAAAACATAAATGCACATCGGGTAGATACCTTCTGCAGCGGATCCCATCTGGGCAAGCATAGCGCCGTCTGTCGTTGCACCAAAAGATGAGCATGTAAACATCTTCTTTAGGCCGTACTCCGCCGCGGTCTTGACGAAACGAATGCTATCAGCACCAGAATAAATAAAGTGCAAAGCATCAGCCTTGCCAGCGAATTCGGCAAGCTTGATACAGTACGGTCCATAGTCAGCGGTGCCCAACGGCGCAAAATTCTGAAATAAAACCTGTCCTCCCAGTCTCTCAAATTCCTTCTTAAATAACTCTGCATGCTCATGGCCATAAGCGTAATCGGCAGCTGAAAAGACCGCTTTGCGCAGCTTTAATTCATTATAGAGAAATTGCGCCATGTAGTGAGATGGAGTACCACCCGGTACAATGGTGCGAAAGATAAAAGGACTGCGCTTCTCCCGGGTCAGTCCCCCGGCATTGGCCATCGTGATGACAAGGGGAATTTCACGCCTATGTACAATGTCTCGTATGGCATAGGCTACTGCACTACTGGTTAGGCCGCCTATGATATGAACACGATCTTGTTCGATAAGCTTGGTAGCTTTAGTCACACCAACAGAAGGGTCGCTTTTATCATCTTCCACGATGAGCTTAATTGGCCGGCCCCCTACCTTATAGTCCACCTGCTCTAATACAAGTTCCCATCCCCGGAGCTGCCTTTTTCCTAAATAGGTTTCAGGCCCTGTGAAAGGATAAAGGATTCCAATTTTAATGGGGGGTTTTGACTCTTGAGCATAGCCAATCGGCGTCGAAATCAAGACAACGGAGAGAAGGACAGTACCCATTATGGCTTGAAATACGCTCATCTTCGTTCTAAAAGATCTTCCATTCAAAAACATAAGCGTCTCCTTTCTACCGGCTCTATGAAGCCAGAGCATTCCATGCATCCATCGCATGGTGCCAGTTTATCTGACAGTTGCATAAAAACATTCTAAGAAGGCCATTGGGTGTGTTGGGCCGGCAATTTTTATGACAATAATCTTACCTCTCCGGGAGGTTCCACACCTATTGGTGTGGGAACCTCCAAACCTTTACAGCCTGCCTGCCGGTAGGCAGGGAAGCACACTCAACCGCCTTTCAATGCAATGTTAAGGTTTATAATCTGCGAGAGATAGCTATTCAATTTCTACATCCTCCATCGTTTTAGCCCACACCAAACAATATTTAACCATCCCATCAGAATTTGATTTAAGCCAATGTCAATGTTATCGCTCAAGCCACCAGGGATCTTGTGCCTGTTGCACGGTTTTAACAGGAATATTTTGAAACTCATAAAATCCGCCATCCACCTTTTTCACTTTACAGATAATCAGGTTTTTCACACAATTCTGGCTTCGAGGGTCGAAGCGGAAGGGACCGGTCGCACATTCAAACTGGACGTCCCGAAGGGCCTTCAAGAATTGGTCCTTGGCTTCGACATTACCTTTGATCTGCTTCAAGGCATGAAGAACGACCTCTGCACCAAGATAGCCCAGATAGTCCGAAAGATCTGGACTACCGCCCTTCTTTCTTTCCTGCTCCAGAAAGCGCTCATTGAATTGGTTTTTTAAAGCTAAAGCATAAAAGGAGATTTGGTGTATGCCTTCAGCAGCAGCCCCCATCTGGGCAAGCAAAGGGCCATCTCCCACCGCACCCCAAGATGAGAGGGTAAACATCTTCTTCAGACCATACTCGGAAGCGGTCTTGACAAAACGAAAGCTATCAGCACCCGAATAGACAAAGTGCAAAGCATCCGCTTTCCCAGCAAATTCGGCAAGCTTGATACAATACGGTCCATAATCGGCGGTACCCAAGGGTGCAAAGTTCTGGAATAAAACCTGTCCTCCAAGTCTTTCAAATTCTTTTTTAAACATCTCAGCATGTTCATGCCCATATGCGTAATCAGAAGCTGAAAAGACTGCTTTGCGTAGTTTCAATTCATTATAAAGAAATTGTGCCATGTAGTGAGAACCCGTGCCACCTGCTTCCATGATGCGAAAGATGAACGGACTGCGGTTCTCTCGAGTAATTCCTCCTGCATTCGCCATCGTGATGATCAGAGGAATTTCACGCCTATGCACAATGTCTCGTATGGCATAAGCTTCTGAGCTATTGAGCACGCCACCTAAAATATGGACACGGTCTTGTCCGATGAGCTTGGTCGTTTTGGTTAATCCAACAGAAGGGTCACCTTTCGTATCCTCCACGATCAGCTTGATTGGCCGACCGTCTACCTTATAATCCACCTGCTCCAAGGAAAGTTCCCATCCACGTAACATTCTTTGTCCCATATAGGCGGCAGGCCCTGTGAATGGGTAAAGGATTCCAATCTTAATGGGTGACTCGGGGGGAGAAGTATAGCCAATCGGCGTCGAGATGAGAAGAATACAAACAGAGATGGAACCTATCAGGACTTGAAATAGACTCTTCACACTTTTCATAAGATGACCCTCTACGAAGAATTGTGCTTACATTATTCTAATCCTGTCATTGTGCTTTTTGTCTCACTTCCTTTCCCGATGCTTGTTCTCTAAGGCGAAAGCGTTGGATTTTGCCAGTAGCTGTTTTGGGTAGCTCCGAAACAAACTCTACGCGGTGTGGTCTTTTGTAGGGAGCTAACTCTTCCTTCACAAAGCCTTGGATTTGCTCGGCAAGTCCAGGCGATGGACGATATCCTTCCTTTAATATCACAAAAACGTGAAGCTCTGTCAAACCGTACTCGTTCTTTACAGGAATGACAGCGTTTTCGAGCACTGCGGGATGACGGGCCACCACCTGTTCTACCTCAACAATGAAAATTTGGCGCCCACCTACCTTGATCAGGTCGTCGAGTCGTCCAAGATACCAATAATAACCGTCTGGATCGCGCATAAAGGAATCACCCGGTTTATACCATCCTTCGGAGAGTCTACGGGCCGATTCTCTGGACTCGTGCCAATAACCCAAGAATTCGCGTTCGACGGTTCCAGAGACTCGAAGCATTATCTCACCCGCCACCCCGTCAGGGACCTCATTTCCATGTTCGTCGACGATTTTGATCTCTGCTCCAGGGATGGGTGATCTTCCTACACTACCCACTTTTGTTAGAGGTACCTCTTCCCCAGATCGCCAGGAGAGAGGCGCACAGGCGAGCTCCTGCATCCCCCAACAATTGTAAAGGGGTTTTCCAAAGGTTTCCTGGAAGCTTTTAAATAGCTCGGGCGATAGTGCCTCTCCAGAGCAATAGGTATAACGGACCGAACTCAAGTCAGCCAAATGGGGCGCTTCTCTGGCAGTCTCCACCATACGAGCGAAGATGGTAGGCGGTCCATTCAGAAAGGTCGGGCGATACCGAGCAATGATTTCGAGCACTCTTAATGGTGTGGGACGTCCTGAAAGGAGAACCACTGAAGAGCCATTGTGAAAGGCACTGACCAGTCCTCCCAAGCTAGTTAAAAAGTATAACTTAGGGATATGAAACTGAACATCCCCCTCTCCAATACCGTAAATCTCCGGAATAGAAAACAGGGGTTTAGCTATGTTCCGATGTGGGTGCATGATGGCACGTGGCCTCCCCGTGGAACCGGAGGTGTAAATAAAAAAAGCCAGGTCTCCAGAGACAGTGGGCTCGATCTCAAGATCTCCGGCGGCACCCTGTATAAAGGACTCCCATTTTACCACACGCCCCCCTATTTTTTGAAAATCGGTTCCCTGGCACACGATCACCTGCCTCAAGTAGGGAAGGGAGGAAATGATCCCTTTGACTTTATCAAAATGAGAAGCACCTACAAACAAGACCTTAGCACGTGAATCACTGAGGAAGAAGGCGTAATCCTTCTCTGTGAGCAGTGTATTGAAAGGAATGACCACCGCACCGATTTTAAGTCCTCCGAAAAGAACATAAACCCATTCTGGGCAATCATCCATCAGAAGGGCCACTCTATTCTCAATCTCTATCCCTAAAGCACGAAGGGCGTTTCCTACTCGATTCGACCTATCAGCCACCTCTCTATAGGTGACAGTCCCTCCGCTCTCGTAATGGTGGAGGACCACACGGTCAGCCCATTGGCGGGCCGCTTTATCCACCACCATGGCTATGTTAAAAATCTCATATTCTCTTTCCACTTATTTTCTCCTATGCCTCTGCCTCACCAGACAGGCGCATTTGGGTCGGTAGCTCGTTGAGGGGTTCAGCCATGCTTTCGGTCACGATGACGGTGCCTCCGATGTTGACCCGATGTCTCTCAATGCAGGCATTGGGTTCCAGTTCAAATACCATCCCGGGCTCCAGCACCACGTCCGCTCCCAGGATATGGCTGGTCCCCAACTGGCGGTACATTTCTACTCCGGGCAGAGACTTGATTTTCACGCCGGCAGGACCGATACAAACCATCGGATTCATGCTGTGAATGAGAGGGGTCACATGCCAAACGCCCGGGCGATCCAGTACAGCCTCCATAGCTGCCACCACGTCTGAAAACTTTTTCCCGGGCCGCAACTGTCGCAGTCCTTCTTCATAGGTCTGGCGGGCCAGCTGAGCACATTGGGTGTTTATTGAAGAAACTGGAGGGATGGCCACTGACATTTGGACCTGAGCCTCTAACCCCCCACACCAGCCAAAGATTTCGGCCTGGACGATATCGCCGGGCTCCAATTTCCGTGGTGTGCCCACGCCAAAGAGCCAAGTCGGTTGCCCCCAGCTAACGTTGTCCGGTCCTGATCGTAAGATCAGATTGGGAGCGTACGTCCCATTTTGGGATAGCACCCTCTGAATGGCGGAGTATACCTCCAATTCAGTCGCCCCGGATCGAACCGTCTTGAGCATCTCCTTGGAGGCCAGCTCAAGTACTTGAGCAGCTTGCCGGACTTGTATCAACTCTTCGTTGCTTTTAGCCAAAACCAATTGACCGAATGGGACGGTGACATCTTCAAAGGTACAATTTGGCAACTTACTGACCACTCGGTTCCATATTCGGAAGGGGATCCATCCTCCCCAGTCTGTCCGAAGGGTGTCATTGCCCACCACACCGATGCGGCCCCGTTCTAATCCTTTTTCCTGAAGTACGGCGGTAATAGCCCCACTTTGGACTCCGGGTCGGATGTCTTCAATCCAGGGGCGTTCTTTCTCCGGCGTATCCGATCTGAGGGCCAGCATCTCTGGAATCATGCGAGCGAGAAGGGTGGGTGGCGTCTCTAAAGGGAAGACCACGATGGAACCGGGGATCCAATTACTGAGGTAGCGATCCAAAGGCTCACCATAACGCGAGCCCATGACCACCAAACCGTCCAATCCTTTGTTCTGCATAAATTCTCGAACTCGTTGCCATCGTCGCTCCTGCTCATTTTTTGAAAAACTACCGAAAGATCCTGCGGTCCGAATCATCTGCTTTTCACCTCCAAATCTAAAACTGCATGAAGTACCGGCCAAGAAATCTATAGGCAGGGTTAAACTTCTTTAGCACGTCTCCATTTATTGTTCTGATAACCGGCGTGTCCTCCAAGCTATTTCTGGGTTTTCGAGGCCTTCTTTGCCTTGAGTTCCTCTTTAGAAACAAAGGTAATTTTGCCTTCTTTAATCAATTTATCAACATAAGAACCTTCCTTCGGTTTTACAGAATATTTGGTGAAGGGTATCAACTCCGGTTCCTTGAAGCCAGCCTTTTTAAAGGCATTCCTGCCTATTTTTAAAGTCATCGTAGCGACTGCCAATTGTCTGCCAAGATTCCTCAAGGTTCTCTCATTCCTTGAACCCGATGCCGGTGGCGTCGTCCGAGTGGCTTCTTTCCTCCAGGCGTCTTTGCCATAAATCGCCATCCCATCAATCGTCGTTAATATTCCGCCAGCAAATGTTGACTGGGGCATTGGAGCATCGATGCTAGGCCAGGCATTTGCGATATACATGCCTAAGGCCTGTCCTGACCTACACAAATGAGTATAGTTAAATTCTTGGCCACCATAAACTTGACCCCCCTGACAAATGATTCCTAAAGCCTTGAATCGCAAAATTCCAGCAAATTTGGTGAATGACATGGGTCCAAAATGAGTTATTTTTTCATGAAAAATCCTGAACAGGCTTGGAACCCCACCAGAATAAATAGGAACACCTAATAAAAGCCCATCACATTCTGCAACCTTAGGGGCTAAGACCTTGATGTCATCATCAAATTCATAACACTTGATGTCGTCATCAGCCGGGGCCATGAAGCCAAAACATTTCATGCATCCAGTGCATGGGACGAGTTTATAATCAGCCAAAGAGAGATACTCAGTTTCAACATACCCCATTTTCTCAGCCCACTCCAGGCAATACTTGACCATGCTTGAGGTATTGCCATTCTTTCGGGGACTGCCAGAAATTCCGAGAATTTTTACCTTTTCCGGTAAGTCCAAAACGAGTTGCTTTTTCATTTTTATCCTCCCTTTCTAAATTTGTTACCTTCTCTTACAGCATGATTTTCCCCTTCGGCAGCTATCTCATCGGTTTTTGATAGGGGGATTCTAAACGGTATGGTAGATCCTGTCAAATTAGATGTGAGTGAGATCTCCATCAAGATTCTTATTCTGCTCCAGACCGCAATTGGCTTCGGATTGCGATATTCAACCAAGGCAACCGGAAACTCGATGTTGCGAATTGATCGCCCGCTTCCAATCTCTTAGCCCCGGTCGAACGAATCTTGGAAAAATATGCCAAATGTAAAGAAGTGTTAGATTCACTCCACTAGGATTCCAACTAAAAAGATCTGGACATATATCAGAAGATACTCTAACGAGCACTATGCTTCAGGGCTTCAGAAGCTGTGGGGAGCGAGTATGTGCAGACTCCCATAGGTCCAACTAAGTGATGAGAGCAATGGACATCAAATTCCAGTCTTCTATTCACCCAAGTAGGCTTTTTTAATACGACCATCATTGGCTATCTCTTTTGCATCGCCCTCCAAGGAAATTTTACCCCTTTCAAGCACGTAAGCCTTATCCGCCAGCTTGAGAGCTAGGCGAGCATTCTGCTCAACTAAAATAACACTTACACCACTTTGAGCAATATCTTTGGCAATACTTCCAACTTTATAAACGAATAAGGGCGATAACCCTAAACTCGGTTCATCCATCAGCAATAACTTGGGATGGGACATCAATGCACGTGCCGTCGCTAGCATCTGTTGTTCCCCACCACTCAGGCTACCTGCTGTCTGGCCGCTCCTTTTCCTCAAGATTGAGAAGTATTCATATATCTTATCTCGCTCTCTGATGACCTCACGCTTATCTTTGCGCAAATAAGCACCTAGCATCATGTTGTCGAGCGTCGTCATCGTTGGAAAGAGTCTCCTCCCTTCCGGGATATGAGCAATGCCTAATCTGACAATCTCGTGGGGTGGCATCTTGTCTATCCTCCTAGCCTGGAACCATATCTCACCAGAACTCAATGTTTTTATCCCAGAGATCGTCCTTAGGAGAGTTGTTTTCCCTGCTCCGTTTGCCCCTATTAGAGTCACCAACATCCCTTCATCCACTCCCATTGATATGCCTCTTATGACCTCAGCCTTTCCATAATGTACCCAAAGATCCTTAGTTTCAAGCAACACCTACTCGCGTCCTTTCTTTTACGAAATATGTGTTAATGTGCCCTCTGCACCGAGATAAGCGTCGATGACCTTTTTGTCCTCCACGATCTCCTTCGGCAGACCTTCAGCAATCTTTTCCCCAAAGTCCATCACTATAACCCTATCACATAGCTTCATAACCGCTCTCATGTCATGCTCCACGATGACGATGGTGAGACCGTTATCCCGTATCCTCTTCACCAAACCTACCA
>Ga0315282_10013117_pt1 | contig 12543 bp, 11 predicted proteins | sample YL17G07_20_MG_FD_203693 | JGI IMG/M metagenome (GOLD analysis project Ga0315282, IMG submission 203693) | Sediment microbial communities from Yellowstone Lake, YNP, Wyoming, USA - YL17G07_20 | ecosystem: Environmental > Aquatic > Freshwater > Lake > Sediment | place: USA: Wyoming | collected... | reverse complement strand
TTCCAGCATACACTGAGTACGTTACTGCCCTCGAAATACAGATGAACAACGCTTGGCTTGGGGTGATCGATGCAAAGAAAGCCCTGCAAGGGGCAGCTGCTGAGTGGGATAGGATAACCTATCGAAGAGATACTCAAAAGCAAAAGGATTTCTGGGCCAAGACTGTTGAAACGTACAAGAAATACTTCGGCAAGTGGCCGCTCTAAGAACTCTATCCGTTGAACAATGAAATCCCCCCTCTTTTTTTGATTGCGCGAGTACGACCAACGTGGCTGAGGAAACGTGAAGCTTAGAATTCGCGGCTCAAGATACCTGTTTGTCCTCCCGTGCCTTGCTGTTTTGGTTGGCTTAGTCATCTATCCCCTGATCTACTTGATCAACATGAGTATTAGCGTTCAAGACTTGACAACTGGTCAACTTAGATTTGCAGGCATAGTCAATTATGTCAGGTTCTTTTCGGATCCCAGACTCCTCAACGCCATAACCGTCACAGTTCTCTATGTGGTGGGAGTGGTTATATCGCAACTTGCCACTGGGCTCGTGTTCGGTTTACTAATAACCAGTTTGTCGAAATACCAGAAGCCTGTACTAATAATGTGTATCACCCCGGTGTTGATCGCTCCTATCCTCACTGGCTTTATGTGGTCGCAGTTGCTGGACACTACATTCGGTGTCATCAACTACGCCCTCGTGGAAATAGGGCTACTCTCTAGCATGAGTCAAATCCGGTGGGTTACAGATCCCGTTCTAGGCGTGCTCACGCTTCTACTTGTCGACGGCTGGCAATGGACACCATTTGTTGGTCTCATATGTATTGCTGGATTGCTGTCTGTGCCTGCCGAGCTACATGAGGCAGCGGATGTCGATGGACTTACTAGATGGCAAAGATTCAGGAACGTAACATGGCCTTACTTAAGGCCAATTATGCTAGTGGGTCTACTTTTTAGAGCAGTAGATACAGCGAGGAACCTAGACCTGCTCTACACGTTAACTCGAGCAACCCCGGGTGGAGGAACGGAGGCGCTGGCCTATTACATTTACAGGACTGGTTTCGAATATTTTGATATGGGGTACGCCGCAGCTATGTCGTGGGTACTCATAGCAATCGTGTCAGTTTTCACCTATCTCTTGGTTAGAACAGTAGAGTGGGCGAAATAGATGAAGAGTGTCAACTTAGCCAAAGTGGGCAGGTATGTCTTCATAGTCATCTTCGTTCTCTGGTCCTTATTCCCAATCTATTGGATAGCAGCTACCTCCCTGAAAGGTACGGACGAAGCGATAATGATACCTCCGGTTTGGTTTCCAGCTACACTTCATCTGGAAAACTATCTCAATCCCGTGCCCATACAAGATCCGTACAGAGGATGGACGGGCGTGATAGATTCAGTCATATGCGCAGTAGGCGCCGCATCATTGGCCCTTGTCTTGGGATTGTTTGGGGCATTTGGATTCTCAAAACTGAACATACGAGGAACGAACGGTTTCTTGAATTGGATTCTTAGCGTGAGGATGCTCCCGGTTGTCGCAGTCATAATCCCAATACACATGCTCTTTAGATCACTATACCTTGTCGACACGTACTGGGGAATTTGGATCGCGCATCTTTACTTTAATCTGCCTTTCTGCGTGTTAATGCTGAAGAGTTTCTTTGATGCTGTACCCACGGACCTAATAGAGAGCGCGATGGTTGAGGGCTACTCCAACTCCGAGGTTTTTCGGAAGATAGCACTTCCGTTGATTACACCTGGACTGGCGACAACCTTTTTCTTCTCCTTCATATTCTCATGGAACGAGTTTCTATTCCAATGGCTATTGACGAAGAGCAGTGTTAGAGCTGTGATGATAGTTATTCCTAATGTCATCAAGTCACCCGGAACTGAATACTGGAACGTTATGTCTGCCATAGGCGTCATATCATTTGTTCCAGTTATTATTGCGGCCATCGTTCTTCAGAGGCATCTAGTGAAGGGTCTAACATTCGGTGTTATCAAACGCTAACACAAAGAAGCAAGACGGATCAGACCCTCTCAAGAATATCCAAGTTCTCTGCTCGTAACCGAGCCGAAGTTGCCGCCAGAGGTCTAGTGTTCGATGTGGAAAGGTTTGCACTAGATGATGGCCCCGGCATCAGGACTGTGGTCTTCTTCAAAGGATGCCCTTTGAAGTGCACGTGGTGCTGCAACCCAGAGTCACAGTCACGATCTACTGAAGTGGCATACTCCGAGAAGAAGTGCATAAGATGCGGAAAATGTGCAATCATATGTCCGAAGCATGCAATCCGGTTTTCCGGGTCCAAAGGATACCAAATAAACCGTGAGCAATGCGATGCTTGCGGTCTGTGCGCCGAAATATGCCCCTCAAAGGCCAAGGAGATTATCGGAAGGTATGTGACTGTGCGGGAAATCATGGACGACGTGAAGAAGGACGCAATCTTCTATCGAAGAACTGGTGGCGGAGTCACCTTGTCAGGCGGAGAACCGCTCATTCAATCTGCATTCGCGAAAGAACTGTTGGAAGCATGTAAGAGCATTGGCCTAAGCACTGCCATAGAAACCTGCGGGTACGCTTCGTGGGCGAATTTCGAAATGGTGAAGGCTCACACAGACCTATTCTACTATGACCTGAAGCTCATGGGCGATGAATTGCATAAGAAGTGCACTGGGGTGTCAAACAAATTGGTGCTCGAAAACCTCAAGAAGCTGAGCACGGTAGGCACGCCCATAATAGTACGGGTGCCGCTCATACCAGGCATCAACGATTCGCTGGAGAATTTCAGGGCTATAGGGAGCTACTCAGCCTCGCTCGGGGCAAATGTCAGAGAGATCCAGATACTGCCTTATCACGCTCTCGGGATTCCGAAGTATGAAAAGATAGGTCGCATTTGCGAAGTCAAGAGTCTTGGATTATCCGAGGAAAGATCGTTGGAACAACATATGAAGATAATAGAAGGATACGGCCTGAAGGCTGTGATCGGTGGTAGATGATGATTCACACTTCATCGCAAGGGGCTCTGATCGAGAGGTACTATGAAGAGGTCAAGAAAGCGGAAAGAGTGATCTGTGCGGAGAGATTTCGACTGATAACGGAATTCTACAAGGAGAACGAAGGACTTCCGATCATAATCAAAAGGGCGAAAGCCCTACAGTACGTGTTGAATAGAATGCAAGTCAGAATCAATCCAGATGAATTGATCGCAGGTGACTTCACGGAGGAACTTAGGGGAGCGCCCCTCTTTCCAGAATACTCTTGCGATTGGCTTGTGACTGACATTGACAGCTTTGATAACCGCGCCCAGTTCAGATTCAAGGTGCCCCAAGAAATCAAAGAGGAAATTGGCCAATTGATCCCCTACTGGAGGGGAAGAACAGTTGCAGATCGTGTTCGAATGCTGATACCGGAGGACGTCAGAAAGGGCTATGACTTCAAAGTATTTGACCTCGCCCGCATGGGAGCGGGCATGGGTCATCACGTTGCAAACTACAAAAAAGTCTTGAAGAGAGGGTTCAACGCCATAATGGCTGACATCGAAGCAAGAAGAGCGGCCTTAGACCTCACGAACCCTGAAGACTATACAATCGCGTTGTTCTACGACGCCGCGATTATTGTCTGTAAAGCAGCGATAGACTTCGCCAAGAGGTATGCGGTGCAGGCTGCAAGGATGTCGATGGAGGAACTGGATCTTCATAGAAGGAAGAGGCTGGAGGAACTGGCTCAGGTTTGCGAGAGAGTGCCAGCTAGCCCGGCGGTCACATTTCGCGATGCCCTGCAAAGTGTTTGGTTCACTTTTCTGATCCATCAATTAGAATCCAACGGAGGTGCTCAGGCGCTAGGGCGAATTGATCAGTACCTTTTTCCGTACTATAGAAATGATATCGAGAGAGGGATCAGCACAAGAGATCAAGTCGAGAACATGTTGATGCATTTCTTTCTGAAGATATATACAGTCTGCAAATTGTACTCCAACGAAGGCGCCGAGTGGCATGGTGGCGAAGGAGTCTGGGGCAAGTGTATGACCCTAGGAGGGGTTACGAGAGCAAACCAAGATGCTACGAATGAGTTATCATATTTGTGCCTGGGTGTCGCTACAAAACTAAGTCTTCCTCAGCCGGATATCGCGGTGGCACTTTCGGACAGGACCTCCGACGATTTTGTTGTCAAGGTAATTAAGGCTTTGAAAACGAATTCTGGCACGATCAAGCTCTTCAACAATGACGTGGTCGTCTCTGCGCTGCTGAGTCTGGGCGCCTCGATTGAAGATGCGCGAGACTGGGCTTCGCTCGGTTGTGCGGATCCTGCGATTCAGGGATGTATGAACACCGAGGCTGATGGCGGACCATTCAATCTCGCGAAATGCCTCGAACTTGCGTTGTACGACGGGGTTGATCCTAGCACGGGGGTCAGACTGATGCCTTCGCTCGGTGGCGCGGAGGAAATCACATCAATGGATGAATTCAAGCAGAAATACAAGAGGGTTCTCGAGTTTTTTGTCAGGGAATATGTAATCGCGAGCAACATAGTGGATTTCGTTCATATGCAGTTGGCGCCTACACCATTTCTGTCGACCATAACTGATGACTGTATAGAAATAGGCTTGGATTTCACAGAAGGTGGGGCCCGCTACAACATAGGTTGCACTCCTGTGGCAACTGGACTTGCCACAGTAGCTGACTCGATCGCTGCCGTTGAGAAGGTGGTTTTCGATCAAGGCCTTCTAACCATGAAGGAGTTGAAAGCGATACTTCGTGAGGATTTTGAAGGAAGAGAGGATCTGAGGCTGACGCTCCTGAACAACGCCCCAAAGTATGGGAATGACGATGATGCAGTCGACGACCTCGCGAACTGGGTCTTTACCACATTCAACAACCTGCTTAGAGAATACAGGGCGCCAAGGGGCAGGAGATGTCCCTACGTGGGAGCTTGGTACCCGATGACCAGCCATATTCCGTGTGGGAAGATTGTGGGAGCGACACCAGATGGCAGAAGGGCCCATCAGCCCCTCAGCGATAATGTGTCGCCCGTATGGGGTAGGAATGTTAGAGGACCAACAGCGCTTCTCAAATCCACGGGGAAACTTGACCATGCTCGTGGATATGGAAGCATACTGAATATGACGCTCAACCCGTCATTGTTCGGGAGCGAGGACTCGGTGGCAAGGCTGTTGGGATTCATTAGAGCCTGGCTAGACCTTGACATATGGCATATCCAATTCAACGTGATAACCGCAGAGACGTTAAGGGATGCTCAAAGATATCCGGAGAAATACCCGAACCTTCTTGTGAGAGTTGCCGGGTTCAGTGCATACTTCACGGATCTCAGCAAAGAGCTGCAAGACAACATAATCCAAAGGACTGAGTATCTGATCTAGTGGTGTGATCGTAGTTGGGACCTATTCACGCAGATAGGAGAATCGTGTGATTTGCGTGGTTATGCGATATGAAATCTGCACCAGAAGTAATAGGCATAGGAGCAGCCATATGCGATGTAGTCGTTTTCGTTCCGAAACTTCCAAGTCCAGAGGAGAAGATCAAGGCGCTGAGATCTTTTCCCCCCGCAGCAGCTGGAGTGGCGTTAGATGCGATAACCCAAACAAGCAGACTCGGATTGAAGAGTGGGTTCATCGGTAAGATCGCCGACGACTACAAGGGCAAGCTCTTTCTCAACCAACTCGAGAGAGATAACATTGACATCAGTAGGACAATCATCGTGAAAGGAGCGAGGAATGCGGTTTGCTGGGTCATAGTGGATCAAGAGGGCCGGAGATTCCACATAATGCACCCTATGGGAGAAATGGGCTACATAACACCGGAGGAGATTACTGAAAGTGCCGACTACATAAGGAATGCCAGGTTCTGCCACACCGAGATACTCCAGATGCCCCTGGCGCCGATGATAAAAGCTGCAGAGATAGCAAAAGAATCCGGCTGCCTCGTATCATTTGATCTCGACATCAACCCAAGCTACATATACAACTGGAACTATGGGACGGAAAAGGATTTGATACGTATGATAGAGCTGACAGATGTACTGAAACCCTGCAAGGATGCGGTTGCGGGACTTTCAAATGAAGACGATATGCGCAAAGCTGCAGAAGCGATTCTTGAATACGGGCCCAAGACAGTAGCGATAACTCTGGGTAAGCAGGGTTGTGCAGTAGCTCACAGAGTCGAAAGCAAAATCAGAAGTTTCATAGCACCAGGAATTATCAGTGAAAGAACGGTAGATACCACCGGGGCTGGAGACTCGTTCTCTGGAGGCCTTATGTATGGCATCCTGAAGGGATGGGACATCAGGAAGACTGCCACTTTCGCTAACGCATGTGCATCTGCGAAGACCACGAGAATAGGCGCGAGAAACATGCCTGGAATGGACGAAGTCAAGAGTCTCATAAAGGATCCTCGATTCTTTGAGGCTCGCTCTGGTGTCTGAGGATACTTGACTGCCGAAATTAGCTGGCTCAGCGTAAAGTCAGGAGTCCTCACAAATATCCCATTGAGAGCACGTAGACAGCTTTTCCGTTTGGGGCGAAGACCTCTTGCATGAGATTGACGTCATTGGTCTAGGCAGCTGCAACATCGATTTCATTTGTTTTGCTCCAAAAATCCCAGGCGCTGAAGAGAAGGTCGTATCGAGAACTCTAGAACCGAATGGGGGAGGAGTCACGTCGAACGCCTTGGTACAACTGGCCAGATTGGGGGTCACGACTGGATGGTTTGGAAAAGTAGGAGATGATGACATAGGCAACCAACTTATGGAGCTCTTTAGAAAAGAGGGCGTCGACATCAGTCACGTCATTCTTGAGAAAGGAAGAAGGACATCCTTCACGTGGATTGTTGTGGACCCGAGAGGAGACAGGGGCATAGTCGTTTTTCCAAACGTTTCAGAGGAGTTGAGTGCGGAAGACGTGCTCAGGAGTCGCGACTACATTAGCGCCTGTAGGATCTTCCACACGGAATGCCTCCAACAACCTCTAGCGCCGTCATTGAAAGCCGCTGAGATATGCAGAGAAGCAGGCGCGAAAATCTCTTTTGATCTAGATGTCCCCTGCAACTATGCCTACGAAAGCGGATTGACAAGCGAAAAGGAACTGCTTCGAATGATAGAATTGACCGACATATTCATTCCATGTAAAAGCGGAGCTGTGTCAATAACTAGGGACGAAGACATGAAAAGAGCCTCGAAGAAACTGTTAGACTATGGGCCGGGGATTGTCGCAATAACCCTCGGCGAGAAAGGCTGCGTAGTTTCATCCAAGGAGAAAGATGGCACGAGAACCATAGAGGTTCCAGCATTCAGTGTTACTGTCAAAGACACAACGGGCGCTGGAGATGTTTTTCATGGCGCCTTCAACTATGGGCTGCTGAAGCAATGGGATTTGCGGAAGACGGCACTCTTTGCCAATGCATGTGCGGCTATCAAGTGCACGCGAGTAGGTCCTCGAAGCTCCCCCACAATGGAGGAGGCAAGACAGTTCATGAGCAGCAGGGGAATCGAGCTGGGAACTGTTTGAAGTGCTCTGATACCCCATTCATAAGTGATTATCCGTCGAGGCACTCCCGCCAATCGCAAGTGATGAAAACACTTATCTTCTTACGAACTGGCCACAGTGTGAGTCGCCCATGGTAAGGGTTGAGGTCAAGAATCTAGGGAAACAATTCGGCGATGTCAAAGCCGTTAACGAGCTCAGCTTTAGGGTAGATGATGGCGAATTCTTCTGCTTGCTAGGGCCTTCAGGCTGTGGAAAGACTACTACTCTACGTATGCTTGCTGGTTTGGAACGGCCAGATTCGGGGGAGATATGGTTTGGTGATAGGCTCGTAAATGAACTGCCACCCTCTGAGAGAGACATCGCGATGGTATTCCAGTTCTACGCGCTCTATCCAGGTTTGACAGTCTACGAAAACCTCGCTGCCCCGCTAAAGGCCAGAAAGATGCCAAAGAATGAAATCGAGAAGGCCGTCAAAGAAGCTGCCTCCTCGCTCAGGATAGGCGATGTCTTGAAGAATACGATAGATAGCGTTACCATCGGAGAGCGGCAACGGGTTGCGCTGGGAAGAGCTATCGTTAGAAGACCGCAGCTATACCTTCTGGACGAGCCGCTAACGAACCTTGACACAAGGCTCAGAATGGCTATGAGGGTCGAGCTGGTTAGACTACAAAGAGAGCTAAAACAAACTATGATCTATGTGACTCATGACCAAATCGAAGCCATTACAATGGCGAATAGGATCGCAGTAATGAACTCGGGCGTGCTGCAGCAAGTCGCAACTCCGAATGAGGTCTACAATTCTCCCAATAACAAGTTCGTCGCAAGTTTCATAGGCAGCCCCTCCATGAATTTTGTTGATTGCACTTTCGACGAGGCGAGATCATCTCTCGAGTTTGATAGCTTCAGGATCAATGTTGCTCACTCGGCAGACAGCATAAGAAAAGCTGCTAGTGGCTCAGAATTGACTCTAGGATTTAGGCCGGAAGACGTAGCCGTCTTTCCCGAGAAAGCTCCAAGGGACGGGATTGAAGCGATGGTTGACCTAGCGGAGCTCGTAGGAGACAAGATGCTGTTGCACTTGATCATTAGCAAGACTGAAGCAACAGCGATCATTCCAAGGGGCATGGAGCCACGACTCCAGAAGAAGGTCTGGATAAAGATAGACAAGATGATAGTCTTCGACAAGAAAACTGAGAGGGCCATAGCGTAGTTTAGTGAGCGTGAAGATGTTGGCACGAGTACGCATTGAAAGTGTGACAAAGAGCTTCGGCGACTCTAGAGCTATCGATAGCATGACCCTAGACGTGAGAGATGGAGGTTTTGTAAGTCTTCTTGGGCCATCCGGGGCTGGAAAGACCACACTCCTGAGATGCATCGCGGGACTCGAAAAGCCGGACGAAGGAAGCATCTACATTGGCGATGACTGTGTGAACGATGTTCCTCCGCAGCGCAGAGGCGTCGCAATGCTTTTTCAGTCCTATGCCCTGTATCCTCAGATGACCGTTTTCGACAACATAGCTTTTCCGCTGAAGAAGTTGAAAATGCCCGAGGAGGAGATCAAGAGAGCGATTCACGACGTAGCAGAACTGCTTGGAATCCAAAGCTTGCTGGATCGAAAGCCCGCCAATTTGAGTGGGGGAGAAAAGCAGAGAGTAGCCATCGGAAGAGTCATAGTGAGAAGGCCCAAAGTCTTCTTGTTGGATGAGCCGCTTACAAATCTAGACGCTAAACTAAGAGCACACATGAGAATCGAATTGAAGAAGATTCAAGAAAGACTGAGGCAAACGGCCATCTTCGCGACCCCAGATGAGGCCGAGGCCTTAGCTTGTACAGACGAAGTAGCCGTCATGGAGGGTGGAAAGCTACTTCAGTTCGATACTAACAAGAACGTTCACGACCATCCAAAGAAACTTTTCGTGGCGGGATTCATCGGTAGCCCGCCAATGAATTTCCTAGATTGCGACTTGATGGCAACCGATACGAAATGCTACTTGAAAACAAGTGAGTTTAAACTTGACGTATCACAATATCGTGAGTTCCTGAAGGACAAGAGCGGTACACGAGTAGCGATGGGAGTAAGACCGGGGGACATTAGACTTTCGTCACAGGCTACAGATGCTGCTTGCGTAGATGTAGAAGTATACGCCGTTGAACCCATGGGAGCGGAGACTGTCATAGACATCAGGAAGGGAGAACATCTTCTCAAGGTCAAAGTGCCCTACAGTTTCAAGACCTCGGTAGGCGACAAATTGCACGCTACGTTTGATGTCAATGCGATTCATGTTTATGACAAGTCAACGGAAGAAGCGCTGTTCTGACAAGATGCTTGCTATTCTGCTACGTACGTTACGGAGACGCAGGACCGCCATTCGGATTCTACACTGATGACTGTATCGAGTCACAAGGAGAATGGGGGCTTTGCCCTCAATCATGAAAGACTGCGAGGTACACGATGAGACACTGGTTTCCAGCAGAAGAAGAGGGAATCGGCTTTGACGAATTCCTCAACCAAAGATGCTATGATATAGCAACGCTAAGAGATCTGGAACACAGATGAGGCATGGACTCGAAGAAACGCGCAACCGGAGCAAGCTTGACCTCGTTCTAAGAGGAGACCCCAATTCGATCATTGGCGAGCCTGCCACAGATCCTGGCCGAGTCCTTTTCCTCGCGCCAGAATTAGACTCAAACCACTGGTCTGTGCTCGTGTAGAGGCATGAGTAGCGTCCCCGGGGGGACGCACGGTGTCGGCATCGTGATCTGAACCCGCGTGTATCTCGAACACCTTGAAGGTCTCACAACAACCCGTGCTGCTTAAGGAAGGCATCTGCCTCTGGACGTCTCGGGAAAGAAACCTGTGTTCCGATTTTGGTGACCGACAGCGCGGCGACTGCATTGGCGCGGTGAATCGCGTCGCGAAGCGAAAGCCCTTCGCCCAAGTACACGGCGAGGCTGCCGATGAATGCATCGCCAGCGCCAGTCGGATCAATGGCATCCACTTTGATGGCTGGGATATTCTCGACCGTATCCTTGTCAACCAACACCGCGCCACGTTCGCCGAGGGTCAGAATCACAGCTTTAGTCCCGCGAGACAGGAGTTTGCGTGCGGCGGCTTCAGCCTCGGCTGGACTTTCGACCGGCAGCCCGGTGAGGAATTCCGTCTCTGTCTCGTTGGGAGCACAGATGTCCGAGAGTTGTAGGAGTTCGTCAGGGATTGGCGCAGCTGGGGCAGGATTGAGAATGGTTAGGACGTTCCCGCTCTTAGCAATCCGGAACGCCTCTAGGGTTGTTTCTACGGGGATTTCCAATTGACAGATGAGGATGTCGGCGCCGAGAATTACCTGCTTTGCTGCTTGGGCATCAGCACGTGACAGATTCAGGTTCGCGCCCGGCACGATGACGATGAAATTCTGTGCGTTGTCGTCCACGAAAATGGGGGCAACGCCGGAAAAGATGGTATCATCGAACATCACCCAGGTCGTATCGATCCCCTGCTCGCAGTAGTTCTTGAGCGTCCCTTCACCGAACACATCGCGACCAAGCTTGGTTACCATCGTCACTTGAGCACCGAGCTTCGCCGCCATCACCGCTTGATTCGCGCCCTTGCCGCCATAGCCCATGTGGAAAGAACGACCGATCAGAGTCTCGCCGAGCTTTGGCAGGCGTGGCACTTTGGAAATCAAGTCGATATTAGAACTGCCGACAACACAGATTTTGGGAGGCTGATCTGCCATTTTGGTTTACCTTGCACTCTTGGTTGTCCGCTTCTTGCCGGCTCGCTTTGCGGGTAAGCCATGCGCGCCGGATTCCTCTGGGCCAGGGACGATGTTGTGCTCTTCGACGTAGAGGTGTAAACGTACGGACGTGAATAAATCTCCATCCTCCCCGGCTGCTTTACCGATATCGGTATTGAACGACGCTTCCATGTCGCCAATGCTGTCCCACCAGAGCTCAGCGGTGCCGTCGTAGATCGGCTCCTCCGTAGTACCCTCCGGCTGCTGAGGGGTAGCGATGTTGATGCGGTAGCCGCGCAAGCCGGGGAGCTTGCTCGAAATCTTGGTGTGCTCCTCCACCCAACGCTTTGCGAATTCCTCCCGAGTCATACCCGGTTTGCGTTTGAGGAGTGCGATGAGTTTGATCATGTCGTCTCCTTGTTGCTCCTTTTCCCCGGGAGGGATAGGACTGTGAGAATTAACCCTTTCACCACGCCCACCAGGACTAGAGGCTTTTCCTCTCTTCAGATGAAAAACAAGCTGTCGCTATGTCGCAAGTGAACCAAGTAGATCTTCGACTGCACATTCAAGGTACGGTTTGGCCTCACAGACTATCCGCCGGGGGTCTCAGCATCTTGCGAAGCTTGCTGAGAAGTATGTATTCGTCAGACCATGCTTAGGATAATCCGTGTGCGAAACAGTCTGGATCGACTTTGGTGTACGTTGTTCTGGAACCGCAATTCGCATGCTCAGAGCGATTTATCAGCCTTGCCGCCTACTGCACGATCCCTTCTTCCGGTGTTATGCTTTCGACATGCTTGACATTGTGGTTCACGAATATCTTCTCAGTCCACGATACTTCCGCCTTTGGCATTCGACCGCCTCATTCCGACCAAGTTCGCCGATGTCAGTGCCCGATTCAAGACTCCCCACTGGGCGCTTGTCGCCACATGGCTGATAGCAGTTGTAACAGCGTACTTCTATGCCTACGTAGGCTTCTCCAACTTCTTCGCCGCAGGCTCCACACTGATGGTTCTATGCTATGCGGTATTGGCCTGCACAGTCGTCGTCTTTCCATTCACGAAGTGGAAGACGATGCTGGATCAACTACCAACCTTCATGAGGAAACGAATCGGCTTGCCAGTCATCAGCTGGGTAGGCTTGGCAACAGCGATCTTCTTGTTCTATGCAGCCTACGCCGTTACAGTGAACCCACTGTTATCCATCTTTGGATTAGCATTGTGATATTGGTGGGAGCGGTATCTCTGCGTGCCTCATTGCTGCTGCTATCCTCTCGTTCTGGGTTGAGAGGAGTCTGAGTTCCTTGGTTATGGTGCTTCGCAT
>Ga0315282_10013116_pt1 | contig 12543 bp, 9 predicted proteins | sample YL17G07_20_MG_FD_203693 | JGI IMG/M metagenome (GOLD analysis project Ga0315282, IMG submission 203693) | Sediment microbial communities from Yellowstone Lake, YNP, Wyoming, USA - YL17G07_20 | ecosystem: Environmental > Aquatic > Freshwater > Lake > Sediment | place: USA: Wyoming | collected... | reverse complement strand
TCATTTTCGCCGACTCCGTCTACGGTTTGAAAAGCGTTCTGACATACACGAGGCGCTGCTATGCTTAGGCTGCATTCTCATATGTTGGAGTTTCCTCTCATGAAGGTTTTGTTAGAGTCTCTAAATCTTATAATGGGGCGGCTTTCCCAAGTTGTTTTTGAATCCAGAAGCAAGGCTCTGTATTGTACTCTTCTGTTCGCGGGTAAGTTTGTGCCAGATTTTAGACAAAATACCCAGCAATCTCTTCTTCTCAGCGTCGGATGTATCAGATTTGGTAGCAGATGAAGAGGCGGATTTCGCATCCCTATCGCTATTGTGTAGTTGCGATTGATGGTTCGGGGGTTCAAATCTTCGCACTTTTTGACTTTTTGTATTCGCTTCAATTCCTCGCAGCGCTTCGCACTCATCCGCCCTGCAACGCACGAATTTCCCGGCTTCCACGGCGGCGCCTGATTCGGAAGGATGTTTCTCATTCGTGCGAGACGTATCAGCACAATGAGCCCTAAAGCGAGATGGATGGTAGCTAAATAAGTTTTGCGGAATTCGTTTCCGAACTCATTAGTCGCAGTCCCAAGCGTTATGGCGGGTATTCGGTGGGCTTGCGCGTTTCACCATCTGCGTCTATGTATGTGTGTTCCTTGCCGGTCATCCTCGTCAGCAGCCAGGCAAACTGTCGGCGACGGCAGTAGTGTTTGCTCTCGCCGAAGTGATACTGGTCGTTTTTTATCAACTCCTCAATGATTGGGATGTAAGCGTCGTTCCAGGCATTTTCTGCGAGGAGGTAGCCCAGGTCCACGTATTTCGGACTTGATGGACTGCTGTCGTTGTACTTCTTTATCAGGTTCACCACAAGTTCCGGATACCTCTTGACAAACGCGGCTGTTGTTTTCAAATCTTCCTCATAAACCTCTCCTTGCCGCACGCAACCAACCTGTCCGTGGATTTGCACAAGACGGTCCCAGAAAAAGAGGGACATCCGATTGACTGCGGCTGCAAGTCCCTTCATTTTGTCGTCGCCGGATTTTTCCGCAATCATTGGAAGTGCTTTTCCTATCACTCTAATGACCTCTGGCTCAGGCGCTTTGATAAAGAGTTGCAGCAGCGGCTCCCACGCCTTGACATTGCCCATCTGCCCGAGTTTCTCCGCTGCTATCCGTGCCTTTTTGCCGTTCAGGAATGAACACACAATTTTCACCGTCTCGTCATCGTGAAGGAATCCGACGACTTCAAACGCGTAGTCTGACAAATTATCGTTTGCGAGCGCTACTCTTACAACGTTGGCGTGAGTGTCGTAGTTGCAGTTCAGCGCGCAGAGAGTGCCGCTGATAAGCACTCTCTGACGAAGCCCGTCTATGTCCTTGTCCGATAGCGCAGCGAAACGCTCTTTGAGGAAAGGCGCCGCATCTTTGCATTCCAGCGCCGCGACAGCAAGAAGAATGTCTTGGTCGCAATATTTTACTCCCTTGTAACGCTCCTTGAGCGCTCTGACAATCGTGGCGCGTGAATCGTATTCCTTGTGTTTGGCAAGTTCCCGCGCAGCATAGCCAGAATTTGGGCTGGGCTTGAGAAGTTCCTTTTCTATCAGGGCAAGAGCGTCGTGGCTTCCCATCTCAGAGAGTATGCGAAGCACGCCACAGCAGTTTTCCCTCCACAACTCCATGCCTGGCAGATTGAGCAGATGGTCATAGATTCTCAATTTTAGTTCAGCAGGGACGGAACTGCCCGACAACTCCCTCGGGAAAACCCATTGGTCCGATGACTTCCCTGATGCAATGGTCTCAGCCGCCAAGTCCGCCTGCTCTGCGGTAGGTTCTATTTCCACGACAGCAACAATCGCCTCGCTTGCGTGCTCTTTATCACCGCCTTTTGAGGCGAGTTCTTTCAGCCGTGGTATTGCACGCTTGTCTTTCAAGAGAGCCAGCGTCTTTATCGCTACCCGCACGCGGTAGCAATCAGGCTCCTCGGTCACCACGAAACCTCCGGACATTATGGTCTGTATCCCGACGTAGTTGAGCATTTCCAGGCAGAAGTCATATGCGGTAGAGCCGACTGCAGCGGCATCGGCGGCTAAATGGTCGTAGTGTTCCAGGTTAACCTTGGTATCCTTCATCTGCGCGAACATTTCTTCAAGTTTCAGCGTCTGCGCGTCAATTTTGTATTTCTCAGGGTTTGCACGCCGCAGCGCATCCCTGCATATCTTGCAGAGAAGCCAATCCTTATGGTAGAACTCTCGCTGAAGACTCTCAAGTCTCACGGTAACTACCAGCGTAAGTTCTCCCCGAAAATCCTTCAGTTTTCTTTCCAGTTCCCAGACATTCCAGACATGGAGGTTATCAAGCACTTTCTCAATATCTTTTATCGTAACCTGCTCGCTGGGCTGGTCGGAAGGCGTCCCTTGTGCCTGCGCTTTTGCGCACGCAAAGAGAAAATACGCAAAGAGGAGTAAAGACAGAATCAACGCCGCTATCACACACGTGCTTTTCATCCAAATTTACCTGTGTGCGACTTTTCTGCTTGACATTTTATCAAAAGAAGAGAAACCAACAATAAATTATACGTCTCAGGCACAACAAATAAGTAATTTTTCTTCCCGCCCAGTCTTATAGCACGTGGTAAAGAAGAAGAATTCGGCTATAGCACTTCACCTTTGGACGTATCCACGTGACACAAACCAGCCGACAGCGTCGGCTGCGGTTACACTCTTCAGAGCATCTCCGATTGCAGCGAACAGCAGCAGTATCTCTCGCGTCCGCAATAATCACCTTCCCGAGCCAGACGGTAAAACAAGTCATTTCCGTCCCAGGAGGGTTGAACTCTGTCCCAGAGCGTCATCCTGCAACGGTCTCACTTTCGCTGACCGCGGACACAGGGGGCTACTTCTTCTCCTTCAACTTGCTTTCCAACCTGCGAATATTCTGTATGCTCACTCCGCCCATAGGGGCTACGAGATACGGCTCATCGCTCGGTTCAGAGAAGCATTTTTCTATGGTTGGCCATAATTTGTAGTTATAGGCGGCGCCGGAGTAGTAAATCACGATGCCTTTTGCGCCACCTTTGCGAATCGCCTCAATAGTTCGGACAAACTTTTCAGGCGGATAGTAACCCTCAGGCGGTTCCTTACGGAATTTGTCAATGCTGTCCTTCAAAGAGGTCAGCCGCTCCTTGATTTCTTTCGCACTCGCCTCTTTCAGAAGAGGGGGAAGATTCTTGTCAAACTCATCCGCAAACTGCACACTGCATTTTCTCAGGTGGTCTTTTACTTTCTCATAAGCGCTGATTATCTCGGACCTTCGCTCCTCATACTTGTCACTCAAATTCTTGAGCAAAGCGCTTATGTTCTTGTCCATCTCATTGATAGGCATCTGTTCTTCATTGTAAAGATAATAAATCGCCATACCGTAATAGACGTGGCAGAGTCCTTCGCACCATTTATTCTCATACCTGGCGTATTCGGCGGCGAGGTCGAGATAAGTTTCAAAATCTCCAGGGAAGTGGCTGCGATAGACCATCGGCATCATAATATCATGCCAGGCAGCAAAGTCAGTCCAGCGCTGACCAATATTGCGACCGCTTAAAGGCGGGTTCTTGAACACTGCTGAAGATATTTCGATTCCCGGCTTTACCTTATTTGCGAACTCCCAGAACTCGCGGACGTATTTTGTAATCATATCGCTTCTGAACTCGTAGAAGAAGTAGTCAAGGTCGGCGGGACCGTTTTTCATACTGCTGCCTTTCAGGATAAAGTCGGCTTTCTCCTTCCTGGTCATTTTGTTCCACTCTTTTGGGCGGACTGTATAATCAAGCCACCAGTTAGCGATCCAATTGGTTGGAGTGGTAATTGCTGGCTCAGGGTTGAAAGATGTGTCAGGTTTGCACTCATAGTAGAAGTGGTTATATCTCATAAACTCATCAAGGCACCAGTCGCAGAAGCAGTAGCCGTCAGGCGCGACATCGCCCGGGTAGCGAACATAGTCGTGATGCAAACCGTCAATGTCATAGTTGACCAGCATCTCCTCAATCAGAGGAAAGATATAATTGTCCACATAGCCGGGTCTGCGGGCAGGGCACATCCAGATTGTGTCATAGGGACCATAGTCTCCTCCAAGGACTTCGCTGTTAGTCATTTTCCCGTTCGCGTTGAGCGCCGCCCACTCGGGATGCTGTTTCACCACCGGAGAATCGGGGTTTTCAGTGAAGTCGCAAACCCAGGCGTGAACCTTTATGCCTTTGCTATGGCAGTTTCGCACCAATGATTTCAATATGTCAAAGTTCTTGCAGTCCTTGTGCACCGCATCGGGAAACTTTTTGCTGGGGTAAAAGAGGGTTCCGTCGTCGGTTTTCATACACATTATAACGATATTGATATGCGCTTTTGCGCAGTGGTCAACAAAATCCCTCACTGACTCCTCAGTGTTTCCAGGAAACGGATAGTGCGCCCAGATAGCGCGCCCTTCAATAACATTCTTTCCTGGATTTGTTGGCTGAGCAGGTCCGATAGATAGATAACCAACCACAGCGACCATCAGCGCACAGACCAGTATCGCTAATTTCTTCGCCATACCTTTACCCCCCTTCCACTCTTGTTCACCAATAGAAACTAATTCTTCAGTTTCAACATTATCGCGAGAAAATCAGACTTCCCGATTATCATAACCCGCCGCACGGCGGATTGCCTTACCGTTACTATGAGCCCAGCCAGTTGGTATGATAACAGATTTTGTTTTCTCCTTCAACCCGCAATATCGGCTCATCAATTCCAATGACGCAGATGTAACTACGCGCCGCCTTGCCGCTTCTGGAATAAATAGAAGCGCCCCCTTTTCTTATCGGGTTTTCACGACAGGTATATTTTGATAAAGGTTGAAGACGTACCCGAGCGCCATATTATAGCAGTTATCTATTGAATATATCTTGCTGATATAGCAAGCCCCGCACGCAAGTAGCGGGGATGGTCTATAGGAAAACGCAAATGTTACAGGGAGAAGGTTACGACCAAACGTGAAGTGCTATATTTCTTGGTTCCCCATAACGGTTACGACAGTGAAACGGAGGATAACAGATGCTGCTTGACTGGAAAGTATCCGGAACTACATTCGCAATGCTTTTTCTCGCTGAAATTGGAGACAAAACTCAACTTGCTGTAATCTCAATGACCTGCAAGACCGCGAAACCTCTCACAGTATTCACGGCTTCCGTGTTGGCGCTCGCCGCTGTTACTCTTATCGGAGTGCTGTTTGGAGAAGGCATTGCCGCTGCTGTCCCAAAAGTGTGGATAAAACGCGGTTCAGCGCTGCTATTTTTTGTTGTCGGTATTCTCATTTTCCTTGATATTTTGTAGTCAGTTGCCCGCGAAGTCTGTGGTTTGTCATCCGCGGCGGTTATGCGCGCCACTGGAATACGTTATTCACCAAGAGTTATGGCACATTTTCCTTGACATGAAGTCTGGAGGCTCCTATAATTCATTATATAATAGGAAAGGAGAAGCAAAAGTGTATCCCGATTCCAGAACAATCTATTTGGGAACAGAACTAATATACCCACCGCGGAAGCACGAAAAGACTCTCCTTCAACAGTTCTACACCGCACTATCAACCGAGGCAAAGTTCTGCGGTTGCGATTACGACAATTTTGCATATGCGGGCGAGAGTTGTTTGGATCTCAGAACGAGGCGAGGAGAAACCTTGTCAGAGTGCTTTGTGAGGAGCGATAGAATCCGGATCTCAGAGCAGGGGACTACCGCATCGCTGGACGAGTTTGTAACCCGCATAAAGGAGGTTGCGGCCATAGCAGGACGACTGCTCAACACGGGTATTTACATAATACAATCCTGCAACGTCCGGTGTCTCTTCAGACCGAGCACCAGCCAAGACTCCAGAGTTTTTCTTGCAGAAAAAGTGTGCAAAATGGACGGAAAGGAAAACATCTTTCCGTACTTTGAGGACAAGCGTGCTCACGTTTTTGGGGTGAGACTTGCTTTTCCTCCGACTCCCGGTCAAGAACAAGCTGAGTTTGCAGTGAGAATAGAGTCGGACCGTCGGGATATCGGTTGGATATGGGCTGAAAATGTCGGCACTTATCTTGCGGCACCCATCACACTGGACAACTTGGAACCTTTGGGCGCCAATATGCAAAGGACTGCCGCTTTTCTGACAAAGAATGTATTTGACTTCTTATCACAATTTGACAGGTAGGGAGTAACTATGAAGTGGGCGAAGCCTGTGGTCGGCGTAGAACCCGATAACTTCTCTCCTGATTGGGGATTTCCTCCATCTTCGGAGGACAGACTGAACATTGTGAACGTCTGGAGGCTAAACCTGAAGTTTATTAGAGAAGAAGGAGGGAAAATCTCTGTATGGTGTCCGGAGATTGATATTTCAGCTTTTGGAAGTAACGAGACAGAAGCTTGGTCCAATTTCCTTATAGCGTTCAATGAAGCAAGAGAATTCTTTTTCGCAAACCGCGCGAGTCTCTCCGAAGATTTGCAGCGTAGGTTTGGTGTGTTTGATCAACTTTATTTCTTCGTCAAGGTAGAAGAGCAGTCTAATGCCGTCGGGAAGGGAGATTCTCAGGGCTCTCACGAAACTGGGATACAGCATCAGGGAGCATAGGGGGAAGGGCAGTCACACGCAAGCAGTGTTCGAGTTTCAAGGAAAGATTGTCTGTTGGACTATTGTCCAAGACGAGAAAGACATACCTAAAGGCATATTATTTTCCATCCGGCGAAATACGTGCCTGACTGAGCAATCCGATTTTGACAAGGCCTTGAGATGCAAAATGACATGTGAGGAATACGTTGCCATTCTTCGGCGTAGTGGGCGCGTTATGGGGCCTCAGCACTAATGCAATCCGGGCACACCTGTAATCGTCACGGTCAAGATTCCATGTCCTGAAAAACAACCCGCTTAGTTAGTCAAAACTTGGAGCATAATTGGTGGAATCTAAAAAACGCTTTCGCGCTTCCTCAGGCGTCTCATCGTCCGCCTGAGGCGGACAGGCGCAGCGGGTAAACCGGGGACGCGGCGAATAAATTCGCCGGCTAAAATATCACCCGCGGACTGAAGTCCGCGGCTTCATTACCACCGCTACTTGCGTGCAGGGCTTGCGTTGGAATATTTGATTATTCGCGCGAGAGAGAGGATTTTTGGAGATTTTCGGCGATTTTTTGACCCAGGGGGATATTATAGAAATTCTGTAAATTGGAAGGGGCTGAAATCGCGTAACTTCTATTCAGCGTTTGAGTTACCAAAAACGCCAATTTACAGGATTGTGAACAGAAAGCCGGGTGCCTGAAGATGTCTGTTATAGACAGCGCTCTGCGGCGGCTAAACAAGAATAGTCTGCTTTACTGTCCTGCCAGACGATAGAGTCTCGCCCTGATGGCTATGTGAAATCCCACCGACGAGGCTATCAGGCAGACAAAACTTATCAGGGTTCCGGACACTCCGCCGAGAACCGCAGGTAAAGCGAAAAATCCGGAACAGATGTACACAATAATGAACGACACACCGAGAGCGCCTCTTCTCAAAAAAAGCGAAAGAAGCACAGTCAGGTAAAGAAACAAGATGAGCATACAGATACCTAAGAGGAGGACGCCGCTCCTTGCCATCTCGCGCAAAGCGATGAAGAGAGATTGGGGCGACATCAGAAACCCGGCGATGAAGAATAGTATTGACGGTATCATACAGAGCAGATTCCCTGCAATTTTTTGAAAGACGATTTTCCCGAGCGGACCGGGGAGAACCATAATGGTTGGCAGAGTTTTCCATCTCACCTCTTCCCGGAACAGGCGCGAGGCATAGAACCCCAATTCCGCGCAGATTGCGATTACGGATGTAATCATTGTTATCGCGCCGAGTGTTTTCAGGTCAACCTTCTGTCTTGCGACCTCCGAGGTGAAGTAGGCGATAAAGGCGATAACAGAGCCGAGGAGAGGGAACTTGAGGATGAACGCGATTTTTCCGCCTGCGAGGAAGTGGAAATCTTTCCAGGCGAGAGGCCACGACCAGGCGCGTCCTGCGCCGAAGAATTTCAGACGCGATGAGCGCCTGGGCAGAATCCCGCGACCCGGCCCAATTTCCTTCTGCTCCCGGGTGAAATAGCCAAAACTTCTCCACGCTAAAAGAAAGAACGCGGCTCCGAGAACAATATTGCTTACCACCTGATAACTGAAAAGCGGACCGGAAAATCCTGTCGCCATAATCTTCTGTATCTGGGCTGCGGGCGAGGCATCTGAAATCAAACCGAAGAGCGTGGTAAGCGCGTTGAGAACCAGCGATGGGCCAGCAGGCGGCGCCGGCGTCAGCCATTGGAGCACCACGGGACCCCACAATGTGGGTGCAAAGAAGAAGAACATAAGAAAGAAACCGGTCAGATATGCTGCTCTTCTTGAACTCTTGCAGATGACGGAGCAAAAGAGAGCGAGGTTGCTCAAGAAAACCACGTATGCGCCGAGAGTCAGGTAAGAGGCAGCAATCTGGGAGAGCGATACTCCCCCGAGAGTCATAGCAAACATCGTGAACGGCAGTTGAACCAGGAGAAGGAAGAGAGCGCCTATCACCTTGCTTGTTGATTTCCCCAGAAGGATTGAAACAGGGCTGAGGCTTGTCATCTTGAGCAGTCCCAGCGTCAAATCCTCCTTCTCTTCAGTTATCACCGAGGAGAAGTAACTGCAACCCACAAGCGTTATGAAGAGAAAGTTGATGAACACTGTTGTGATGAAAAAGGTCAGCCCCGGAGCGCTTCGTCCGCTGAAGGCGGCAGCAGAGAGACCGAATGTTATTGTGACTACAAGTGCCAGGCGCAAAGCGTAGGTTTTGAACTCTCTGGATTCCTGCCTGAGAGTGCGGGAGAAAAGCGCAATAACGGGTAACTTCATTACTGCACCCCCGGCTTTGTAAGTGTCATAAACGCCTCGCTGAGCAGTTTCAGTTTTTTCCTGAATGAGGCGACCTGTGCGCCGCTTTCAATCACTGCGCGAAGTATCGCATTTGTATTGACGTTATCCTTCCTGAATGTGATCTCATACTGAGGTCTTTCCGGCTCTTTGAGGACATCGGTTACGCCTTCCATAGCACGCAGCACCTGCTCCAGCGAAGGCTGTTCCTCAGTCAGTTCCAGAATGTAGGTTGAGAGTTCTCCTTCCTGGCTGACGAGCCCTTCCATAGCGCCTGTATATTTCACCTCGCCGCGGTCTATAATGGTCACGCTGTCGCAGAGGTCGCCGAGTTCCGCCAGTATGTGGGAACTGATGAGAATTGTTTTGCCCATACGGCGTAGTTCTTTGAGTATCTCCATCAGTTCTATTCGCGCGCGAGGGTCCAGCCCCGCTGCCGGCTCGTCAAGCAGAAGAAGGTCAGGGTCGTGCACAAGAACTCGGGCGAGACTTACTCGCTGCTGCATACCTCTGGAGAGTTTCTTCAGAAAGTCGTCTTTCCGGGACTGCATATCGGTCAGGGCAAGGACATCGCTTATAATACTGTCCCTCTCCTTGAGCGAACGCCCGTATGCTGCTGCGAAGAAGTCAAGATACTCAAAAACCGTCATCTGGCGGTAAACGCCCAGTTCGTCCGGCATAAACCCTATTCGGCTGCGAACGTGCCTGTGGGTTTGTGAAATATTATACCCGAACAGACGCACACTGCCCGCCTGGACTCTCAGTAGAGTGGCGAGGATTTTGAGTGTGGTTGTCTTGCCCGCGCCGTTTGGACCGACAAAGCCGTGAATTGACTGCCTCTGGACAGAGAAGGTAACCCCCTTGAGAGCCTTCTTGAACGACCCGAAATGGTAAGAAAGGTTCTCAACTTCAACTACAGGTTTTGGTTCTTCAGCCATATTACTCCTTTCGCAGCCGAGGGTTTGCGACTTCTCTGTGATACAGGACCCAACTCTTATCCTTACCGAGCCCCTTTCCTGTCAGGTGAAATGTTTCGGGGCTGCGAGCAAAGATAAATATCTGGGCGCGGTCGTTGCGGGAGATTTTTGCCGACTCCACATACTGCGAGAAAACGTTTCTGCCGCCGAGAGCGTAAGCAATCAAAGGTCTCAAAGCCTTGCTGCGGAAAAGTTCACCAGGCTCTTCGCGCGCCCGCGAATAAGAGCCGTAGTAATAGTCAAATGAAGAAAGTTCGTATCTTGACAGGAAGTCGTCAATATGCTTTCCCGTATCGTCCTCGCTCGCTATTTTGATTAGCCCATCGGCAAGCGTCATCTTGTAAAAGTGCTCATCATAGAGGACCCACATCTCCAGTATGTCTTCTGGAAAACCTTTCTGCGGCGCGAGCGAAAGTTTTTTCAGTCCATCTTTCACTTCCCATTCCACGACTTCCAGGCGAGTGTTATCGCCTTTCAATTCGCCTCTGTGAAGGAACGCTCGCGAAGAATAGAGCGGAATATCTACACTGAAGTTGCCGCCCTTGCCGTTTGAGATGATACCGTTCACCAATTCTGACTCCTCGCATACGGAATATATGCTGTAGGGTGAAGGATGAGAGATAGTGTAGTAGCCCCCGGAAGTAACGAAGACGCTGCTCCACTGGGTGACATCATAGGTATCATCACTGAGCGGTCGCGCGTAGGAGAGGGTATATACGTGAGTCGTTTCTCCGTATCCTCTGTGTCCCACCTCGTAAAATATGAAAGAGAAGGAAGCGACAAGAGCGGTCAGAAACAGGATGGTTACCCAGAAATCCCGTCCCCGTTTCCTCCCGAAGAGGTAGTTCACCGGACACAGGAGAACCATATACATCAACGCGAGTAAGACGATGAGAGTCCAGTTGCGTTCCGGAGTGTCCAGGGACTTCATCAGGTTGAAGAGATGGTCTTCCAATCTGTGGATTGACGGGTTATCTGATGTCTTGAGTTCGGGAGCGGGAAAGCCCATTCCCGTCAGGACTTGTTCGGTCAGCGCCTGCTGGGCGAGCGAGTGTCTGACCACTTCTCCTTCTCCAACGCTGAATCGGTCAGCGGGGTTGTTCAGTTCTGCCATATCTGGTGGAAACTGCGGGTATTTTCCCTCAGCGGTTTTCAAAAGATGAAGTGTGCCACCGCGGTTGAGCCAGGAAAGAAACGCTTTCTGCCTCAACGGCTCCCATCTGGGGCAGTGGTCTAAAATTACGCTGTCAAGCGCGTCAGCACCTGCTGCTGTGGGCGGGAAAAGGTTTTCGGGAAAAGTTTTGAAATTCGCTTTTGCGCTGAAAGGGCTGTCAGGCTGGTCAAGATAGATTCGCGCAGGAGGTCCGAAGCGCACTGCCGGCGCTTCAATTCTGTCCCGTGCGCCCTCGCCCCAGGCTATAATCCACTTTGTCCAGTCCTCGCTGACGTAAACGAAAAACTGCACCCATCTGCTACTGTAAGGGGATATGAAGCAGGGTTGGACAAGTTGCGCGCCGATTCTTCGCCCGATAGGGTCGGTCTTATAGACAACTATTGCGCCTTCATAAGGAGTCTCTTCCTGATTGGACAACAGAACTGACAGAAGATTGACCCGCTCCGGGATGACCTTTCCGTCGTATCCCCAGATTACCTGCTGCGCTTCAACCGCGTATGCGGATTCAGCGAGAGGAAGAGAGAGGAGGAAGATTATGACCGATAGTTTTCTCATTACGCACTACTCACGGCTAAGTCAGCAACATACTACTGTAACTTGTGAAGAAAATCAACCGAAATCGCCTGTTCACGGCACACAACCCCAGCGCCAGTGAACTTGGTCGCAACCCGCCACTTCTCCTTGACAACCGCAAGCCGCAGGCGAAAGTTACAAATATAGTTTGACATACTACCCCGAATTTTTCACCGCAGAGGCGCAGAGAACGCCGAGAAAACGCAGAAGCAAAAGGGTAAAGAGAGGAAAATAGGAGAATCCGAGAATAGTGACAGGGTGTCATTTGGAGTTTGACTTTGATTTGTTCTGCGGGCTTTGATTCGTGCGGCTTCTCCGCGCCCTCCGCGTCTCGGCGGTGAAATATGCAGGTTAGTGTTCTACAATAGCATCATGGCGGAGCGTAACTGCGTATTTTTACGGATGTTGTGTGCCAATTCCCGCTCGTGCGAAAATAGAGTCTATTCCCATATAGGACACGATGTTACGAGCATCTTGAAGCAAGACCAGAACACCAACCGTATTGCGGTATTTCGGAAATTCTCCTTGACAACAGGGGTATGGCAGTGTATTATTCCATATGGCAGGCGAGGTTGGAGTTTCAGATTTGGAGATTTGGGGAACAGACGCCAGATCTGTCGGGACTGGCATTTTTTATCGCCCCGAAAAAGACCTGACCGTCCTGCAGTCGGGTTATTGTTTCAGGGCAAAGGCGGATTCTATCGGGCTATCAAGAGTTGGGGAATATGGAGAGTGGAGGTGACGATGAGTGAATTGAGTATGGTTGTTAGTGTGGTTGGGGCGCTGTGCGTTCTGGTCCTCTTCGTAATAGGCGCCTATGGCCAGGAGAAGGTTACACTTACAGTCTGGACGCATCGGTATTACGAGGTTGCACCACCATCTTTGCTGCACTTCATTGCGCCCTTTGTGCACGTGTCAATGGCGAA
>Ga0315282_10013115_pt1 | contig 12544 bp, 12 predicted proteins | sample YL17G07_20_MG_FD_203693 | JGI IMG/M metagenome (GOLD analysis project Ga0315282, IMG submission 203693) | Sediment microbial communities from Yellowstone Lake, YNP, Wyoming, USA - YL17G07_20 | ecosystem: Environmental > Aquatic > Freshwater > Lake > Sediment | place: USA: Wyoming | collected... | reverse complement strand
GCCTCGGATTAGTTCCTTCCACCCTCACGAGTCATCGCGAGCGAACGAAGTGAGCGTAGGAAGCCCGTTGTTCTCACACGAATGAAGGGCCCGTATGACCGATTTGGTCCCTTCTTTGTCAGGGGATTCCCAGGTTGGCAGGTCCCCATGTCGTCCGCGCCTGCGGCGGTCTCCTCGTAATGACGCGGTGTGGGGAGAAGAGGAGCACTATAGCGGGCATTTGTGGGCTGCCCCTGCCGGTGTGCATCTCGGTCTATGTATGTTCGCCGGAAGATGCGGGCGTCACCGGGATGATGAGACCTCCTTCAAGCCGGACAATTCGGCCCTCGAAACGCGAGGCGAGCGCGTTGCTGTGCGTTGCGACAAGGACGGTCGTCCCCCGGCGGTGAATCGTGTTGATCTTCTCGACGACCTGTGCCTCGGCCTGTTCATCGAGATTCCCCGTCGGCTCGTCGGCGAGGAGAAGGAATGGATCGTTCAGCATCGCCCGTGCGATTGCCGCTCGCTGTTTCTCGCCGCCGGATAGCTCGCGCGGATGCGCGAGGTGCTTCTGGGCAAGGGCCACGTCACCGAGCGCGCTGAGGATCTTTTTCTTTGCCGCCTTGTGCGAGGCCGGGCCGGTCGCGCTCAGGACGAGGGATAGGTTCTCAAAAACGGTCCTGTCCTCGAGGAGCCGGAAATCCTGGTACACCATGCCGATGTTCCGGCGAAGCTCCGGGATTCGGTTGGTCAAAAGGCCAGGGAAACTGAACTCTCCCACACGGACAGTCCCCGCATCCGGCAGGAGTTCCATGAGGATGAGCCTCAGGAGTGTTGTCTTGCCGGCGCCGGATGCGCCTGTCAGGACAACAAGCTCTCCCTTTTCGACGGTGAGAGAGAGTTCGTTGAGGACCGGATACCCGTCCCTCTTGAACGTGACGCTTGAAAGCTCAATGCTCATGTCCATGGCTACACTGCCTTCGCGAGGAAGTGCATCCGGTCTGATTCGGCGGTTGCAGGTCCGAGATTGAAATCATCCAGCGCTCTCACCTCGCCGAACCGCGCACGCCGCAAGAACCCGTCGATTTCCTTCTCGGAATAAAGCCGCTCACGGTGGCGCTCAAGGAATGTCCCCTCGGTTGTTCTGATCGTGAACTCAGTGTAGTGGATCTTCTCCTCCGGAACGTAGTAGTTATCCCTGATGTAGGAGGCTGACCGGACCGTTCCCGAATCCCTGAGAAGCGCCGTATTGCTGACGGAGTTGTGTTCGGTGGCGGCATCCATGATCAAAAGGCCGCCAGGGAGAAGCGCTGCGCGGACACATTCAAGGAACCGGCGTACGTCCCCAGGGTCGATGAGGTAGTTCACACTGTCGTAGAGGCAGATGACGGCGTCAACAGGAGCGGGCGGCCGGAAGGATGTGAGGTCAGCGCGGAAGAACATGATGTCCGGTCGCCGCTGTGCCTTTCTCCGCGCGATCGCCAGCATCTCCTCGGAGCTGTCGAACGCGAGAATCGTGAACCGTCTCCGGGGCAGGAGAAGGCTGAGGGTCCCGGTCCCACACGCAGCCTCGAGAATCGTCCCTTCCTTCATTCCCCCGAGCTTGAGGAGATCGACGACGTGCCGCGCCCAACGCTTGTAGTCCACGTGCCGCATGACGTGGTCATAAACCGCGGAGAGCTTCGAGTAGGGCGGGACAGGGACGCCGGCGTCAGCCATTGCGCATGTGCTTGATCTCGACGGCGGCGCGGACCGCGGCGATCATGCTGCCTGGGTTGGCAATCCCCTTCCCGGCGAGACCGAATGCGGTCCCATGATCCGGTGACGTCCGGACAATGGGAAGTCCGGCGGTGAAGTTGACCGCCTCGTGGAAGTGGAGCAGCTTCACCGGGATCAGTCCCTGATCGTGGTACATCGCGAGAACGCCGTCGGCTTCAGCGTAGGCCTTCGTCCCGAAGAACGTGTCGGCGGAGAACGGGCCTGCGACGTTAATCCCTTTCCGTCGCAGCATCGCGATGGTCGGGAGGATGACAGTCTCCTCCTCTTCCCCTATCTCACCGTGTTCTCCCGCATGAGGGTTGAGGCCGAGGACCGCAATGCGCGGCTTCACGATACCGAAGTCCGACTGGAGCGACTTCGCAAATATCTGTGCCACGCGCGTGAGATGCTGCCCTGTGATCAACGGTGCGACCTCGCGGAGGGGACGGTGGATGGTGACAAGGGCGACGCGCATGGACGGGGACAGGAAGAGCATGAGAGGGTTCGCGGTGTGCGTAAGGGCTGCAAGAAACTCCGTGTGTCCGTCGAACTGGAATCCCCCTTTGTGGAGCGCCTCTTTGGAGATCGGCGCGGTCACAACGGCGTCCGCTGGGCCGTTGAGGCAGAGCTGGACTGCCCGCTCAATCGCTTCGCCCGCGCACCGCCCTGCCTGCGAGCTCACCTTGCCGAGCCGGACATCCTTCTCGCTGTAGCCCGGAAGATCCACGATGGGAACCGAGCTCCGTTGCGCTCGGATCGGACTGCGGAGGTCCGCGTCCGCAAAACTCAGCGAGTCCAACAGTCCGAGCGTACGAGCCGTGAACTCAAAGATCGATCGCGGTCCAATAAGGAGCGGTTCCGCGATCCGGCGGACCATGGAACTCGTGACCGCCTTGAGGGCCACCTCGGGGCCGATGCCGTTGAAGTCGCCGACTGTAATGGCAATGATCGGTTTCATGACGGGATGCTCTCTATTGTATCCAGTTTGTAGTCACCAGGTGTGGACGTCTGAACGAAGACGAACTTCTTCCGCTGCGCTGGGTACACCCAGATCTCCTTCGGTGCGGAGCCGGGAGGGAGCTCGGCCAGGATCTCCTCGGGCCTTCCGTAAAGGATGTACACGCGCCCGCGGTCAGTCTGCCAGCCGGGATCTCCCCGCAGGGTGGCAAAGCGGCGCATCGTCTCATCAACGCGCCGGTAGTACTCTTCGAGCGGCTTGTTGAAGGGGAGAGGGGAGAACTTTGACCAGAACTTCTTGAGAAGCAGGCTCTGCTCTTCCTCTGAGGCTCCCTTCAATGCTTTGAACTCGTCGGCGGATATGATGTATTGCATTACCTCGATCCGCACCTGCGGATCGGTGAGACTGACCGGCTTGTTGAACCAGTGGACCGCGAGCGTATCGTTGAACACGGGGGACGTCGTGTCGGGGTCGAACAGCTGAAGCGAGTAGGCACCTTCTTCGAGCTGAGCGCTGTGGATGTCGAGGAGGACGAGCTCAGCATCGCATCGAGGATCAGTCACGGGTGTCAGGACCACGTTGGAATCGCCTGTGACGACCGAGAGGCTTCGCTCACCGAGCGCCTGCAAGGTGGGTGCTGGAATCGCGCTGGCATTGGGGAGGGGATGGACCGGTGTGAGGCGCCCACTCAGTTGTGCAAGCGAGGAACCGCCCTGCCGAACCTGCATGAGGAGCCGGATATTTCCGCCGAACGGCACCACGTTTCCAACGGAAGCGAGCTCGAAACGGTCGGCTGCACGAGACGTGTCGACGACGAAAAGGGACGAGAAACGCGATGAAAGCCGGGCGGGCAGCGGAACAGTGTGCTGGATCGTTCGCGAGGAGCTCCTGTCTTCCACGATCAGTTGCAGGGTGCGTGCACGCGGCGGCAGAGTATCGAGAGAAATGCGTGTAATGTACATCGGGGGAGGGGCTTCGTGTGACCTGTCGCCCTTCGCGGGGGATACGATTGTGCGTTGCGTTGCTGCGTGGAAGACCTGCGACTTCGTTTCGTCGAATGCGTAGACGTCGACGTCGAAGCGCGCGACGTAGCTCCCCGGGTGCCCTTCATCGCGTGTAAGCACCGGGATATTCCCGGGAACACCGAGAAGGAGAAACTTCGTGCAGACCGAATCGGAAACGAGACAAGAGTAGAGCCCGACGTCGAGCCGCGGCTCCATCCCGAGGAGGGGACCCGGCCGCCCGAGCGGACGCTGCGCCTGCGTTGTGAGGGTTAGGGTGATGAGGAGGCACCCGAGGAGTGTTCCTCTTTTCAACGAATGTTTCACGGCACCCTCCATAGTTGCACGAGTTCTCCGCTCGCGCCGTCTCACGCGTTCTTCCTTCCCACCCTGTTTTGAAGGTATTGCACCAGGAGCCGGACGCCTACCCCCGAGCCTCCCTTCGGGGCATATGGTGCTGCTTCCTCGAGGATTGCAGTCCCTGCGATGTCGAGGTGCACCCAGGGCATGTTCCCCGCGAACTTCTTGAGGAAGCACGCGGCAGTGATCGCCCCGGCCCATCGCCCACCGGCGTTCTTAACATCGGCGACATCGCTCTTCAAAAGGTGGTCATACTCTTTGTAGAGCGGAAGCTCCCATACCCGCTCGTAAGTCTCCTCTCCGGCCTTCTTCAATTCATCCAGTACTTTCCGGTTCGTGCCGAGCATGCCGGTTGCATACTGCCCGAGGGCCACCACGCAGGCACCCGTGAGGGTGGCAAGGTCGATGACCGCTTCCACTCCGCGCGGGTAACGCTTCCGGATGTAGGATAGTGCGTCTGCGAGGATGAGCCTTCCTTCGGCATCCGTGTTGTCGACCTCGACGGTCTGTCCGTCGGAGATTCGGATGATGTCGCCCGGCTTCGTCGCCGAACCGCCGGGCATATTCTCCGTGAGGGGGACAACACCAACGAGATGAACGGGAAGACGGAGCTCGGCGGCGGCTTTGAAAGTCCCCGCGACTGCTGCCGCGCCGGACATGTCCATCTTCATCTCGGCCATGTTCGCCGAAGGTTTCAGAGATATGCCGCCGGAATCGAATGTCACGCCTTTGCCGACTATGACGACCGGTTTTTCGTTTACAGGTCTCGGCCCCCGGTACTCGAGGATGATGAATCGCGGCGGATGCCACTCGCGTGCGCCGGCACTGACGGCGAGGATGCCTCCCATGCCGAGTGTGGAGATCTTCTTCTCATCAAATACGGTCACGCGGAAGCCGCTCTTCCGTCCGGTCTTCTTCACCCGGTATGCGAACGATGCGGGATAGACCTCATTTGCCGGAGCGTTCGCGAGATCGCGCGCGAATGTGACTGAGGACACGATTACCCGGGCGCGCTTGAGCGCATTCCCCGGATCGAAACCATCGGGATGAAGGGCGATGGTCGTGAGTTTCGTCTTCCCCTTCTTTTCCGAGAGATACCGGTCGAAGCGGTAGAGACCGAGGGCCGCTCCTTCGAAGACACCGACGAGGATTTCCTCCGACGAGGGGAATTTCTCCTTCCCACCGATTCCGCCCGGAACGCTGATGACGAGGGTCTTCGCCGTCGAGTTCGCCTGGGCGGCGCGCTTCGCAGCCGCGGCTGAGGCTGCACGGAAACGCTCGAGGTTGATGGAACGGTTGGATGGTTCGGATCGCTTCGCAAACTCGCCGAGTCCGGCAAGAATGATTCGCTGCGGTCTGCCGCCGCGATCTGTGTAAAGCAGAAGAGTCTCCTCCTCCTTCCCCTCGAAATCCTTCCCCGCCCGGACTGGGGCTGGGAGCGGGACCACTTCGTGAATGCGCCGGAGTGCCAGGGCTCGCTGCCTATTATCCTTCGGTACAAGAAAGGCGAGGACGGCGTTGTCGGTGCGTCCGGGTAGACTTCTTAACAGGTCAAGTCGCATCATAGTTCTCGCAAGTAGTTGATGCCGCCGCCTCACGCGCGCTCTTCAATGCGTTTAGAGGCCCGGAACTGATCGAGGAACGCGGGTGTCACGCGAAGCACGTCGTTTCTTATCTCGCCGAGTGGACGGTCGAAGACGCGCGCACCGGCGGCGTTCTTGTGTCCGTTTCCACCGAATGCCTGCGCGAGCCGGTTCGCCCAGACGTCCCCTTTCGAACGGAAGCTCATCTTCACGCCGTCCGCCAGCTCAATGAACAGGATGCCGAGAACGACGCCACCGATGCTCATCGGGTAGGTCGAGAAGTTGTCAGTCTCGGTTTCGGTGGTTCCCGTATCACGGAGCATCTCCCGTGTCACGGTCATCACTGCGAGGCGCCCCTCGCAGAGGATCTCGAGTCCGCTGAGAGCTCTGCCGAGGAGCTGGAACCTTCCTGCGGACCACTGGTCGTAGATCCGGTCATAGATGGCCACGGGGTCGGCACCATATTCGATGAGCCGCGCCACCATGCGGTGCAGGTGCGCGTCCGTGCGGGGGTATCGGAACGATCCGGTATCGGTCATGATCGCAGCGTAGAGGCATGTTGCCATCTGGATGTCGACATTGCCCGCAGTGAGCTCCTCGACGAGGGGCAGCAGGATCTCACCGGTTGCACACGCTTCTTCATTGATGAGGCAGGCGTCGGCGAAGTCCGCGGGATCGAGGTGGTGGTCGATGCAGAGTCTTCGTGCGCGGCTCCGGAGCATGGCGTCACCTACGTTGCGAAGCCTTCCGGGCTGGCTCGTGTCAACGACGACGATGAGATCGGCATCCCGCATCGTGGATTCATCCCTTGGCGGCTCGAACGTCCGGATCTCCCTATCCGCGTCGAGGAACTCGTAGTTCCCAGGCGTCGGGTTCGGATTGAGGATGGTGACGCGCCGCGACAGGAAGAGGCGCAGTGCACGCGAAAGGGCAAGCTCCGATCCGATGCCGTCCCCGTCGGGATTCACATGTGTTGTGAGGACGATCGTGTCCGACTCACGGAGGAGTGCGAGTGCCTTCTCAAGTTCTGCAGTGTGTGAAGGAAGGTTCGGCATTGACCTCATCGTAATTGTGAAAGGCGAATGCCCTGAAGGTACGCCCCCTTTTCTGCACATCGATCAGGGCGCCCGTCACAGGCCCCCACACGAATGGCGGGCAAGCGGGCGGTTGGAGCCGGGGAAGGGGTGCGTTCGCCTGCGGCGGAACGTGCCGTTCGTCCTGAGACGGGCGCGCTCCCGCCCCGGTTACTGAGCCTTGATCTCCCAGGTTTCTCCCTGGTTGAAAAGCGATTCAAGAGAACGTTCGCCGTACTTTGATTTCGCAGCGGAGATCTGCCTGAGGAGGTCATCCTCGAACGTCGCGCGCGTGACGGCGGTGAAGACACCGACCGGCCTGGGCATCGAGGGGTTGTCGGAGATCAGTGCGATGGTGTAGGCGAGCGCCGGGTTCGTCTCGTCGTAGATCAGAAGGTCGTCGAGGCTGAAGTGGCCCGTTGTGAGATCGACCAACACCGGTCGGTGATTCTCCATTCTGATCCCCTTCTTCCCGTTCGCAAAAACGAGCGGCTTGCCGTGCTCGATGTAGAGGACGTTGTCGTCGCGCGTCTCCTTCTCGGTGAGAGGGAGAAAGGCGCCGTCGTTGAACACGACGCAGTTCTGGTAGATCTCCACGAAAGACGTCCCCTTATGTTCCGCGGCGCGCTTCAGGATATCGTGGAGGTGTCTCTGGTCGCGGTCCATTGCGCGGGCGATGAACGAGGCCTCGGCGCCGAGGGCAAGGAGAACCGGATTGAAGGGGTGATCGATATTCCCCATGGGGGAGGATTTCGTTACCTGACCGTAGCGCGACGTCGGCGAGAACTGCCCCTGGGTAAGCGCATAGATCTCGTTGTTGAAGAGGAGGATGTTGATGTCGATGTTCCGCCGGCATGTGTGAATGAAATGGTTCCCGCCGATGCTGAGCGCATCGCCGTCGCCGGTTGCGACCCAGACCGACAAGCCCGGATTTGCGATCTTCACACCGCTTGCGATGGCCGTGGCGCGTCCGTGGATGCCGTGGAATCCGTAGGTATTCAGGTAGTACGGAAACCGGCTCGAGCAGCCGATGCCGGAAATGAATGCGAACTTTTCCTTCGGGATGCCGAGCTCGGGGAGAAGGCGCTGCACCTGGGCGAGGATCGCATAATCGCCGCACCCGGGGCACCAGCGGACATCCTGGTCCGTCTGGAAATCTCTTGCCGTGTATTTCACTGGGGTTTCAGGGTTGGCTGCGCTATTCGGGTCCATCATGCTGCACCTCCGAGGAGTTCGTCTATCTTCCGGTCAATGTCTTGCTTGGAGAGTGGAAGTCCGGCGACGCGGTTGAATCCGATCGTCTTGATGAGATACTTCGATTGCAGGAGCTTGCTGAGCTGTCCCAAGTTGATCTCGGGGACAAGGATATTCTCGAACCGCCGGAGGACCTCCCCGAGGTTCCTCGGGAACGGGTTCAGATGGCGGAGATGGAGATGGGACAGCTTCTTCCCCGTGGCGCGCTTTCGGTTGACGACAGCGCGGATGGAGCCGTAGGTGCTTCCCCAGCCGACGACGAGGATCTCGCCTTCAGGCTCACCGTCGACCTCCAGAAGCGGAATGTCCTCGGCGATGCGGTCGATCTTCTCCTGGCGAAGCCGAACCATGAAGTCATGGTTGTCCGGGTCGTAGCTGATGTTCCCTTCGATGTTTTTCTTCTCAAGCCCTCCGATCCGGTGTTCGAGACCGGGTGTGCCGGGGAGCGCCCAGGGGCGGGCGAGGGTTTTCTCGTCGCGCGCGTACGGCTTGAACGCGGCGCGGTCCGTGGCGAATGTGACAGAGAGGTCCGGCAGGGTCTCCGGATCGGGGATGAGCCACGGCTCGGAGCCGTTGCCGAGGTAGCCGTCGGTCAGGACGATAACGGGCGTCATGTACTTCAGCGCGAGGCGTGCCCCTTCGACGACGGTGTCGAAGCAATCGGCGGGACTCTTTGCCGCGATGACCGGGAGCGGAGCCTCGCCGTGGCGGCCGTAGAATGCCTGGAGGAGATCTCCCTGTTCGGTCTTCGTCGGGAGGCCGGTACTCGGGCCGCCCCGCTGGACGTCGACGACGATGAGCGGCAGCTCGGTCATGACCGCAAGTCCGAGCGCCTCGGCCTTCAGGGAAAGCCCCGGTCCGGATGTCGTCGTTGCCGCGAGTGCGCCGGCGAACGAGGCACCGATGGCACTCGTGATGCCTGCGATCTCATCCTCGGCCTGGAATGTCTTCACGCCGTAGGCCCGGTGCTTCGCAAGTTCGTGGAGGATGTCGCTGGCGGGTGTAATCGGGTAGCTGCCGAGGAAGAGGGAGAGTTTTGCGCGTTGCGCTGCTGCGATGAGGCCGAGGGCGACCGCCTCGTTTCCGGAGACGTTGCGGTATTTTCCGGGGGCGAGCGGAGCGGGCTTGATCTGGAACCGTGTCGTGAAGATCTCGGTCGCCTCACCGTAGCTGAACCCTGCCTTAAGGACAAGGAGGTTCGCTTCGATGAGGGACGGTTCCTTCGCGAACTTCCGCCGGATCCATTCCACCGTCGGCTCCATGGGGCGCGAGAACATCCAGAACATGAGCCCGAGGGCGAAGAAGTTCTTTGTCCGGTCGACGACCTTCGGCGAGAGCTGGAGGTCGTCGAGGGTCGAGGTGGTGAGCTTCGTGATGGCGATCGGGTAGAGGTCGTACCGCGAGAGGGAGCCGTCGTCAAGCGGGTTCGACGAGTAGCCGGCCAGCTTCAGGTTCTTGTCGTTGAAGCCGTTGGTGTTGGCGATAATAATGCCACCCTGGCGGAGGAGCTTGAGATTGACCCTGAGCGCTGCCGGGTTCATGGCGACGAGCACATCACACACGTCACCCGGGGTCAGGATGTCCTGGGCGCCGAAGTGGATCTGGAATCCGCTTACCCCGTAGGTGGTCCCCGCGGGGGCGCGGATCTCGGCCGGGTAATCCGGGAGCGTGCTCAGGTCGTTGCCGGTGATGGCGGTTGCCGTGGTGAACTGCGTTCCCGCAAGCTGCATGCCGTCCCCGGAGTCGCCGGCGAAGCGAATGGTGACATCCTGAAGATCCCTGACTGATTTTACCATCGACGTTTCCGCTCCTTGCTTCATCGTATGATTCAGTGGATTTCCCCGGGACGTTTCACCGGCATCGGCACACGGCCGGTCGCGTAGTTGGCGATCCCCGTGCTCGCGTGAAACGAGCGGGACCTCAAACGTTTTCCGCAGACAACAGTCGTAACACCCCGCTGTACCGCAAAGTTCTTGACATGCCGCACGCTATTCGGCGACGACCCAGACCTTCACCTTGGCCGCGACAGCATGGTGGAGCTTCACATTGACCGTGTAGATGCCGAGTGCCTTGATCGGCTCCTCGATTTCAATCTGCTGCTTCTCGATCGAGTATCCCTTCTCCTTCAGGGCCTCCGCGACGTTCTGCGCGGTCACCGAGCCGAAGAGCTTCTCTTCCTCGCCCACCTTCATCAGGATGGTGATGGAGATCTTCTCGAGTTCAGAGGAGAGCCTCTCCGCTGCTTTCAGGCTCTTGGACTCCCGAACCGCGAGCTGTCGCTTCTCCTCTTCAAGGGCACGAAGGTTGCCGGGTCTCGCCTCATAGGCGATGCCGCGGGGGATGAGGAAGTTCCGCCCGTACCCGTCCTTGACATCGACGGCGTCGCCGATTCTGCCAAGGCTTTCGTAGTCCTTCCGTAAAATGGCTTTCATGGGTCACACTCCGCGTCTATGAACGAACGTCCTGTGAGCACGACCGCTTCGTCAACGGATTGATTCCGAAACGAACGGAAGAAGGGCGAGGTGACGCGCCCTCTTGATGGCAGTCACAAGCTGGCGCTGATGCCTTGCGCACGTCCCCGTGATTCGCTTCGGGATGATCTTCCCCTGTTCGGTGATGAAGCGCCCGAGCCTTTTCTCGTCCTTGTAGTCAACATAGTCTTCCTTCGCTTCACAGAAGCGGCAGACCCGCCGTCGTTTGGCCGTCATATCTCTTGCCACACCAGACTCCTTATGAAAGATTGTGGAGAGGGTCACTCTGTCGGAGCGGTCGAAGCGGGCTTCTCCGCCACAGTCTCCTTTTTCTCGCTGTTCTTCTCGCTGAGCTTCAGATCCTCCTCCTCGGCTCTCAGCTTCCGCTCGGCGATTCTCGCGAGGGCCTTGAGAGCCTTGCTCTCGAGCACGATGGTGAGAGACCGGAGGATGTTCTCCTCAAGCTGGTACATGCGCTCGAGCTTCGGGATGATGTCGCCGGTGCCCGTGAAGCGAATGCAGACGTAGAAACCGTTGTTCCGTTTCTTGATGGGGTACGTGAAGCGCTTCCGACCCCAGCGGTTCACGTCGAGGATTTGGCTGCCGGACTTCACGAGGGAATCGCTCACCTTCGCGATGAGCCCTTCCATCTGGCCATCCTCGAGTGAAGAGTTGATGATGAATGTTGATTCGTACGTGCGTTTGATGGGTGTCACGCGGGTTACCTCCCTTCGGACGTTTGACGAACGGCCCCCGCGCTTGGCGGGTATCTCCACCCACCGTAGGCGGGTGGAATGACCCCAGCAGGCGGGAGCAGGGATCGTGTGGGCTGTATGTTACTGTGTTTTGCTGTCGGCGTCTGGTATCTGTTTCTGATTGTACTCGCTCATGGTCCGTGAAAGCCCTTTCACCGGAATCTCGAGACAGGCATCGGCGGCGCGCAAGACCATCTCCTTCAGCAGCTCAGCTTCATTGTGCGCGAACCGCTCGAGAACGAAATTCGCCATGTTCGATCGGTCCTGCGGCATCGCTACCCCGGCGGTGCCCAGGCGGAGCCGGGGGAACGCATCGCTCTCGAGGTGGTAGATGATCGACGCGAGGCCGTTGTGGCCGCCGTCGCTCCCCTGCTCACGGAGCCGGACAGTCCCCAGCGGCAGATTGAAATCGTCGCACACGACGACGAGGTTCTTCAGATCGATCTGCGCGGCGTCGACAACCTCCCGCACGGCGATGCCGCTGGCGTTCATGTGCGTTGTCGGTTTCACGAGGAGAACGGAATCGCCGGCGTAGTCTGTTTCGGCGATGAAGTATTCTCCTTTTCCTTCACGGAACCGTATCTTGAGCCGCGACGCGATCTCGTCCAACACCATGAAACCGGCGTTGTGCCGTGTCCCCTCGTACTGGCGACCCGGGTTTCCAAGGCCGACAAAACAGTGCACGGGTATTCCGGCTTACTCCTCCGTCTCTTCTTCCTCAGCCTTCTTCCCCTTCCCGACGACCTCGGGCTCCTTTATCTCCTCGCCTTCGACGGCAGCGCCTTCAACAGCCTCCGGAGCGGCTTCCTCCTTTACGAGTGTCGGCGGCACAACGGCCGCGACCGTCGCTTCATCGCTTGCGAGGATGCGGAAGTTCTCGTGCTCAAGGCTGCCTGCGTGGACGGAGTCGCCGATCTCGAGTCCCTCGACGTTCACCTCGATACGCTGCGGTATGTTCTTCGGCAGGCACGAGATGCGGATCCGGTGGAGCGAGTGCTGGAGGATGCCACCCGCCTTCACTCCCGTCGGTGTCCCCACAAGAACAATGGGAACCTCGATCGTGATCTCCTCATCCGCGCGGATCCCGAGGAGGTCGAAGTGGATGATGTGGTCGCTCACGGGGTCGAACTGCACGTCCTTGAGAATGCATCTGTAGTTCTCCGTCTCGCCCGCGAGCCGGAGGTCGACGATGTGGGTCTCCGATGTATAGACGAGCGGACGAAGCTTGCGTTCGTCGACGCTGAGCGGTATCGGCTGCCGGCCGTGGCTGTAGTAGATGCCTGGGATCTTCCCCTCGTGCCGGACATTCTTCGCGCGCTTGCCGATGTCACGACGAACTTCTGCTTCGAGGA
>Ga0315282_10013114_pt1 | contig 12544 bp, 15 predicted proteins | sample YL17G07_20_MG_FD_203693 | JGI IMG/M metagenome (GOLD analysis project Ga0315282, IMG submission 203693) | Sediment microbial communities from Yellowstone Lake, YNP, Wyoming, USA - YL17G07_20 | ecosystem: Environmental > Aquatic > Freshwater > Lake > Sediment | place: USA: Wyoming | collected... | reverse complement strand
CAAGGTTTGAACTTTACAAAAAATACGGCATATGAATCCCTAAGTATTATTTATAGCTTTCAACCAGCAATCGTTAATCATCAAGACTCTTTAAAATTCACTCTTTGTAGGTGAAAATATTAAAGAGGTAAGTTCTGATCCTTATTTTGAATGTCGGTAATTACCAGTATCTTACGCGGCCGACATCTATATGCACAAATTCAGGATATTTCCCTACTCCGCCTGCTGAAAATGATTTTGCTATACGGGAAAGCCCTTTATTGCTGACCCCTTCTATTGAGAAGTCAATGGCAAGTCCTTGCAGGTGAAGAGTGTTTCTACTGACATTTCTACCCTGACTTATTAAAAGTTCGTTGTAGGCAATTGATCTATAACCTGATATTATTTGTATTTCTTTTTCTTTACCAACGATGTCCTTTATGTCACAGAGAAGGTTTAAACTCCTGATATCTATCTCCTTTACTTCATTTGTATAATGGCACCTTAAAAAATAATTTATCTCATCAAGAGCTTTCAGGTCGTAATTACCTGACGAATAATACTTTATATTCAGGCTTTCACCAGTATGGATATTGTACATTTTGAGTATTCTTTCACCTGTAAATCCCCCCTTCCCCTCCGCCTGAGGCGGACTAAAGGAGGGTGAGGGGGGATTACTTATCGATGCAAAAGCATGTCTAAAAGGATAAAATGCTGTCCCGGCTATCAGAGCCTTAAAAAATTCCCTTCTCGAAATCATGATGTAATATCCTCCGCAATCCCTGATTTTTCTTCGAGAATTATATCTACCTTAAGCCAGTTTACTTTATCTGCAACTCCTGCTTTTTCTATCAGCCCTCTCGCTTCAACACTCAGGTCCTTCATCTTACCGTAGATGTCTTTGTGGACCTCAAGAAACACCTTTCCTTCGGTTGATATTGCAACCTTTATGGGGCTATATATTATCTCTCCAGAGGTGTTTATTTCAACTTCTTTGAAAAAAATCTCCATATTTTGAGGCAGAGCTCTTATACAGCCATGGCTTCTGAATTGATAAACAGATGTCGGCCATATGGTCTCATGGATCAGGATTCCAGGGATCGTAATTTTTACAGCATATCTTCCAATAGGGTTGTCAGTACCTGGCGGGACAACCGTTTTGACAGGCTGGCCTTTTGTCTCCATCTCTATCTGAATGGATTTTGGTACATACCATGTTGGATTTTTTTCCTTTCCTATAACCTTGAACTTTCCTTCTGGAGTTCTCCAGCGTGTTATCCCTCTCCATGACGGCATCCCAAGGCCAACCGGGAACGCATTTGCAAGCTTGCCTTCTTTAAAAAGATAAAGCATCCTGTCGGGGATGTTGATTATTATGCCGTCATCTATAATTTTTGGGACTATCTTCCTTGTGTTTACCCTGAATTCTTGCCCAATCTTAAGGGTTTTCTTAACATCAATGTTGTTTTCTTTTACTATATTTCTCCAGTTAATTCCTAACTTTGCTCCAATAAGCTCAAAGGTATCCCCTTTGACTACATAGTAAACAGTCTCACTACCTATAATCATATCAGCCACAGAGACTGATGGAATAAAAATAAATAAAAAGAACAGCACAAAAAAGTTCTTCATAGTCAATGAAAATTATAACTTTTCAAGATTTAAAACTTACACTGTTAATTTTCAGATCCGGACATGAAGATTTTAATATATAAGATAGATTAGATAATTATTATTAACAGTCTAAAAATAATGACTACATTGCTTATAAAATCCCTCCTAACCTCCCTTTACCAAAGGGAGGGATAATCCCCTCTGGAGAGGGGTGTGGGGTTGTGTAATACCCCTCTTTAGCAAAGTCGGTACGACTCGCAACCGAGAGGGGCGAGGGGAGATTTTTCAATAATGACGCCTTACTTATGAGTTCTTTTGTAATTATTCCCTGACAGGGAGTTGCAAACTAAATCATTTTTACCTATGCTTTAATAAGAGCCTGTTCATAAACTCAGGTTTTTTGTCATTCCTGTGGAAGCGGGAATAACGCAAAGGCAATTTGTAAACACACTTTAATTAGATACGTGTAAAAATGAGGTAAGTAACATTATTTATAAAGATAGAAAAGATGCGGGGCTACAGCTTGCTTCGAGGCTGACGAAATACAAAGACAGAGAGGATGTGCTTGTGCTTGCCCTTCCGAGGGGCGGGGTTGTTATTGGGTATGAAGTCGCAAAGGCATTGAATTGTCTTCTCGATATAATAATAATCAGAAAAATCGGCTTCCCGGGTCAGACTGAGCTGGCCATAGGTGCAGTCTCTGAGACAGGTGCTGTTGTATTAAATGAAGATATAATATCAACATACACGGTTTCAAAGGAATATATTGAAGAGGAAATTTCAAGGCAGAAGAAAGAGATTTCAAGAAGGATAACCCTTTATCGCAGCGGAAAAGGTATTCCCCCTCTTGATGGAAAGATTATTATACTGGTTGATGACGGTGTTGCAACTGGTGCAACCATAAAGGCTGCTATATCAACTTTGAAAAATGAAAAAATAGTCAGGCTTGTTGCTGCCCTGCCTGTTTCATCGAAAGATGCAGAAGAAGAGATTAAGAAGACGGTTGATGAATGGGTCTGTCCTGAAACACCTGTTGATTTTGCAGCTGTTGGCAATTATTATCAGGATTTTACACAGGTAAGTGATGAAGAGGTAGTAGAACTTTTAAAGCAAAAGACAAAAGATTAAATTCCTTTTCATCAAAACTATTCCTCTATAACTTTAAAAGAGTTAACCCTGATGCCTGATCAAACTCTCTCCGGGCATCAATTCCCTCTATCTCTATGATTACAGCCTCAAGGACAAGGAATGTCTCAGAAGTTTCCCTCAGGCAGCCAACCTTTATCATATCCTTTTTCCCAAATGCACCGTGGAAATGAATCTTAGGCTCATCTTCCTGCCAGAATATGGTGCCTATGCCCAAAACCTCATGGCTCTCTTTTATCTCTTTCCATACAGGTTTCGGAGGCAGCTCTTCCTTTTCCGGTCCAACAACAACCCTACCCTGCCTGAGACCCCCGATTAAATAGAATACCGCACTTCTTATATTCTCTTTTTTTGCAATATCAGCAATGTTCTTAAGCGCATCCTCTCTATCTTCAAATCTTGCGACAATAACCCGTCCAATTTCCCCTACCTGGTATTTCATAACTCCTCCTAACTACTCTGATAATGCTGGGAGATGAAGCTTAAAAGTCCTTGCACCCTCTTGACAAGATTCTCCGGATCAGGGTCACTCCCCTTATTGACATAATTTGCAGGTGCAAGAAGTTCCATCTGCCTTCTAAAACCTTCATCAGCCTTTACACCTGAAAAGAATACAATCGGAACCTTTATTATGCTGTCCTTCTCTTCGAGTGCCCTCAAAGTCCTTGCAGCAGTAAGGCCGTCCATCACTGGCATATTAAGGTCAATTATTGCAAAGCTAACCCTGATATTTCTTTTCAATAGTTTCGCATACTCTGAGATGAGTTCGAGACCATTTGTTACTGCCATAACCTCACTGGCTATTGCCTTTTTCAATATCAGCTCCTTAAGAAGCGTTCTTGTAAATTTCGAATCCTCTGCAATAAGAGCATATGTATTTATAGAACTCTTTGTATCTTCCCAGAGGTTCTCTATATCCAGTGTAAAACCACAATAAGAACATGTAAGTTCCCTTCTCTCGTTTCTTACTACCACATTGTAAGGAACATTCTCACCACAGCATAGACAATATTTCTTACCTTCTTCCACTGTTATAATTTATAATTACCCGACAGTATTTGCAAGTAAACCTAAACGTTGCAAAAAAGACAGGGCAGACATGCTGGGAAACCCCGTCAAAGCGAAAGGAATTTGGATGAAACAGATTACATGGAATCTTAAACAGCTCTTTGAAAGTGATGATGATTCAGGAATAGAAGAAAAAAGAAAGATAGTCGAACAAAATAGTTATGAATTTATTAATAAGTGGAAGAACCGTAAAGATTATCTAAAAGACCCTGTGATACTCAAGCAGGCGTTAGCCGAATATGAAAAATGGAAAAGAGATTGTGGTACTGACGGTGATGAAGGATATTATTTCTGGCTTCGAACTACACAGGATCAGAATAATCCAAGACTTAAAGCTAATTTCAATAAGATTGAAAGTTTCAGCAAAAGGATAGAAAATGACATCCAGTTTTTTCACCTTCGAATAGCCAATATTCCCAAAAGACATCAAACAAAATTTCTTGAATACATTGGACTGAAAGATTATAAGCATCTTCTGGAGCGCATATTTGCAGGATCCAGATATTTACTGAGTGAACCTGAAGAAAAGATTTTGAACCTCAAGACATCAACTTCCTATTCTAACTGGGTAAAGATGACGTCTGGTTTTCTGGCAAAAGAAGAAAGAAAAGTCATCCTGGAGGATGGCAGCAAAGGCGTTAAGACTTTTTCAGAAATACTGAGCCTGATAAATAGTAAAAATAAAGAGGTGAGAGATTCTTCATCAAAGGCTTTTAATGATATATTGTATAAAAACGTTGAAGTCGCTGAGGCAGAAATTAATTCTGTACTGGCAAACAAAAAGGTAGATGATGAACTCCGCACGGTATCGAGGCCAGACCTTACCAGACACATAAGTGACGATATAGACAGTGAAATCGTGGATGCCCTCATAAAAGCAGTTTCTGACAGGTTCGATATTTCTTCAAGGTATTATGAGTTAAAAGCCAGGCTTATGAGAGTCAAAAGATTGAAATACCATGAAAGGAATGTGGAATATGGAAATATCAACAAGAAATATTCCTATAATGAATCCATTAAACTCATTTATAAAGTCTTTAAAAATCTCGACAGCAAGTTTGCTGATATCCTTACTGGATTTGTGGGAAACAGCCAGTTTGATGTTTATCCAAGAAAAGGAAAGGTAAGCGGTGCATTTTGTGCACATCATCTTATTTCACAGCCGACCTATATTCTCTTAAACCATACTGAAAAACTCCGTGATGTCCTGACCTTAGCCCACGAACTGGGCCATGGAATAAATAATGAGATGATCAGGGAAAAACAGAATGCACTGAATTTTGGGACACCGACGTCCACAGCCGAGGTTGCCAGTACCTTTATGGAAGATTTTGTATTTCAGGAAATACTTAAACAGGCTGATGATGAGTTAAGGCTTTCTATTATGGTTATGAAACTAAACGATGACATTTCAACTATATTCAGACAGATAGCTTGCTATAAATTTGAACAGGAACTTCATCAGGAATTCAGGCAAAAAGGTTATTTATCAAAAGAAGAAATAGGGAGACTTTTCCAGAAACACATGTCGTCGTATATGGGTGATTTCGTTGAACAGTCTGCCGGCTCAGAAAATTGGTGGGTGCATTGGAGCCATATCAGAAGCTTCTTCTATGTTTATTCATATGCGAGCGGTCTGTTGATATCCAAGTCACTCCAGAATTCTGTTAAAGACAAGCCGAAATTTATAGAAAAGGTTAAAGAGTTTTTATCAGCAGGTTTATCAGATTCTCCAAAAAATATTTTCAAAAAACTCGGGGTGGATATAACAGACAAAAGTTTCTGGAATAAAGGACTTGATGAAGTAGAAAACTTACTGGATGACACTGCAAAGTTAGCGCGAAACATGAGGAGGATATAGTATTTGAGCGGCTTTAGTCGATACGACTATCTCGGAGGTCCCGAAAGCTTTCGGGACCGAGAATGAGCGAAAATACTATATCCTCCTCATGTATACAAAAAATTGCAAGTATTAATAAGGTCATAAGTATGAAGACATTGATAATAAAATCCCTCCTAACCTCCCTTTACCAAAGGGAGGGAATTTACCCCTCTTTAGCAAAGAGGGGCGAGGGGAGATTTTTCGATAATGACGCCTTACTTATGAACTCCTTTGTAACATGGGTTACACGATATTGTGTTCTTTATGCTTCTTCAAAATATTATCCGCTAACACATCCAGTGCTTTTAAAGCTTCCTCTCCTGGAAAACCTTTTATGATAACTGGTTCAAGGATTTCTATCTTTATATTTGTCAGCATTCCTTTAATGTGCTCTAACATTCTTCCACCCCAGCCATAAGAACCGATCACAGATGCAAATTTCAATTTTGGTCTTAATGCATTCACAAGATAAGTTGCATAAACAACACTCGGATGCGGACCAACCAGAATAGTAGGTGTGGCAATTATTATAGTAGCGGCATCTACAAGAGCCATCGCCAGTTCTCCGATATCTGTTTTAGTCAGATTAAATGGCTTTACAGTTATATCTCTTTGAATTAAAACATCTACAAGGTGGTCTACCATTTTTTTCGTACTGCCATGCATTGAGATATACGGGATAATCACCTCATTCTTTACCTCATCCGAAACCCATTCTTTGTATGCATTCAGGATGAATTCAGGCCTTGGGTAAACTAAACCATGGCTTGGCGCAATTATTTCGACTTCTAATCCCTTTATGACTTCCAGATGTTTCTTTATACTCGTTCTAAATGGCATCATAATCTCTGCATAGTATCGCTTGGCTGACTCGTATACCTTTGCTTCATCCGATACAAACAATTCGCTTGCCGCAAGATGTGAACCTAAAAAATCGCAGGTGAATAAGATTTTATCCTCTTTCAAAAAAGTAAACATTGTCTCAGGCCAGTGAACCCATGGCGCTGAAATAAATTCCAGTGTTTTATTCCCCAGAGAAATCGTTTCCCTGTCATTAACAGTTATAAATTTATCCTCAGGGATTAAAAGCAAATCCTTGAGAAAGTCTTTGCATTTTGGATTAGTTACAACCTTAGCATCTGGATAAAGCTCCAGGATTTTCGGTATTGACCCTGAATGATCCTGCTCAGCGTGGTTAGCAATAACATAATCAATGACCTTAATGCCAAGTTTCTCAAGATTACCTATAAGTTCATATTCTTTTGTTGGGTCAACAGTATCTACCAACGCTGTTTTTTCACTGCCTTTTATCAGATAGGAGTTATAACTTGTTCCGTCGGGAAGCGGTATAAGTTCATCAAATAATCTTCTGTCCCAGTCTATTGCACCGACTGAGTAAATACCGGTTTTCATTTCTCTTGCAGCCATTTTTAACCATCCTTTTCAAATAATGATCTATTGATATTTAATCCACCAATTGCATAAAGTACTATTATTGACAGGGCAGATGTGCTGAAAAAGGTTAATATAATTTTAAGATTAACCCTGAACTTTTATATTATGCCCAGGGAGTCCCGCCATCTACAATGCTGTGCTCCTCCCACATGAACCAGCTTCCAGAGTCTGAAAGAAAAAAATATGTATTTGCAAATATGTCATAGTGCTGCTGTTCCTCTTTGATAAGCTTCTCAAAGAGAGCTTTTTCCTTTGGAGTTTGAACCTCATTTACTGCTTTCTTATAAAACTCAATGCTGTCTTTCTCCATCTGCATGGCAATCTTCAGAGCCTCCATTTCATCTGTTGTTGACTCAATCTTTTCAAGGAAGGCATCCTTATTCTCTTCAAAGACGTTCTTTATCTTTTCCATTGGTCTTGCAAGATCATGGACCTTTATATCGAGCCCCTCCAATATACACTCAAAGTTTTCAAGATGTCCCTCTTCATCTTCCATGATTGACAGGAACATTTTTTTTCCAATCGGATGTCTTGTCTTTTCTGCAGCCTCTTTATAGAAGGCTATTGCATCAGTCTCTGTCTTTATAGCTATTTTAATAGCATTCGTCATAATGCCTCCTTTTATATATCTCTATAATCTGTTTTTAAAGGGCATTCCGCTCCGACTTCTTATTTCATGTGGCTTTTTTGGAGCTTTTTAGCCATCTCTTTAATTTCTGTCAAGTCCCGCTGCATTTCACTCCAGCCATACCAAAGTGCATAGTCTGGATTAGCATGAAATGTTCCCTGAAATGTTCTCATCCGGTGTTCGAGAAACATAACAAATAGTTTCTGTTCAATCACAGTTGGTGCATCATGGAACGTGAGCAGGTCGGGAAATGGATAAGTATAGTTCTTCGGTTTATCAATTATACTCTCTTTGTATAAAGCGGCGACAGTACGAATCGCCTCAGCCATGAGCCTATCAGACTCTTTGATCATCTGATCACCTTTTTCTAACTCTGCCTTTGCAAAATTACTGGAATGACATTGGTTACAGGTTCTTACCATCTTATCACGTTCCTTTTGCCAATCTTCCTGTGTTAGCCGGACAACATTTGCAGCCTTTACAACGTCAAGTCGGGCTGTTGGTTTCCCATCAGGGTCGAGCACGCCAAGCCCTTGAAGAACAGTTGCACGGTCAGCAGTCCATTGCTTGTCCTCAGGCATTGGCAGTCTCACAGCGAGGAATCCCCATGCTGTTTTATTAGCATGGTTGCCATCTTGCAGATGGCAGGTCTGGCATGTTGGTGCAGCAACAGTTTCGGGAAGGGTCTTGTTCTGCTTTAATAAATACCGTACGCCATGTTTGGAAGATGAATACATCTCCCATTGAGGGTGGTCAAATCCCATATGGCAGGTTTGGCAGGCCTGTGGCTGACTTGCCTCCTTAACGGAGAAAGTATGCCTTGTATGGCAAGCATCGCATGAAGCAACACCAAATCCTGCACCACCTTTTTTCAACTCTTGTATCTCAGCCCCGGTCTTCAATCCGATTTTGTGGCAACCACCGCAACCTTTCATCCCTTCCAGCAGGGCCATCGGCTGCCAGTGTGCTGTTGGCATAGCTTTCATTGCAGCCCATGCGACGGCGTGTTTCCCACCCTTGAATTGTTGTACCTGCGTTCCATGGCAAATTGCACATGTTTCCGGCGTTGGAATTCGGACATTCGCTATATCCTGAGCAGATTTATGTTGATCGCTATGGCATACCGAGCAGTTGACGCCACCTTGACTGTGTTTGCTCAGTTGCCAATCAGAGACGATGTTGGGGGTAATCTGTTTATGGCAGTCCACACATTCTTGAGCTGAAGCACCAGAAACAATAAGGATGCCCCATAAAATAATAAAAAACGTCCGGAATATAAATGGCTGCATATTTACCTCCTTTACAATTTCTTCTTTTTTGATTGTTTATTTAATTCTGAACCCTTTAATTAAATTGTATCGTAAAAACTTTGTCTGTCAACAAAAATATGTGTTCCTCTAATCTCTCACAACTTAATGCCAGGCCAGTTTTCGATGGGATCGGTAGAGCAAACCACATGCATTCCGGCATCGGCAAATCTCTGGAATGCGGCGTTAGCCTGATCCGTATAATCTATGACTCCAGGTACAACGACCGGAGAAGTACAATCTTTTAGAAGATATACTTTCTCTACCAGGCGCCTATCTTGAGCAAGAATGTCTTTTAAGAAATCGGCAATTGTCCAGGCGACACAATGACTCTTGGCTTGCCCGGCGATGATGACGGCATCAAATTGCAGGAGTTTCTTGAAAAACTTGTCGCTTTTCCGGGCAATCGACTCTCCGTCCGGACCATATAACACTTCCGGACCAAGAACAGAGTAATGCTCGGTAAATGGCTTGTCTCCTTTGATATGAAAATCAGGCTGACTATATCGGGCTATTCCATGGAAAAAGATCACTTCCTCAACAGACGCAACCAGCGCATGGCCCACACCTCCCAACATGGCATGATATGGCCATATTGTTAGATCATATTTACCACCCTCTTTTAGTTTTTTTGCATAATGCAGGAGATGCCGCTGCCCGAAATCCTCATTGATCTGAAAACTGTGACAAAGCGCAGGGTTAAATTTCCAAACGCCTTTCTGAATATCTTCTTCGGAAATGAGCGTGAAAGGCGCAGGGTGTTCTCCCTTATCATTGACCAAATAGATGGAATGAAAAATCTGCATCGCCTGGTGCGTATCCATCGTTGGACAAATCTGAGTGATCACATCAAGATTTCGGTAAATGAACTCACACAGCCTTCTATTGTCGTCAATCGCCCCTGTGCCTGAACGTCCACTCACATATAATTCAAATCCAGGGATACAAAACGTATTTTGTACGTCTACGGCAACTAAACAGACCTTGAATACATCATTGGCAGCAGGTCTTATGTTATGCTTCTCCGCCCACTTCCTGGCCTCTTCAGCCATTTCCTGATAAGAAACTTTCCGAACCTCACCAACTTTATCTGGTTTGAAGTGAGATGGAATAGGAAGATCAAGACGTATCATATCAGCTCTCCTTAAGTCATTCCACTACGTCTTCTACGATCTTAAATTTCTCCCTTAATGCGTTTTCAACATCATCAGTGACAAGACCTTTAACAAAGCCGCCATAGGACGCTATTTCCTTTACTATGCTTGAAGTCAAAAAACTGTACTCCTCGCTCGGCATCATAAATACTGTCTCGATATTTGTGTCAAGCCTCCTGTTCATGTGAGCCATCTGGAGTTCATACTCAAAGTCAGAGACTGCCCTTAAACCCCGGAGAATCGCAACTCCCCTCTTTTCCCTGACATATTCGATAAGAAGGCAGTTAAATGCCTCAACCTTTACTCTTTTAAACCTCTTAATCGCAGATCTTATCATCTTTAACCTCTCTTTAAGAGTAAAAAGAGGTTGTTTTCTATGACTTGGCGCTACTGCAATTATCACCTCGTCGAATATCATTAGACCCCTTTTAACAAGATCAAGATGTCCGTTGGTTATAGGATCAAAAGTACCCGGATAGATCGCTATTTTTTTCATAACTCACCCTTTCCGTCTTACTTATTGACGGACTTTCTATAAAATGTCAGCATCGTATCACCATACCTGTAGCTTCTGTCTATCTTTAATTCACCTGCTGTTTCAGGCATTTCCCTCTTAAAAAAGTGTTCCACTATTACTACTCCACTTTTATTTAAAAGTCCTTTTTCTCCAATCATTGGAAGTACTTTCTTTATCTCCTCAGAATGGTATGGCGGATCAACGAAAAAAATATCAAAAATCTCTTTTTTAGAAGATGATTTTTCAAGGAATTCGTGCGCCCTGCTCTTAACCACCTGTGCCTTTTCCCGAAATCCAAATTCATCAGCATTCTTCTTAATTGTAATAGCTCTTAAATCATTCGGTTCCACAAATATAGCCCTGCTTGCTCCTCTTGACAATGCCTCAAACCCTACAGTTCCTGTACCTGCATAAAGATCAACAAAACTTGCCCCATCGATTTCATTCCTTATTATGTCAAAAAGTGCTTCTCTAACCTTTGAAGAAGTAGGTCTGAGTTGTTCTTCATCTGACGCCTTTGAGAAATATTTTTTTGTAACAATCCGTCTTCCTTTTGCAAGCCCACCCGAAATCCTCATTTATGTATATATTACATTAAGATATATAAGGGTTCAAGGATTTAAGGTTAGAGGAAAATATCAGCAGGGATTACTTTTTATCAGGGAAGTAAAATCTTCTAAATACCTTTCTTTCATTTTCATTAAGGCCTTCCCAGAATGGCGATCTGTTGAGGGCTATCTCTCTTTCTTTCTCTGACATCTCCTGAAGTGTTTTATATCTTCTAAGTGCATTTTCTTTCTTTTCCGGAGGTATATTATTGATTCTTCCTAATTTATCTTTCAGCTGTTTTTTCTCAGTATCATCGAGTTCCTTATAAACCCTGAATCTCCACTTAAGCTTATTCTTTTCTTCCGGGGAAAGTTCCTTGAATGTCCTGAAATTTTCTTTTATTTTCTCTCGTTTTTCATGAGGAAGGTTTTTCCACTCCATATATCGCTTTTTTACCTCCTCGCGTTGTTGAGGGCTCATGTTCTCCCACTTTATCCTGTTATTTGCTTTTATATTCTCTCCGGCAATAACACCAGATACAGGGCACAGTAAAAAGATGAAGAGACATGTAATAAAAAATACTCTCATGCTGAAAAATACCCCATTGAACTCTTTTTGTCATCGTGATTTTCTATCACTGGCAGATAGTCAATATTTTTAAGCATTTCGATCGAATCAAAAAAGTCCTTTTCCTCGATTATCTGAAGATTTGCAATAATCTCATCCTCATCTAAATCACCCCTGGTAGTCTGTATTGAAATTTCGCCTTTTGTCTTTTCAGATATAAGAGTTTTCTTATCGTAGTGGTTAGTCTCATTGTAAAACAAGACTATACTGAATGTTATAACCAGGATAGCTGCGACAGGTAAAAGTATACGCAACAATCTTGAAGACCTTTCTCTCTTTATGCTATTAAGTATAGCTTCCTTTAAATTCAAAGGTGGTTGTTTATCTTCCCATAACTTTAAGGTATCCCATGCCGTTAAAAGACGATCGAATTCAGCCTTGCACTCAGGACATGCCAATAAATGACTATCTATCATCTCTTTCTGGCTTCCGGTCAGTTCACCGTCTATATAAGCTGAAATGTTGTCTCTAACCCATTCGCAGTTCATCATTACCCTCCAATATATTAAACATTAGAATATCTATTTTGTTTCTTCCGACAGATAGCCGATGCTTTTTGCAAGAAAATCCTTTGCCCTGTGTACCCTGAGTTTTACAGCATTCACTGTGCAGCCCAAT